>ENA-UEQY01002503-UEQY01002503.1-human-gut-metagenome-genome-assembly--contig:-NODE-2503-length-10326-cov-12.568543_pt1 | contig 10326 bp, 8 predicted proteins | sample MGYA00242949_ERZ507949 | MGnify/ENA primary metagenome ERZ507949 (study PRJEB26167, sample SAMN06115403) | human gut metagenome | host: Homo sapiens | place: China:Jiangsu | collected 2016-07-06... | reverse complement strand
TAATAAAATTGTTAAAATTCTCAGTTAATTACGTTAGACATTATATTGTTTATCTAATTTCGGGCGCAAAGATACAATAATTTACTGAATCACAAATAGATTTGAGGCTTTTTCTTTAAATTTGAATATTTAATTGTCTAATTATAAACCGATATTGAATTATGTTCATATCTTTGCGATAATATAAATCTATTTAGCAAATGCTACCATCCATACTATTAGCGGTTGTTGCTTTATTTTTTATGATAAAGTGGTGGCTCGAAACAAAGAAAACAAAAAGTCTGAATAAGGAAGTTCTTGCCCAAAAGAACGAACTTGGTTTAAACAAAGATTTTTCGGATGCCATCTTACGCAATATCGATGCGTACATTGTATTGGCCAATCGTAATTTTCTGGTAGAGAAAACCAATTATTATAGTTTGAACAGTGAAAAGGATGACTGTGTCCTTCACAGGGTGGGGGAATTGCTTCGGTGCAAAAATGCGTTGGATTCCGGTGCATGCGGCACTCACGAGAATTGTAAATCCTGTCCGGTGCGTGCTTCCATCGAAAGGTGTTTTCGCGAAAAAAACAGCTTTTCCCGGTTAGAAGCTCCGATGAGGCTTTATTTGTCGGATGACACTGATAACTACGTGGATTGTGTGGTGAGTGTTTCGGGGGCATATATGGTGCAGAACAGAGATGAAAAGGTGTTGCTGACCGTGAGAGATATTACGCGTTTGAAGAAGGTACAGGAAGAACTGGAGGTGGCCAGGCGGGTGGCGGAAGTGGCAGGTGAACAGAAGACAGCTTTCCTGGCTAATATGAGCCATGAAATTCGGACTCCGCTGAATGCGATAGTTGGTTTCGCGGGATTGTTGTCCAATGCTTCCGAATCCGAACGTAATTCTTATGTTGAGATAATCAAAGGTAATACGAATATGTTGTTGCAGTTGGTTAATGATATTCTGGATATGTCAAAGATAGAGGCGGGGACATTGGAGTTTATTTATTCCGATACGGATGTTAATCAGATAATGCGTGAATTGGAAGGAATTTTCCGGCTGCGTCTGGAAGAGGCTGACAGTCCGGTGCGTATTGTGTTTGAGCCTTGTCTGCCGGTCTGCTTTATTCATACCGAAAAGAACCGGGTGTCACAGGTACTTTCCAATTTTCTGTCGAATGCATTCAAGTATACCAAAGAAGGCAGCATCACTTTAGGATATAAGGTGCGGGAGGATGATATCTACTTCTATGTGCAGGACACGGGAGCCGGCATTCCGGCCGGGAAGGTGGATAAAGTCTTTGAACGTTTCATGAAACTGGATGCCAAAAAGCAGGGCACGGGTTTGGGGTTGTCTATCAGCCGGACCATTATCAAGAAACTGGGCGGTGAGATAGGGGTATTCTCGGAATACGGCAAAGGTTCTACTTTCTGGTTTACCCTGCCGGTGAAACCTTTTGATTTTTTACCTTTGCAGCAACGGACGGAAGACGTTTCGGAAACCGTTGAATTCAATGAAACCGAATACGATGCGGGGGCTGTTCGCCGAACCATTCTGATAGCCGAGGACATGGACGACAATTATCTGCTCTATAAGATTTATCTGGAAAAACACTATGATTTGATCCGTGCCACAAACGGTGAAGAAGCCGTTTCCAAATACCTGGAATGCAATCCGGATATTATTTTGATGGATATAGGCATGCCCGTGGTGGACGGTTATCAGGCAACGGATGCCATTCGCCAACTGTCTTCCGATATCCCCATTGTGGCGGTAACGGCTTTTGCATACGATGAAGACAGAAGAAAAGTAATGTCCAGAGGCTTCAACGGTTATTTATCAAAGCCTCTGAACAAAGATGAACTATTGAAAATGCTTCATAAGATGGGTATCTGATATTTTAATCTTCCAGTGAATAGTCAATGGTAGTCACCACGCGTATTCGTTTGATATAAGGAGTATTGGCATCGCGGTCTTCGATGCTGAATTGTCCTTGATAAGCTCTTTTTATCTTTCCCAGTTCACTGTCCGAGTCTTTGGCAAACTTGATGGCGGCGGCGCGGGCGTTCTTTGTTGCTTCTTCTATCATCTGAGGTTTCACGGCATTGAGCCCTGTAAAGTCATACTGCACATTGTAGCGGTAATCTCCTCCGGTAATGGCGATGCCCTGCTTCAGAAGCTCACTCTGTTCTTTTATCAGATTACGGACAAGTTCCACTTTGTCGGATGTAACAGTGATGACAGTTGTAATATTATAACGGAATTGAATCGGATTACTATTATAACGGTCGGCCTGCAAGTCGATAAGTTCGGGAGCATTGATACTGATTTCCTGCTCCGTGATACCTTTTTGTTTGAGGAAAGTGACGATAGTCTGATTCGTATTATTAATCTTATTATATAAGGCAGGCAAGTCATTTCCCACTTCCTTGTACATCAGAGGCCAAGTAACCTTGTTGGCAGGCACTTCCATTTCAGCCAATCCTTTGACGGTTACTACCCGGTCTTTACCGGCGAAAGTATCCAGTCCGTTTTTGATAAAATACCCCATAATCAGCATACCTATTGCTAAGATAATGGCTTCCGGTTTCCAACTTTTCATGTCTTAATTGTTTTTAGTTATACAATTTATTTCTTATTATAAATGTCCAAGACCTTTTTTACTGAACCATATTTCTGCAACAATTGTTTAGCCTTTTTTTCGTCTAGCTGCAGTTCCTCCATAATCATTCTCATTCCCCGGTCTACCAGTTTTTGGTTGCTTAGTTGCATATTGACCATTCGGTTTCCCTTCACCCTTCCCAGTTTTATCATCACGGAAGTGCTGATCATGTTGAGAATCATTTTTTGCCCTGTGCCGCTTTTCATGCGCGAACTGCCGGTCACAAACTCCGGGCCCACAATCATTTCGATGGGAATATCCACTGCGTGTGAGAGGGGAGAATCAGGATTGCTGCTGATTCCTGCCGTCAGTATGCCTCTTTTCCGTGCCTGTTGCAATGCGCCGATGACATAAGGCGTTGTTCCCGAAGCGGCAATGCCTATCACGGTATCTTTGTCACTGATGTGGAAAGCCTGCAATTCTTCCCATCCCTTCAACGTATCGTCTTCCGCATTTTCCACCGGATGCCGCAGAGCCGTTTCGCCTCCGGCTATTATACCTATTATATAAGTATCGGGCATACCGAAAGTCGGTGGAATCTCCGAAGCATCCAATACCCCCAGGCGTCCGCTGGTTCCGGCTCCGATATAAAATACCCGTCCGCCTTGCTGCATCCGTTCCACGATGCCTGTTACCAGTCTTTCTATGTGGGGAATACAGGAGCGCACGGCCAAGGCTACTTTTTGGTCTTCCTCATTGATACCTTCCAATAAGCTTCGCACGGACAACTGTTCCAGGTCTTCGTGCAAAGACGGCTGCTCGGTTATTTTAATAAAACTCATATTCTGAAATGATAATTTATCAACCCTTCCATCGGACTCTTTATTATCTTGCCGACTTGAATGCCCAATGCATCGGCTGCTTCTTTCACCTCCGCCCGGAAATGCCATGCGATGGAACCGATAAAATGAACCGGGCAACCGGCATATTCGTACAGCATCACATTTCTTTTGAAGAAATCGGTGAAGCAGGAAAGCAGCAACGCATGAATCTCCGCTCTTTGCCGGTGTGCGGATAAGAAAGGAGTGAGGCTTGCCAGAAAACGGTTGGCAAGCGGCTGCCGATATACTTTGTCCAAGATAAGGGCAGGCGTCAACTCATATTCTTTCAGCAGCAGTTCGCACAAGTCGGGGGGAAGCTGTTTTTTGAGGCAGTCACCCACCAGGCGTTTACCCAGCACGGCTCCGCTTCCTTCGTCCCCCAATATGTACCCCAGTGGAGAAACATTGGAAACAATTTTTTCACCGTCGTACTCGCAGGAATTCGATCCTGTTCCCAATATACAGGCAATGCCTTTCGTATGTCCGCACAAGGCGCGGGCGGCTCCCGACAAGTCACTTTCCACCGCAACATGGGCGTGTGGGAAACATTCGGTGAGGGCATCTGCTACGATGCATGCCTTTTCGGGCGTGCAGCCGGCGCCATAGAAATAAAGTTCGGTGACGGTGTCTTTTTCCGTCAACTGCGGGAAAAGGTTTTCTGTTATTTGCCGGCTTATTTCTTTGGTGGAAAGATAAAACGGATTGATGCCGGGAGTTTGGACTATCCGGTAATCCGTTTGGCTGTTGCCGATGCACCAATCGGTTTTGGTGGAACCACTGTCTGCTATTACAATCATGGTTACTGGTTAATGGTTATAGTGTACGCAAAGATATGAATAATAATTGAAAATGAGTGCCGAATCAACAAAACGTGATACAATATGCATTAGATATGAATCAATTATTGAGTGTTTTCCTAGGAATTATTCTATTGTATTCTTCCGAAAAACAAAATATTGTTCCCTTCTTCATCAAAAGAAGAACGTAATTCTTCCAGTGCTTTGCGCTCTTTATCAGTGCAATTCTCATCGGACAATTTTTCTTCAATCAGTTCTACCAGTTGTAGCGGTTCAAACAGTTCACAGTACCAACCATCTTGTGGAATTCCTAATTTATTGACCGGTAAATTTCCCATAAAGTCATTGACTACTTCCGCAAAATAGGCTCTTGTTTTCTCTTTATCTATTAAGACAGTATTGGTTTCAGGCTTCCAGCCGTTTACTTCTTCCATTCCGCTTGGATAGAAATAAATGAGGAAAGAGGAGGGGGGTTCCGTGAGGTCGATGTACCGACCATGGAAATTATTCAGTGCAAAACGAGGATACGTTTTATGGGTTTGAGGATTGAAACGATAAAGAGTATCCGTTTCAAATATATGATAGGTAAATTCCGATGTATTGTTTCCAGCCCAGATTTCATTGTTGAACCCTATAAAGTTACCTTCTTCATCTATGCTGGAAATTAATTTCGAATCATCGTTAATATAAGTCTTTATTCCAGTCGTATCTACGTGTAAATATTGAAAAGTAGGTGAATTAGCAAATTGTAAATGGGTCAAAAGTAATGAACCATCAGGCTGATAGCGTACCTGTCCTTTCACTATGACGGAAACATCTATTGACTGAAGAAATTCTCCTCTGAAATTATATTCCAAGAGTGATTTCCCATAAAACGGTGCAAGGCAAATTTTGTCGAACTTTTCATTGAGTGTAGCACCATATAGCACTTTGTATTCTCCTGGTCCTTGCCCTGTACGTCCAATATTGCAGAGGAATTTTCCTTGATGATTAAACAATTTGAAAGCCTGTTCGTCCAATACGCCAATATAATTGTCAGTGATATATACTCTCCATCCTTTCACTAACGCAGTGTCTGAATTTTCCAATTGAATACACTTAAAGTCTGTGACCCAATTGCTTAACTTTATTTGTCTACTATTTCCCCATTGTTCGGCATCGCAAATAAACAAAGTATCGTTTTCTGTTACTTGATAACTGAGGGCATTGTATCCCTCTTTCTTCCCACACGCACAGCAAAGTAGACAAACGAGGAGAATCACACAGTATAATTTCTTTTTTGACATATATACTTATTTCTTTAGTTTGACAAACATCAGCATTGTATGCTCTTTTTCATTGAAATCTTTAAAGAATTCATTAAGCTGGTCCCTATGTCTTTCATCATGATATACATCACTTCTCATTTGTCTTTGTCTGGATACAGGCTTTTTATTGACTAATTCTGGTATTATTCTACCTTCTTGGTAAAGTGTTTTAGGTAGGGTCTTATGCCTATCTCCCTGCTGGTCGCTGGCGTTTACCATTATTAAGTAATCTCCCGATTGTGCGGATGGAGCAAAAGCAAGACCACCGTCATAATCATTGAATATGCCGAAATGGAAAAGTGCATGCTTGTTTTCATAGTCAAATTTATTCGTCACTTGATATAATTTAGTTGTCTTTTTGTCATAGAACAAATAGTTGGAAAGCCCCCTTGAATGCCCTCCGGCTTTATATTCCGCTATATAATAGAGGGAAGTTTCATAATAGCGGACTACATTCAACTTTTCGGCTAGTGTAGTCGTTATATAATCACTCATGGGTTTTCCCGAATATTCTGTTCTCTGTTCTAAAGGCACTTTCTTAATTTTATTTTCTACTAACAGTGCTTGCAAAGTCATATCATCGTGTACTTTCCAAAGGGTGTCACTATAATCACGGTGGTAATAACATCCATTCTGTCCTCTGAATAAGGATCGGCGCCAATCCATGTTGTTGAAATATGATTTTTCACTTGCTTGGAATTGATTTATATTCGCCTTACGCTCAATTATACTTCCTTTTCCATTGATAAAAAATAATTCGTTCGGATTATTTCCTTCATTGTTTTGACTCATGACAAATAAACTGTCGTTAAGACAAAGGAAAGAATATCTATATCCATCCACTTTTTCTTTTAAATGGATAGTCTGAAGTATATTTCCCTTTAAATCATATTTCCTGATGCATTCATCCATAAATGTATATAGATAGAAATACGATTTATCCGGCAAAAAGTCCATACTTCCTCCTCGTGCCTCTATTTTGTATAATAATTTTCCATAATGATTGAACGTATATAGGTTGAAAAAATCATAAACCAAAATTAGACTGTCAAGATATTCTATACGTGCATTGTTGCTGATACCTTGTTGTTGTAGTTTTACATAAAAAACAGTGTCGGCTATTTCGCTTAATGTAAGCGTATCTTTTTCTATTGGATAATCTGCGGTTAAAGTGATTATTCCGTTTTCTGTCTCTTGTGGATTATTTACTTGTTTTTGTGGAGATTGGCAAGAACACAAATAGAAAATACAGAATAGTATTCCTATTGATGCTTTGTAGGTAGTGGATGATACTTTCATGTGGCTATTCTTCATTAATATATATGTTCTGCAAAGCTAAGATTGTTTTGTATATTCAAATGGCTTTATGGAAAAAATATTTATTCTTTTAGACCTTTAATTGATTATGAGGTTGTGTATAAACGTTGATGATGCTGTCATTTTGCTAGTAGGGGAGAGGTCGCTCGCCCGAAAACAGCTTACTTTGTGTATTATTTCCAAGGTCGTGACCGTCAATTGTAGTTTTGGCACACCTTCTTTATTATAGCTTGGAGAGAAATACGCACGAGGCTGAATGCTTACGAACATCGTCCCGAATCCTGACATCTATCAATGATTGCATCGTTTCTTCCTTCCTCCTTTCATCTACTGCTGAAACTCCCTGCTGATGGGGGTTCCGGTTGTGAAGGAACATCGTGTCATCCCCCTTTCAGCCTCCTTTTATTTGTAAAACTTCTTCCGGCTTTTGAACTGTTTCGATAACGCTTTCATTTACGGTAGTCTAAAAAGAGGTGTAGAAAGTACACAAGGGAATTGCTGAAGGCTGCTTGTGAAAGGACTCGGGAAGCACGGCTGAAAGGAGGATAAGGGGATGTGTTGTCATTCTTAATATACTGATTATCCGTATGTTTCGGGTAAAATGTAAGGATGAACGGAAAAGGAGAAATGACCGACTTGGTGAGGGTGGTTCCATCTTCCCTTACATAAAAAACACCAAGGTCTTTTTGGAAAACCTCCCGATCTTTTCAGAAAACACCAAAGTCTTTTTAAAAAACACCAAAGTCTTTTTGCAACAGGAGAGTGTATCAAAACGAAACCGGCCTATCTCATCGTCAGCTGTAGGGGCAGGGTTCGCCTGCCCGAAGACACAAAGCAAACTGTTTTCGGGCGAGCAAACCTCGCCCCTACGCACGAAACGACAGCATTATCCACATTTTGAATTCAATTATAAAGTGTGTACGTACGCATCGGGCTACACATACGGTGGCATCAGCCTACACGTATATACGCATCAGGCTACACATATATACGTATAAGCCCACACGTATATATGTCATTGTGTCAGGCTCTGTCATATCCTGTACCGGGGTTTGATTTATTTGTCTTCCCCTCTTGACAAACGCTTTTTCATGTTGTATATTTGTAGTTCGTCAAACCTAAAAAAGTGCCTTATGAATGTATTCGCCACTCTCAAAACAGTCTTCTTCGGAAGCAAATTCCTGTCAACCCCTGTTCCCTCCGACGGAACACCGCGCCGTGACCTCGTATCCGCCCTCAACGGACTGATGCCGCTTTGTCGGACCATTCCCGGTGTGCACCTGGCTGTGGATATCCGCGAGGGTCGGGTGGCTCTGGTGGTGGACTGGACTCCGCGCACCGACGGGAATGCGCTGGCGGGCACTTACCATTACATTGTGTCCGATGAAGACGGAGTGAAGGAAGTGGACAAGTCACAGGTTCTTCCGGCTGAAAACGGCAAGGGCAATTTATCGGAAAGCAGGAACGAAGCTCCCGGATGCCCGGCAGTCTTAATTGAAAAAACGGAGAAGGAATCCGCACCATCGGGAAGTGCTCGAAAAGAAGCAGGATTAGAATTCTCGAAAGATATTGAAAAGAAAATCGGAGTGATCTCTTCGGAAGGCAATCGAAAAGAAGCCGCGCCGGTATCCTCGAAAGAGGAAGTGAAGAAAGCGAAATCATGTTCCCTGATGCAGGAAGTGACCGCTTTCCTCACCTCCCGCTACCGCTTCCGCTTCAATGTACTTACCGAGGAAACCGAGGTGGCAAACAACATCCCCGACACCCATCTGCGCTACACCAAGGTGGACGAACGATGGATGAACACGCTCAGCATGGAGGCCATTGAAACAGGCATAGACTGCTGGGACAGAGACATCCAACGCTTTGTGCGCTCGCGCCGCATCAGCGAATACCATCCCTTTACCGCTTACTTTGAGCAGCTCCCCGAATGGGACGGCACCGACCGGGTATCCGCACTCGCCCGCCGGGTGTCCGACAACCCGGTATGGGTAAACGGTTTCCACCGCTGGATGCTGGGGCTCTCCGCCCAATGGATGCAGTTCCGACCGGATACCAACAACGCCAACCGCGCCAACAGCGTAGCTCCCCTGCTGGTGAGCAGCCGCCAAGGACTGGGGAAAAGTACGTTCTGCCGCCTGCTGATGCCCGATGCACTGAAAGCCTACTATACAGAAAGTTACGACCTCAGCTCTCCGGCATCCGCCGAAGCCAAGTTAGCTGCCTACGGCCTGATTAATCTGGATGAATTCGACAAACTCAGCGCATCCAAAATGCCTCTGCTGAAGAACCTGATGCAAGCCTCCGCACTGAACATCCGCAAGGCCTACAAACGCAGTGCGTCGGCACTGCCCCGCATCGCCTCGTTCATTGGCACCAGCAACCGGGAGGACCTGCTGGTAGACCGCACCGGCTCACGCCGCTTCCTCTGTGTCAGTCTGGAACACGCCATAGACTGCACCACGCCCGTAGAGCATGAGCAGTTGTATGCCCAGCTCAAAGCGGAACTCCTGTCCGGCGAACGAAGCTGGTTCAACAAGGAAGAAGAGCAGGCTATCCAGCAGCACAACGCCCTGTTCTACAAACACATACCCGAAGAGGAGGTGTTCCGCCTCTGTTTCCGCTTTGCCACCCAAGAGGACCATCCGCAGGAGGTGCTGACCCTTTCCGCCACCCAATTATTCGAGCGGATGAAGTCTGCCCACCCTTCGGTCATGAGGGGCATGACCGCCTACAGCCTGAGCCGCATCCTGCCCCAGTTGGGCGAGCGGGTGCATACCGCCAAGGGGAATGTGTACCGGGTGGTGGCATGTGACAATAGCATGGCATTGGTAACCATTGAATAATCGATAAAATGCTGTCCGTCTTTATGTTAATCTTTCAGTTTATAAATAGCTAGAATCGGATTATCATCCGGTCCCATTGAGTCAATCAGTTCCAAGAGTTGCTGACGCTTTTCGGGGAATTTCACGTTCGTGGATTCGGACACTATCTTTCTGATTTCATCCCTATTGTCTTGGGTGATACAGATTGCAAACTGGTTTTCACTGATGTAATCCATTTTACGAAGGTGGTCGGAACAACCGTCAATGTCGTTGGTGATACCGGCAGCAGACCCAATTATCCATTCATAAGCCGGTGGAATTGGAAATGAAGCTTTTAGTCCTTCTGCATCTTGTTTCCATGTTTTTATCTCTTTACTCTTTTTGTCGTATCTGAAGAACCATGCTTTTTGTTCCAATCCGAAACTGCCTAACAGACAGTCTTTGGTTTCCCAAAAACGATGAAATATAATATAATTTTTCCATTCGGCACTGACCTTTAGTTGAAGCGGACGTTTGTATTTTCCCAATGATAAGAAATATCTGGGGCGGATGGTGTCATCAAAAGCTGCATAGATGGTATCCGTGAAAAAAGAATAGACATTGGGATGATTCT
>ENA-UEQY01002486-UEQY01002486.1-human-gut-metagenome-genome-assembly--contig:-NODE-2486-length-10353-cov-5.236181_pt1 | contig 10353 bp, 8 predicted proteins | sample MGYA00242949_ERZ507949 | MGnify/ENA primary metagenome ERZ507949 (study PRJEB26167, sample SAMN06115403) | human gut metagenome | host: Homo sapiens | place: China:Jiangsu | collected 2016-07-06... | reverse complement strand
CTTCTACGATATACCCTCCGAACTGAAAATCAAATACTTTTTGTCTTTCGTTGGTGTGATGCTAATTGTTTATGTTCTAATGTGGTTTCATGCAAATCATATCCGACATGTCGAATTGTCCGTTAATAACTCCACTATCGAAATTTCAGCAGGCGATGTTTTTCAAAGCGAAGGCTTAAAAATCATTGCATTTAACGAATACTTTGATACCCAAGTAGATGAAAACATTATTTCTTCTCGAACGTTAAACGGACAGTTTATTAAAAAGTATGCCCATGATGTAGAGTCCTTAGATCATCTAATACAAGAGAATCAGCATGCTCAAGAGTGTAAGATTAACGTCAATCAGAATAGGCTGGTAGGAAAGCAAATCCAATATAAACTCGGAACGATTGTTCCGATGGATGACTTTTTTATACTTGCATTCTCAAAATTCGACAATCAAAATAGAGCATATTTGGAAATGAATGACTATACTGCATGCCTTATGAATATGTGGAACGAGTGCGATATTCATTATGGTGGAAGGTCTATTGTTCTTCCACTTTTGGGTTCTGGGATAACAAGATTTCACGGTTATGAAAATATAACCGACCAAGAACTTCTTGAAATTATTCTTTGGACTTTTAAAGTTAGCCGTATTCGTTTTCAATATCCTTCAAAAGCAAAAATTGTTTTAGCACAAAACAGTCTAGATAAAATCGATCTTTATAAAATACAAAAGCTTTTCAAGAAATAATGAAGTCAGGAGATTAAAAATGGGACACAAGTGCTTTATAAGTTATAAAAAAGAGGATAAAACGTATAAAAATTATCTCGTCGAGTTATTTGCAGGTCAGGATGTTATCGATAAATCCTTGGATCGTATTATTGATAGTGAAGATGGCGACTACATAATGGAAACTATTCGAAACGACTATCTATCCGATTCAACTGTGACAATTTTCTTGATTGGCCAGCATTCTTCTGAAAATGAAGGAAATGATTATTGGGGACGGCCACGTAATTATTTCATTCAGCGAGAACTTCAGGCCTCTCTTTATAATGGAATCGGAAATACTCGTAATGGTGTACTAGGTATTGTATTACCTGAAATGTATGATTCTATTTATAAAGGAAGTTCGCTCTGCAGCACTTGTGGTCAGTACCACGATTGCATTTTGTTAAATGATACAACTGTAATCCGCGAATTTTCTGCCAATTTTTATACCGAACCTCATGCTAGCTGTGCATGGACTTCCGATGAGGAATACTGCGTGATCGTGAAATGGTCCGATTTTATATCCAATCCAACTGCGTATATCGATAAAGCTTATGACAAGCGTTATAGCCCAATTGCATCTAAAATCCGAATTCGTAATCTTCGATAATTAAAAACTTCAGACTTATTGCAACGCCGCTCGTTCAAAAATCCACCATTCATCTTCCAATACATAGCACTGATTGGAACATGAATGGTGTTTTTTACAGTGCAGTTTCTTTCGATTCACATTGACCCTATCCAGCTTGTGGTGTCCGTGCACCCCATCATCTGGGCTCTACAGCAGGCTGATGCTTCAATGTCAACGATAGCTAATCTTGTCACTATCATCTAAAGCTATTGTACAACTTTACTACTTTGTTGCAAAGCATTTTTATCTCTAGCCTTGTTGCCCGCTGAATCAAGTCGTGGTATAGTAATATTGGAGTAGTTTAACCTTAAAGGTCGTTGCGGTATAAAACTTCCGATAATATTGATTATCTGGAAGTTTTCAGGATTCTACAATGCAGGAGGTTGTCTGTATGGCGGTGCTTTCAAAGAGTCAAATGTCCGAAGAAGATATTAAGTTCCATTACATCACACCCGCAATCACGGCAAAATGGGATAGCCAGCACATCACGCTGGAAACAAAAATCACAGATGGCCGTATCAATCTCAAAGGCAATATTGTAGCCCGTGAAAAACCGAAACGTGCAGATTATGTACTTTACCTGAGCGCAAACAATCCGATTGCCATTGTCGAAGCAAAAGACAACAATCATACTGTTTCCCACGGATTGCAGCAGGCCATGACCTATGCGCAGATGTTGGATGTTCCGTTTGCCTTTAGCTCAAATGGGGATGGCTTTGCAGAACATGACTTCTTGACGGGCAAAGAACGTACCTTTGGACTTGACGAATTCCCAACAGAAAAAGAGCTGGTTGAGCGGTACAAAGCAGGTGCAAACGATGGAGCTGGTTTGACGGATGTGCAGGAGAAATTAATTGCACAGCCATATTACAGCAGCCAAAACACTTACCCACCGCGCTATTACCAGCGCATTGCCATCAACCGCACGTTGGACGCGATTGCAAGAGGACAAAATCGGCTTTTACTGGTAATGGCAACTGGTACAGGTAAAACTTATACGGCATTTCAAATTGTATATCGTCTGCTCAAAAGCGGCTTAAAGAAAAAGATTCTCTATCTTGCGGACCGGAACAATCTTGTTGACCAGTCTATCCAACAGGACTTTGCGCCGCTGGAAAAGGTCATTCATAAGGTGAATTTTTCTAAGGACGACCCTCGCACGATTACTTCTTATGAGGTCTATTTTTCTCTCTATCAGCAGCTTGCTGGAAAGAACGAAGAACAAGACGAGAACGCTGAAAATGCACTCGATAAGCTGTCACAGCTCTTTAGCCCGGATTTCTTTGACCTGATTATTGTCGATGAGTGTCACCGTGGATCGGCGAAGAAAGAAAGCAACTGGCGCAAAATTCTGGAATATTTTGCTTCTGCTACGCAAATCGGCATGACTGCTACGCCAAAAGAAACCAAATATGTTTCTAACATCGATTATTTTGGCGAACCAATCTATACTTACAGCCTGAAAGAAGGAATTGAGGATGGTTTCCTTGCACCTTTCAAGGTAATCAATGTCATGACGGACATCGGCGAGGGATGGCGTCCTCGCAAGGGCCAGCGCGATATTTACGGAAACGAAATCGAAGATCGCATTTATACAAATAGCGATTACGACTACAACATTATTATAGAGGATCGTATCAATCAAGTTGCTGCTGAAATCACGCGATACTTGAAAAGCACTGACCGCATGGCTAAGACCATCGTATTTTGCCCAACCGAAGAAGCAGCAGAGCGTATGCGGATGGCGTTGGCAAACCAAAATGCCGACATGATGAAGCAGAATCCCGATTATGTTGTTCGCATTACAGGCAGTGATACTTATGGAAAGAGCAAGCTGGATTATTTTATCTCTGTTCGAGAAAAATACCCGGTCATTGCAACTACTTCCAAGCTGCTCTCCACGGGTTCGGATTGCAAGATGACAAAGCTGATTGTCTTGGATGAAATGATTGGCTCTATGACAGAGTTTAAGCAGATCATTGGCCGTGGAACCCGTCTGCGCGAAAAAGAAGGCAAGACCCATTTTGTTGTGATGGACTTCCGAAATGTGAGTCGCCTTTTTGCCGACCCGGATTGGGACGGCCCGATTGAAATGAACGAAGACTTCGATCCCGAAAAAGAGAACGATAGGCCAGTACCGAAAAAGAGCGCAGGAACATCTGACCCTCCCACGCCGCCAGACCCCAAGAAACCCAAACCAATCGTTGATAAAGACGGCTGTCGGGTGGAGATCATCTACAAAACTGTTTCCATTTATGATGCAGGCGGGAAGCTGCTCCGGCAGGAAAGCATTATTGACTACACAAAAGAGAATATCCGTGGCTCGTACGCTTCGCTGGACAATTTTATTCGTCAGTGGTCTGCTGAGGAAAAGAAAGAAAAAATCCGGGAACTTCTTCTGGAGCATGGCATTGACCTTGAAGTACTAAAGGCCGATCAGAACATGACGGATGTGGATGACTTTGACTTTATCTGCCATGTTGCGTTTGATAAAAAGCCTTTGACGCGCAGAGAACGAGCAGAAAATGTCAAAAAACGCGACTTTCTAGGCAAGTACAGCGGTGCAGCAAGAGATGTTCTGGAAGCACTTCTGGACAAGTATATGAATACTGGCATTTATGAGATTGAGAAGACGGAAATTCTGCGGCTTGACCCGTTCCTGAAAATGGGCAAGCCTCAAAAGATTGCCTCTTACTTTGGCGGGAAAGACGGGTATCTGAAAGCTGTTAAGGAACTGGAACAGGCAATCTATGAAGGAGAAATTGCATAACAATGGGAAATTTATCGAATTTTGTGAAGCGTGTCCGCGATGTTATGCGGAACGATGCAGGCATCAACGGTGATGCACAACGTATTGAGCAAATTGCATGGATGCTTTTTCTAAAAGTGTATGACGCAAAAGAGGACGATTGGGTATGGGATGAAAGTAGTTATCAATCTATTCTTCCAGAGCCTTGCAGATGGCGCAATTGGGCGCATGATGAAAACGGCAAGGGCATGACAGGCGATACCCTGTTGGAATTTGTCAACAATACGTTGTTCCCTACCTTGAAAAAGCTGCCTGTGGATGCTTCTACACCCATCAAGAAAGCAATAGTGCAGACTACTTTTGCAGATGCCAACAACTATATGAAAGATGGTGTTCTGCTCCGTAAAGTCATCAATTATATTGATGATATTGATTTTAGTGAATATAAAGAACGTCATGCTTTCGCTGAAATTTACGAAACAATTCTAAAAGAACTGCAAAGTGCTGGCTCTGCGGGTGAATTTTACACGCCGCGCGCCGTGACTGATTTTATGGCGCAGATGATCAACCCACAAATCGGGGAAAAGATGGCCGATTTTGCCTGTGGCACAGGTGGTTTTATCACCAGTTGGTTGAAAGCTCTGCATAAAAAGGTTAAGACAACAGAGGATGAAGCCCTGTATGCAAACTCCATATACGGCATTGAAAAGAAACAGTTTCCATATATTCTTTGCATCACTAATATGCTGTTGCATGATTTGGATGTGCCGCAGGTGTTCCATGATAACACACTTCTCCGGGATGTTATGGACTATACTGAGGACGATCAGGTAGATGTTATCTTGATGATTATCTTAACCCCCATTCTAATGAGTATCCTAAGTTCAGAGAATGCTCAAAGGTTTAATCAATCGAAGACATATTTCACCTTGGATCTCCTAATTGGTTGGCATAGCACCCTTCTCAGAGTGTCAAGACCGTGAGTGCACTTTAGTCTTGATACTCTGAGAAGGGTGCTATATCCTCCAGCAGGAGATTCAAAAACATCAAGAACGGGTGTTTGACGTATGAAGATAGGTATTACACAGACTTTTCCACAGCGGGTTAAGATAATATATAACCCTCCCTATGGTGGTTCAGAAAAGCCGGAAATTAAGAACCATTTTCCGGCTGACCTAGCCAGTAGCGAAACGGCTGACCTATTCATGTCCGTTATTATGTATCGACTGAAAGAAAATGGCCGTGCAGCTGTCATTCTGCCGGATGGTTTTCTGTTTGGCACAGACAATGCCAAAGTAGCAATCAAAACGAAACTGTTCTCTGAGTTCAATGTCCATACCATCATCCGTATGCCGGGTAGTGTGTTCTCCCCATATACGTCGATTACGACCAACATTTTGTTCTTTGACCATACTGGCCCGACAGAAGAAACCTGGTTTTATCGTCTGGATATGCCGGAAGGCTACAAGCATTTCAGCAAGACCAAGCCCATGAAGCTGGAACACTTTACCCCTGCGGTAGAATGGTGGAGTGACCGCAAAGAAATTCAGCTGGACGGGTTTGACAAGGCCAAAAAGTATACCGTGCAGGAGATCAAAGACCGCAACTACAATATTGATTTATGTGGCTATCCGCATGAGGAAGAGGAAATCTTACCGCCCAAAGAACTGATTCAGCAGTATCAGGAGAAGCGCGCCAGCCTGAACGCAGACATTGACCGAATCCTTGCTCAGATCACGGAGATTCTGGGCATTGACCTTGATGCACAGGACTGAGCCATATAGATAAGGAAGAAAAAATGACAGGACAGCAACTGAAAAATTCCATTCTGCAAATGGCAGTGCAGGGCAAACTTGTTCCGCAAGACCCCAATGACGAGCCTGCTTCTGTGCTGCTGGAACGTATTCGTGCAGAAAAAGAACAGCTTATCAAAGAGGGCAAAATCAAGAAAGAAAAGAATCCATCTGTGATTTTTCGTGGAGCCGATAATTTGCCTTATGAGAAGGTCGGCAAAAATGAGCCTGTCTGCATTGCAGATGAAGTGCCGTTTGACATACCGGAGAGCTGGGAGTGGACGAGAATAGGCAACGTATTTCAGATTAACCCCAGAAACAACTTACCCGATGAACTCGAAACCGGATTTGTGCCGATGGCTCTACTGTCCGATGGATTTTGCAGTCGTCACAGTTATGAGCCGAAAAAGTGGAAAGATATAAAAAATGGATTCACTCACTTTGCAAACAATGATATTGTTATAGCTAAAATCACACCTTGTTTCCAAAATCGAAAGTCTGCGGTTGTGACTGGACTGCCCAATGGATTTGGTGCAGGAACCACAGAACTTCATGTATTGCGGGATAATACCAAAGAGTTGTTCATGCCTTATTTTTTACTTATCTGTAAAACACAGGCTTTCATTCAGAATGGCGTAAAAAATTTTTCGGGAACAGCAGGGCAGCAGCGTATAGGAAAAGATTTCATCTCAAAATATTTGATTCCAGTTCCGCCTGTTTCGGAACAAGAACGAATTGTTCAAAGATTACATCTGCTCGAACCATTGCTGATTTCCTACGAAAATGCCTATGATTCAATTGTGAATCAACAGAAAAACTTCCCGGCTCAACTGAAAAGGTCTATTCTCCAATATGCCGTACAAGGAAAGCTCGTTTCCCAAAATCCTGCCGATGAGCCTGCCGCTATTCTTTTGGAGCACATCCGTGCAGAAAAAGAGAAACTTATCAAATCTGGCAAAATCAAACGTGACAAGCATGAATCGTTCATTTTCAGACGGGATAATTCTTATTATGAGAAGGTCGATGGAATTGAACGCTGCATCGATGATGAAATACCGTTTAAGATTCCAAAAAATTGGGAGTGGTGCAGACTCGGCACAATTCTGCAAAAGCTAACAGATGGTACGCATTCAACACCCAAATATGCCGCTAGTGGCATTCCATTCATATCTGTAAAAGATATAAGTTCTGGAAAAATTTCTTTTGAAAGCACAAAATTCATTTCAGAAGAAGAACATGAACTTCTCGCATCTCGTTGCGATCCACATCGAGATGATATTCTACTTACTAAAGTGGGAACAACTGGAATCCCAGTATTGGTTGATACCGATAGACCTTTTAGCATTTTTGTGAGTGTGGCGCAGCTTCGATTTTCAACAGAACTGCTAGACAAATTTTTCTTAATTTACCTTTTAAAGTCACCGCTTGTGCAAACTCAATGTAGAGAAAACACAAAAGGTGTTGGAAATAAAAATTGGGTAATGCGCGATATTGCAAATACGTTGATATGTATTCCACCATTGGCAGAACAAAAAAGGATACAAGCAAGTCTAGCTAATGTGCTAAAATCTATTTGATAAGAAAGAGCGTCTGAACTCATTTTTGAGAACAGACGCTCTTTTTTACCAGTCTACGATATTATCTACCAAGGTTCTCTGTTCGGTTGCAGTTTTACGCAAATAAATTCGCGTCGTTTCAATGCTTTCATGACCCATCAAGTCTGCAAGAAATGCAATGTCGCTGCACCGATTCAAAAAGCTTTTTGCAAACCGATGCCGAAAAGAGTGGGGATAAACCACTGCAGGATCAATGCCATACTTTATCGCCAGCTTTTTCAGCTGTCCAGAAATACCTCTTGTGGTGATTCGTTCGTCGAAACGATTCAAAAAGATAAAGCCGCTGTCTTGTTGTTTTTCTTCCAACCAGACAATGGCTTCATCCTGCAATGATTTAGGAATGTAGATGCGGCGCAGCTTTCCACCTTTAGAATAAAGGTCGAGGTGTCCAAGCTTAATGTGTTCAGCTTTGATTTGCACCAGCTCGCTGACGCGCGCACCCGTAGCAGCCAAAAAGCGGATGACAAAATACCAAAGCATATTGTCATCGCGCTTCAGGCAGTTTTTGAAGTAGATGTAGTCTGCTTCGCTAATGACATTTTCGAGGAAGGCTTTCTGCGGCACCTTGACGGATGACAATTTCCATGAATCCTTTCCAATACTTTCGAGGTAGCAGTTGATAGCGCGGATTCGTAAATTGACCGTCTTGGGCTTGTACTGCTCAATTAACCAGGCTTTGTGCTCTTTTAAATTGCGTTTGGTGACGGCATCATGCCGTTCCCCAAACTGCCGCACAGCAAACAAATAGGATGTTACAGTGTTTTCTGAGAGATTTGTTCCTCTCAAGTGTCTTTCAAATTCTTCAATCATAGTGAAAGACCTCCTTTCACCATGAGTATACAAAAAGAGCTATAGAACCGCTATTTTTGAAAGGACTAGAGAGATTCTTTGAAGGATGCGGAACAGTTCCTTTTCCGGTGGAATAGAAACCAATAATTCACCTATGGAATCAAGTCGAAAGCTATTTTTTATGCCATGCTGATTTACGTTATAAAATTTTTGGGCGTAGTCAGTCAGAAGCAAATATGGAATATATTTATTTCGCATTTCTGGAAGAAAACGTATCATCGCAGTGTGCTGGTTGATGTAGGCTTTCTCAAATCCATCTGGTATCAGACCAAGCATTCCGACATCGCCTGTTATAGAGAACAGTAAATCGCCACTTTGTAATGAAGTTCGTGTTCCCTCGGCCTTTGAGGGGATGGAAACACGCTGGATATGCTCTAGCCGCAGGTCAAAAGAATTTTTTGACAGATTTCCCATGCGAAGAAATGCTGCACCTGTAGTCGAGTAATATTTTGCCCAATCGCGTGAACCGCTGGTAATGTTCTCTGTCAAAGATTTCAAACGACACCATTCCCAACTTTCGGGAATCTCAAATGGCAACTCATCATCGATACAGCGTTCAATTCCATCGACCTTCTCATAATAAGAACTCACCCATCAAGAATGGCTGTGCTTTTCTGATAATTCGTCATTATTTTCTTCTGTTCATTTATGGGTGGAACGGGGATTAGTAGACTCTGTAGGATGTTATGATTTAAATTATTCATAGTTGTTCCAACAGAATTTTCTGTCAAAGCAGCCTTAACAAATGGGCTGTTAAGTAAAAAGACAAGATACTGTGGCAGCAATAATTTCGATGGTGTGACAAAGAAGCAGCCTGTGCCGCAAAGCCATCCTTCTTGATGGCTCTCTACAACTGCACTTCTTCCCATTTCACCACGTCTACCAATAATAATATCAAATGCCTTTAATTTATAGCTCGATAAACGATTGGCAGTCGCATTTGAAACTTTCTTGATTTTTTCGGAAGAAATATTACCGTGAATAATGTTAGCAGGGTTGACTATTGGAATTCCAGATTCAACATAATCTTCTTTGTGAACCATACTTCCAAATGGTCCTGTTGACGCTTGATTCAATGCCGTTCCCAAGCGAACCCATACCCATGAATCTGGAATTTCAAATGGGATTTCATCATCAATGCAAACTTCTTCTTTACCAGAGATTTCGTAATAAGAATTATCCCGTCTGAAAATGACCGATTCGTGCTTGTCACGTTTGATTTTGCCCTCTTTGATAAGTTGTTCTTTCTCTGCACGAATATGTTCCAGTAGTGCGGAAGCTGGTTCATCGGCAGGGTCTTGGAGAACGAGCTTTCCTTGAACAGCATCTTGCAAGATAGACTTTTTCAGTTGTGCTGGAAATGTATCGTTTAGTTTTTCTAAACGCTGATGCGTTATGTCATACATCTGAATGGTGGGGAGAATTTCTAATAGCTGTTTCAAAATTCGGCGTTGCTCAGAAACTGGCGGAATCGGAACCAACGCCATACTCAGTCGTTCATCGTTAATCGCCGGATATGCGACCCCTTTTGAGTTGGCAGTATCGTTAGCATAACTATCAAAGTCGGGAGACATCATATAGTAAAACAAAAACTCATTAGAATAATCTGCACAACACTTTAAAACAGCAAATCCTGTACTAGCGATTGCCTCTCTTGAAAATTCACGGTTTATAATGCACATATTATGTAGATAGGGACGAACTGTAGAATATAAAATATCCCCCTCATTCACAATTTTTCTTGCTCGTGATGCAGCTTTTTCAGGCACGACAATAGTTTCCTGTTCATTTAGCTTCTGATGTTTATTGTCAATCGAGCCTATATCAATATAACAAAATTTTGAGGTTGGTTTTTTTTGACCGTGATTGTAAGTAAGAGTTTTTAACCTGACTCACTCCCAGCTCTCCGGTATGTCAAACGGCACTTCATCTGCAATGCAGACAGGCTCATTTTT
>ENA-UEQY01002480-UEQY01002480.1-human-gut-metagenome-genome-assembly--contig:-NODE-2480-length-10374-cov-4.648247_pt1 | contig 10374 bp, 8 predicted proteins | sample MGYA00242949_ERZ507949 | MGnify/ENA primary metagenome ERZ507949 (study PRJEB26167, sample SAMN06115403) | human gut metagenome | host: Homo sapiens | place: China:Jiangsu | collected 2016-07-06... | reverse complement strand
AAGAAACACCATCCCAATAGGGTGGTGTTTCTTTTTGGAATGCTGCGGGCAGGACCAAACTCGCTGCCTCGACCTGCGCGAAGCGCGTTAAATCAAGAGGTCCGGCAGGGCTCCTGCGAATGGCTCCGCCATTCGTGGGATGCCGGTAGCGAGTCGAGCCTCGTTACGTTTTTTGCTTTTGCGGTATGCGGGGATGCAGACAACAAAAGTAGTGGACAATCAAAAAGAAACACCATCCCAATAGGATGGTGTTTTTTTGCATTTGCCGGGCCGCCGGCGATGTGCTCACCGTCATGCAGGCAGCACAAAAGCGTCGTATTTCTACGACGCTTTTGTTTTGCTCGGAAGATGGAGTAAGGGAACGCTATTCCATTATTTGTTGTACTTTTTTCTGCTTACAACCGTTGTGCCGACGGCTGCACCGCCGCTGACAAGCAGCAGGGCAATCCACAAAGCAGAGCTGCATGTGTCGCCGGTCTGGGGAGATTTGGGATCGTCCTTCAGCTTCGCCGTTACGGTGTCGGCTTTTTTGATTTCCTTGGTGCCGTCCTTGTCGCTGAAATACTTGCCGCAGCCTTCGCAGTACCAATACTCGATATTGCCCTCGGTGGTCTTGGTCGCCGCCTTTGCCGGGAAGTGCTTTAAGCCGGTGTGGTTCTTCGGATCAAGCTCACCGTATTTCGCACCACAGGCCTCGCACTTTGCCTTGTCCTTGCAGGTCGCTTTCCCGCCGGTGTGGTCGGTCAGCTTCTTGCCGCAATAATCACACTTGTGGTCTTTGTTATCATCTGCGCACTCGCTGATTATATAATCGCAGATATCACATTTATGGTCCTTGTCTGCATCGATGCAATTCTCCGTTTGCGTGCCTGCAGAGCATCCGTCAACGGTGCAGGTGCGGGTATGGGTGCCGTCTTCGTTGGATGTCCAAGCGCCCCAGTCGTGATCCAGCGCATTGCCGGAGACGAAGGTCGCCTCATCCGCCGTGCCCTTGGAGCTGGTACCGCAGACGGCGCAGGACTTGTAGTAGACCGCCTTTTCCGTGCAGGTGGCGGCGGATTTCAGGTACTTTGCATCCACGGTCTCCGCCGTGAAGTCGTGCGCCGCCAGCTCGCCATAGGCTGTGTTGCAGTCCTCGCAAATAGCCTTTTCCGTACAGGTCGCCGTGCCGCCGTGGCAATTTTCGGTTTCCGTGTGCGTTGCATCGTGAGCGCAGACGCGCTTGTGCGTGCCCTCCCCGTCGGGCGTCCACGCGCCCCAGTCATGGCCGAGCGGATCGCCATTGGTAAAGGTTTCCGTGCCCTGCGCGCCGCAGGTGGAGCAGGATTGATAATATACCGCCGGGCTTGTGCAGGTGGCGGCGGACTTCAGCCGGTATTCGTTCACCTGATCGACAAAATGGTGCGGGCCAAGCTCGCCGTACGAGTGCTGGCAGACCTCGCAGAGGGCCGGGGCAAGGCAGTCGGCCGTGCCGCCCTGATGCGTGCCGCGATCCACCTCCAAATGGCAGCAGGTGTAGAATCTCCAATGGCTGTCGGCATCGGTCTGCCACGCGCCCGGATATTCGGCGTGCCGGTTCGGATTCTTGTCCCCGCTTGCAAAGGTCGCCTCGCTGTCCGTGCCCTTGGAGGACAGCATGCAGATCTTGCAGGACTTGTAGTAGAGCGCGGGAGAAATGCAGTTTGCCTCCTTGTACAGAAGTGCCGTGATTGCAGTTTCTCCCGTGAAGTCGTGCTCAGTCATTTTGATGCCGCAGGTGTCGCAGAAATGGTTGCAGTCCGGGTCGGCGTGTTTGATCCGCTCAGCCTCTCCGCCGCAGACGGTGCAGGTCTTCCAGTGACTGTCTTGGTTTGTGCTCCAGTCGCCGTAGGTGCAGCCGTCCGTTTCAACATGGCTGGCATCGTGGGTGCAGACGCGCTTGTGCGTGCCCTCCCCGTCGGGCGTCCAAGCGCCCCAATCGTGGTCCAGCGCATTGCCGGAGACGAAGGTCGCTTCATCCGCTGTGCCCTCGGAGCTCAGGCCGCAGACTGCGCAGGACTTGTAGTAGACCGCCTTTTCGGTGCAGGTCGCGGCGGATTTCAGATACTGCTCCTCGGCGGTTTCTGCCGTGAAGCTGTGCGCCGCCAGTGCGCCGTAGGACTGACCGCAGTGGTCGCAGATGGTCTGCTTCGTGCAGGTCGCCGTGCCGCCGGAATGCTCGCGGATGGTGATATCCTTGGAAACGCTGAACCGGTAGCCCTCCGCCGTCGTGGCAGAGGCGATAAAGCGGAAGCCGGTTTCCTCTGCCATGTAGGAAGCGGCAGGGATCGTCCCCGCGCAGACGCCGTCGACCGGGGTGATGGGTGCGCCGTCGCCAGTGTATTTAAACTCATAGCTGTAGGCGGGATCCGTGCAGCCCTCCGGCAGGTTGAAAGAGAATTCGAAATCCTGCGTGCGGCAGACGGCATCCGGCGCGGTGATGGTCAGGGTGGGGAGGTCCTTCTTTTCGACCCTATTGCCGCAGAATTCGCATTCGCCCCAATACTGGCCGTTTCCTGTCTGCCATTTGTAGGAATGGGACGCATGGACGGTCACGGTGAGCGTCGTGGAATTGCCCGCCTTGTCCGTGGCGACGACGGTCTGCGGGGTTCTCGCGTCGGTGAGGGTGATCTGACCCTGTTCGTTGGGGGTCACGGGCGCGCCGTTGACCGTCACGGTGTCCAGATACCGATCGGTCACGGTGAGGGTCTTGTCGCCCTCGCCGCAGAAAACGTCGCCATTCTTCGCGCCGGTGATCGCCGGGGCGGTCTTGTCGATGATGATTTTCTCCGTGCATACAACGCCGTAGCGAGCAAGGAGCTTCGTCCCCAACTGTGCATAGATCACATAGGGCTTTCCCTCCTCCAGATTCAGAGATGCCGTATTGAAGGCGCCGGTATAAGGATAGTGATCGTGCCCGCTGCTGAAAAGGACATCCGCAGCTAGGCCATTCGAGTAGAACTGATCGCCGACGGCGTACTCAAAATACGACAGTTCCTCCGGATGGGCGGTATTGATCTGTACGGTCTGATCTTCGTTGAAGAAGTGTTCCGTACCTTCGGAGCGGAAGCCGGTCCACTGGGAATCGCCCACGGAAATGGTGCTGTAATCAATGAAAACGCCGCTCCAAAAAGCAATGAAGGTAAGGCTGTCCTCGCCGCCCGTAGCAAAGTCGCCGTAGGTTTCTCCGCCCATGACTCTCCTATTGCCGATCAGCAGTGCTTGCAGCCTTTCATCATTTTCTCTTGTCGGCCTTGGCGTCAGGAGCTTCCAAATTTCATCCGTCCATTTGACGTTCTTCAATTCCGTGACCGTCGTGCCGTCCCGGTTGACGATACGGACGGTATAGTCGCTGCGCTCCTCCCAGACGGGGTAGAGCGTAAGCGCCTCGTTTTGCTCATAAATCGCGTTCAGGGAATAGTCCTTCTCGCCGCCGTCGACCTTCGACCAGCCGACCTGGGTGTAGCCGAGGCGGGTAAAGAGCGCGCCTTGCAGCTCCAACGCGCTGTCGTGCTCCTTGTTCACCGTCGTGCTGTCGCCCGTGCCGTTTGCGCCGGGGGCGTAGGTCACGGGATAGGTCGCGGTTTGCAGCTGGAGCTGCTGCGCGGCGTTATAGCCGATGCTGTAGCCCGCGCTGTCCGGGGTAAAGCGGCTGGTGTAATCCGTGCCGTTGGCCTCGGCGAACACCACAGGAACTGCCGTGCTCTCGGTGGTCAGGCCGATCTCAGCTGCGCTGCCGAGCTTGTCGAGCGTGACGGTTTTTCCGCTGGCAAGATAGAGATTTGCGCCGGTGTTTCCGGTGATCTTCACGTCGCCGGTAAGGGTCAGGGAGCCTGCGCTCAGCGCGACTGCGCCCTTGCCGCCGGAGTTTCCGGTAATCCGGCCGGTGCCGAGGTTGGCGGTCGAGCCGTCCCGCGTCAGTGAGATCGCGCCGCCCTTGTTATTCTTGATTTCGACGGGAATGGCGCTGCTCTGCTGCGCCATTGTCACTCTGCCGTAGGCCGCGTCGATGCCCGCACCGGTATTCTCCGAGATCGTACCGCCGTAGAGGTTGACATTGGTATAATAGTCGCTTGTCGCGATGGAGGGCATGGGCCAGTGAGTGGCCGAAATACCCGCGCCGGTATTGCCGGTGATGGTGCCGCCGTAGAGGTTGATGGTATCATCTGAAGGGGTGATGGTGGACATCACGCCGTTCCGCTCATTGCCGGAGATGATGCCGTCATACATGTTGAAGGTTCCTCTGTTAATTACACCGGGGCCGTACTTGGTGTTGCGGATGTTGCTGATGACCGGGCGATCCGTGGGATAGTCGGAGCTTTTTTGATAGTAGCAGCCGCCGTACATATTGAACGTGCCGCAGTTATAAACGCCGCAAACCGGGTCGTTGTAAACATCGCGGATGCCGTCCGTTTCCGAGCTGGTCATGCAGATGCTCACGCCGTAAAGGTCAAAGGTGGCAGTTTCGGCAACAGAAACAGCGGCGCAGCTGTCACCGGTGATGAGGCCGCGGTCGCCGGAGAACTGGCAATCCGTAAATACCAGACGCGCGTTATTCCACACAAGGAAGGCGCTTTGTGCATTCGGCACATTGCAGGTAAGGGTATGGCCATGCAAACAAATCACAAACGTGCAGCCCTCCCAAACATAGATTCGATTCGTTAGGGTGACATCATTGGCAAGGTAATAGTAGAACGTTTTTCCCTGGTTGTTCGCTGCTTTTTGGTGGATCTCCTTAAGGTCTTCTTCCGATCGAATCACGTTCATTTTTGAAATATCGCCGGAGGTATTTTCCTTCCCGTCCTTGGTGAAGTAGACCCCTTCATAGGTCGTATGCCCGTTCATGGCTTTATGATTGCTGATTCCTCCTCCGCAGACGCAATGCGCAGACGGATGCGGCCAATTAAGGCGAACCGCGCTTGCCGTGAGCGGGAAGAGCAGCGCGAGCAGGCAGAGCGCCAGCAGAATGGCGAACAGTCGTTTCCTCATGTTGTTTCCTCCGTTTCTCCGTCCCTCGATAGCTTAAAATCGTATTTCATTTCCAGCATGGCGAATAGCTTATACATAACTTTTGTGGCGATTGTCCTGATATCCAGTGATTGGATAAAGGCCAGCACCCCGGCCTGTTCCTCCTCCGGTACCAGATACACCCGCATGGATGCCGTCAGGAAGCGGCTGAGCTTGCGCTCCAGCGGGAAATGGATATCGCATTTCCGCGCCATATAGCTGCGCATCAGCCCCGCCGTACCGATTTCCATCTCGTAAAAATCGCTGTCGCTGTAATCCGGGAAATTCCCGCCGAAGATCTGCTTCAGCTCTGCCGTGGTATGCAGGTAGATATATTCCGATGTTTCAGGCAGGGAGTAGGCTTCAATGTAAATTTCCCGCAGGTTCTCGTTCAGCTCGGTCAGGGTCAGCTGGAGCGCCGTTTCCACCGCATAGGCGTAAACCGGCGGCAGCTTACTGTCTGCAATGCTTCTGGCCACGCCGAACTGTCCGCCGAACATTGTTTCGGTCAATTCCAGCAAAATCCTGTCCTTGGTGGGAAACAGATTCAAATAGCTTCCCCTTGCCACGCCTGCTTCGTCCACGATCTGGCTGACAGAGGTGTTTTTATACCCCTGCTCCAAAAAGAGGCGGACACATACGGTCAGTATTTTCCGCTTTGTGTCACTGCTGTCTCTCCGCAAATTTATCACCTCCCCTCAAGTGTTTTAGTATGCATACCAATAATATCATACCAAACATAAAATAGCAAGCGCTATTTGAAGCTTTGTCTCCGCAAATTGTGACTTTTCCGCAAACGCCGGTTTCTTCCTTTACTCACAGAGCTTTATGCCTTCTTGAATATTGCCCCAAAAAAGAGAACCTGCCGGACTTCTTTGCCAACAAAGCCGGCGTCCTGCTGGAGGGCGGCAACGACCTGTTTGCAGGCAACGCTAAGGGCTATATCCGGCTGAATTTGGCCATGCCCCGAGCCACGGTGCAGACCGGGCCGGAGCGCATCGCGGCGGCCATTCATGCGCAGCAGGCTGAAGCCTGAGCCTGCCGCTCCAAAGACAATGCAATAAAGGCCGCCCTGGGGCGGCCTTTATTGCATTGTGTCGTCTTATCAAATTTTCCTGCGGCCTGTCAGTTCAGGTGCTTTTCAAAGTTGCCGCCTACCCGTACACCCTCCTGCACGATGAAGAAGGCGTTGGGGTCTACCTTGCGCACCTCCTGCTGCAGGGTCTGGATCTCATATTTGCTCAGGCACACGCACAGCACCTCCAGGGGCTGATCGGTATAGCCGCCGTAGCCCTGCCAGTAGGTCACGCCCCGCTCCAGCCGCTCCATGATAAACTTAGGCAGCTCCGTGTGCTTCTCCTTGGTAAAGATCAGCACCTGGACGGTAATGCTCTGCTGGTGGGTACGGTCCAAAAACAGGCTGTTAAAGACCGTGTAAATGGTGGAATAGATGGCGGTGGCGGCATCGAAAAGCACCAGGCAGAGGGCATAGAGCACCGCATTGCAGGAAATGCTGAACTTGCCCACGGTGAAGCCCTTGCCCTTCTTGCTCATGTACAGGCCCAGGATATCAAATCCGCCGCTGCTGCACCCGCAGGTAAGCACGACGCCCCCGGCAAAGCCGTTGACCATGCCCCCCAGGAGGCAGCTGGTGAGGGTGTCCTCCACAATGGGATGAGATGGCACCGGTATCATGGTCAGAAACAGGGAGCAGCACACCGTGCAGACCATTGTCCGCACCACAAAGCCCCGGCCCATGGTTTTCCACGCCAAAATAAGCAGCGGTATATTCAGCAGCAGATACAACACGCCAGATATGTCGAAGCCCGGATCCAGGCCCAGCCTTTGGGTTAAGACGGATCGGGTCAGCTGGCAGAAGCCCAGCAGGCCGCCGGTATACAAATTGTGCGGCACCACAAACAGGTTTATGGATATAGCCATCAGCAGCACACCCAGAATTCCCATCCCCAGGCGCGCCCAGCGGTTATGCAGCGCTTTGCCGAACATGATATGCTCCTCCTTTGTCTATCCTTCTCCTCATTATTCCCATTTCCAGGGCAAATGTCAATAGGGAAAATGATTTCATTTTTTTGCCTGCAGGCAGCAAGCTCTGTAAGGCTTTTTGATGCAGCGGGAAACGGTCATATGCCGCCAAAAGCAGAAGATTTACGGAGCCTGCAGGGGAGGGGCTCCCCCACTGTAAGGATTATAGGCTGTAGCGCAGGGACCTATAAAGCCGCTCCATGCTCCGGGCTAAGGACCGGGAAACGGTGGATTTGTTCAGCCCCAGCTCCCGGGCGATGGCGGTGACGCTCATGCCGCCGGTAAAGCGCATCCGCAGGATCTCCCTCTGCCGGGGAGTCAGCTCCTGCTGCACCGCCAAGGGCAGGTTGCACAGCAGCCGACGGATGCGATCCTGGTTGTCCCCGGATTGCGCCTGCTTCCACAGGCAAAGGCTGGCAATGTCGATGGGGTCGTAGGCCTCAGAGGGTGTAATATGCATTTTTGCGATACCCCCTGTCATAGTAGCGAGCGGTGAGCTCCGCCAGCTGGCGTGTCTGTCGGTGCAAGGGCTCCAGATCCCTGATGCGGCGCTGCAGGTGCTCGGCGCTCTCCCGGTCGCCGCACCGGGCTTGCGCCCGCCGCAGGAGATCAATGCGCTGGTGCAGGGCCTGGGCCTGCTCCTGATACTGATAGGATAGCTGCTGTAGTGTCATGTTCTCCTTCTCCCTTCCCTTATAAAAATATGGATTTACAAAACTTTTTTGTTGACAAAGCCCGGTTTTTATGGTAGCATAGTTTTCGCTGGTTGTTGTGCTGGTGTAGCTCAGCTGGTAGAGCAGCTGATTTGTAATCAGCAGGTCGGGGGTTCGAATCCGTCCACCAGCTCCAAATTCATATGTATATGGGGGATTTCCCGAGTGGCCAAAGGGGACAGACTGTAAATCTGCTGGCGATGCCTTCGGTGGTTCGAATCCACCATCCCCCACCAAAAAGCCGATTGCGCAAGCGATCGGCCTTTTTGTTTATCCAGAGTCGTCTACCCGGGGGCCGCCCTTGGCAATCCCCTCTTGCCGGACGCATACGCGTCCGGCTTTTACATCGTCAAATGTGCCATTTTTCCGCTTCTTTTTCCAAACTTTTCCTGTTAATCACAAATTTCTTGGCTCAAGTCGTACAATATCACAAGATTCTTGTGAAGTCAATACCAAAATAACAAGATTCTTGTATTTTTGGTTGACAAAGCCGGGAAAATGTCGTACACTGTGTCTAAGGATGTCGAAAAAAGTCGGGAGGGATGCAATGTGGGATTTGGCGAGCAGCTGCGTCAGCGGAGGAAGGAGCTGGGCCTCAGCCGGGAGGAACTGGCGGACAAGCTGGGGGTGACCCGGTCGGCAGTGGGCAACTACGAGACAGGTCTCAGCGCCCCAAAGGAGAGCGTTCTGCTGCGGCTATTTGACGTGCTGCAGGTGGAGCCCAACTACCTCTACCGGGACTTTTATGCCGCCGGCAGGGCGGGCCAGGCCGTCAGCGAGGAGGAGCAATCCCTGCTGAAGAAATACCGGGAGCTGGGCCTTGCCGGGCGGCAGACCCTGAGCCTCATGCTGGATGCCCTGAGCCTGATGCAGGCAGAGGCGGAGCAGGACCGCCCGGCGGCGGAGGCACGGACCATTCCGCTGTACTGCTCCCCGGCGGCGGCGGGCTATGCGGCCCCGGTGTTTGGAGAGGATTACGAGCTGCTGCCTGTGGCGGCGGACGTTCCCCCCGGGGCAGAGCTGGCGGTGCGAATCCAAGGGGACAGCATGGAGCCCTACATCCACGACGAATCCGTGGTATATGTAAATCACGACCCCTTGCTCCCCGGTGACGTGGGCATCTTCTGCGTGGACGGGGACATGCTGTGCAAGCAATATTACCGGGACCCCATGGGCACAGTGTATCTGTTCTCCCTCAACCGCAGCCGCAGCGATGCTGACCAGGTGTTTACCGCCGGCAGCGGCCGCAGCCTTACCTGCTTCGGCCGAGTGATGCTCCACACGCCCCCTCTCCCTATATAAAAGGAAAGAAACGGAGATGTTGCCCGCTCATAGGCAACATCTCCGTAAATTTTTTGAAAAATCTGCAGGGCTTACGTCCGTCGGCGCAAAAAATTCAAATCACTTTTCACCGCGCCATGTACATGAGAGAAAATACCCATCAGGCTGCCGGTGTGGAATTTTGCCGCCGCGCGGCAAAATTACGCACGCACCAGACTACAAGCCTTTTGGCAGAAAAATCGCAGATTTTTCGCCAGTAATTAGAGGATGAACCCTCCGTCGCAGGTGAGCACCTGGCCGGTGATGAAATCTGCCGCCGGATCGGCAAAAAAGGCCACTGCCGCCGCAATATCCTCCGGGGTCCCTAGGCGGCCCATAGGCGTCTGCTCCGCCAGCTGGGGCAGCAGCTCCCGGGGCAGCTCATCCAGCATATCCGTGCGGATGACTCCCGGAGCTACGCAGTTCACTCGGATGTGGCTGGGGGCCAGTTCTGCAGCCAGGGATCGAGTCAGCCCGATGAGAGCCGCCTTGGTGGCGGAGTAGGCCACCTCACAGCTGGCGCCCCGCTGGCCCCAGATAGAGGAGACGTTGACGATACACCCCTCATGCTCATGGAGCATAGAGGGCAGCACCGCACGGCTGGTGTAAAAGGCACCGTCCACATTCACGGCGAAAAACTCGTGCCATCGGGCGTCCGTTAGCTCCTGGAACAGACACTGTCCGGCGATGCCCGCGTTGTTCACCAGCAGGGAAATGGGCCCAAGGGTCTGCTCCACCCGGTGGACCATGGCCTCCGCCTGCTCCCGCCGGGATACATCCGCCTGACAGATCATGGCTCGGCAGCCCCGGTCCGTCAGCTGCCGGGCCAGCTCCTCGGCCTTGTCCCGGCGCACCCGGTAGCCAATGGCTACGGCCCAGCCTCTGCGGGAAAGCTCCGTGGCGATGGCTCGTCCGATGCCCCGGGACGCCCCCGTGACCAGCGCGATTTTCTCCATGATATTTGTCCTCCTCCGGGCTTGATGGATCTATTATAACAAATTCTCCCCCATTGCGCAAGAAAAGTATTGACAAATGCCTGTAGGCAGGGTATTATAGTACTGTTCTTGCGCGGTTAGCTCAGCTGGTAGAGCACATGCTTGACGTGCATGGGGTCACAGGTTCGAGTCCTGTACCGCGCACCATATCCCACCTCATTCGGGGTGGGATTTTTCTTTCTTGCCACAACAAAGCCCTGAAGCCTTGCGGCTTCAGGGCTTTTCCTCTCCTCTCCGTCACACCGTGATCTTCTTCAGCCACTCGATGTATTCCAGCG
>ENA-UEQY01002468-UEQY01002468.1-human-gut-metagenome-genome-assembly--contig:-NODE-2468-length-10412-cov-9.350169_pt1 | contig 10412 bp, 6 predicted proteins | sample MGYA00242949_ERZ507949 | MGnify/ENA primary metagenome ERZ507949 (study PRJEB26167, sample SAMN06115403) | human gut metagenome | host: Homo sapiens | place: China:Jiangsu | collected 2016-07-06... | reverse complement strand
CCCTTTTTAACTAACTCTCACCCTGTTCACGGTACGTTTTTTGTCCCTGCAAGGGCGTAAAACATCCCGGTATGAACAGACTTTTCCTTATCACGGGGCTGCTCGCCGTACTCCTTGCGGGGTGCCGCAGGCACAAGCCCCAAACCGCCATGCCCCCGCTCAGGGTCGGCGTGGCCGAAGCCGTCACGGACAGCGTCCCCAACCGCATGGAGTTCATCGGTTACCTGGCGAGCAATTTCGACGCGGTGATCCAGCCGCGCGTGAACGGCTACCTGCTTACGAAGCAGTTCGCCAACGGCATGCCCGTGAAGCGCGGGCAACTGCTGTTCACGATCGACCCCGACCAGCTCTCGACCTCGATGCTCGCAGCCGAGGCCGCCCTGCAATCGGCCCGGGCACAGGCCGTCGAAGCCCACAACAACTACGACCGCGCCGTGCCGCTGGCCAGGATCAACGCCATCAGCCAGTCGCAGTTGGACCAGTATACGGCCCAGTACAAAGCCGCCGAAGCCACCGTCCGCTCGGCCGAGCAGACCCTCAGCAGCGCCCGCATGAACGTCGGCTATACGGAGCTTCGCTCGCCCATCGACGGTATCATCTCCAACACCTCGGCACACGTGGGCGACTACGTGGGCCCGGGCACGCAGTTCGGGGTGCTGACGACCATTTCGAACATCGACACGCTGACCGTCGACGTGGCGATCCCGATGGCGCAATACCTGCGCTCGGCGGGGCCGCGCACCTCGATCTTCGACAACGCGGGACTGCTCACCGACATTCGCCTGATGCTGGCCGACGGCACGGAATACCCCTATGAGGGGCTTTACGACTATACGCGCAAGGACGTGTCGAGCACGACCGGGACGCTCGTGCTGGTAGTGATGTTCCCCAACCCCGACCGTTCGCTCAAACCCGGGCAGTTCGCCCGTGTGGAGGCCAGCGTCGGCCCCGTACGGCCGCGCGTGGTCGTGCCGCAGGCGTGCGTGAGCCAGGCGCAGGGCGTCAATTCGGTCTGGGTGGTACGCCCCGACAGCACGGCCATGTACCGCCGGGTGATCCCGGGCGACACGTACGGGTCGATGTGGTGCATCGACGAAGGGCTCATCGACGGGGAACTGGTGGTAACGGCCGGGCAGCAGAAACTGCACAACGGCATGAAGGTCATCCCCGAAAAAAAGTGACGCCATGGAGAAATTTTTCGTTTCGCGCCCGATCTTCGCCCTGTCGCTGGCCATCGTCATCGTCATCGTGGGGCTGATTTCGATCCTGAACCTGCCGATCGAACAATACCCCGACATCACGCCGCCCGTGGTCGAGGTCTCGGCCACGTACGACGGCGCCGATGCCGAGACGGTCAACAACGCCGTGGCGACGCCCGTGGCGCAGAGCGTCATGGGCGTGAGCGACATGCTCTACCTGCAGACCACCAGCGCCAACGACGGTTCGATGGTCATGCAGGTGACCTTCGACATAGGCTCCGCCCCCGACCTGGACGCCATCTTCACGCAGAACAACGTCTCTTCGGCCACCGCACAGCTCCCGGCGACGGTCACCAAGCAGGGCGTCACCACGCGCAAGACCATGACCGGCTTCCTGCTGGTCTTCTCGCTGCACAGCGACGGACGCTACGACGCCGAGTTCCTCTCCAACTACGCTTACATCAACCTCCAGAACGAGTTGCTCAAGATCGACGGCGTAGGCAAAGTGTCGATCATGGGCGCCGGCGAGTACGCCATGCGCGTATGGCTCAAGCCCGACGTGCTGAAATACTACGGCATCCCGGTTTCGGCCGTCACCGCGGCCATCGAGAACCAGGGAGGCATCTACCCCGCCGGGCAGTTCGGGGCCGAACCCGCGCCCGACGGCACCACCTATACTTATACGGTGACCATGCCGCCGCAGATCACCACCCCCGCGCAGTTCGGCGACATCGTGGTCGTCACGACTTCGGAAGGCCAGCAGATCCGGCTGTGCGATGTGGCCGAGGTTTCGCTCGGCAGCCAGAGCTACGGCGTGAGCTCGCTCTTCGAGGGCAAGCCCACGGCCATGATCGTCGTCTACCAGCAGCCCGGCAGCAACGCCGTGGAGGTGGGCAAGAAGGTCAGGGCGGCGATGGCACGGCTCGAAAAACGCATGCCCGACGGCATTGCGGCCACTACGATCGTCGACACCACGACCAGCATCGACGCCGGTATCCGGGACATATTCCACACGCTGGTGATCGCCCTCATCCTGGTGATCTTCATCATCTACCTCTTCATCCAGGACTGGCGGGCGACCGTCATCCCGCTCGTGGCGATCCCCGTCTCGCTCATCGGGGCCTTCGCGCTCTTCCCGCTGCTGGGCTTCTCGGTCAACATCATCTCGCTGCTGGGGCTGGTGCTGGCCATCGGCCTGGTGGTCGACGACGCCATCGTGGTCGTCGAGGCCGCGCAGGTCAATATCGCCGCCGGCATGCGGCCCCGCGCCGCGGCGCTCGAAGCCATGAAGAACGTCGCCTCGCCCATCGTCGCCACGACGGTCGTGCTGCTGGCCGTATTCGTCCCCGTGTCGTTCACGGGCGGCATCACGGGGCGGCTGTTCCAGCAGTTCTCCATCACGATCGCCGTCTCGGTGGTGATCTCGGCATTCAACGCCCTGACGCTTTCCCCGGCGCTTTGCGCCCTGCTGCTGCGCCGCCGCGAACCGCCGCAGAAAGGCTTTTTCGCCGCCTTCAACCGCTCCTTCTCCCGCAACATGGATCGCTATACGGCCTTTACGCCGACGCTTATCCGCCACGTGACGCGCACGGGCGTATTCATCGCCGTGGTACTCGCGGTCATCTTCGTCGTATGGCGCAAGCTGCCCGCGGGGTTCCTCCCCGAGGAAGACCAGGGCTACGTCATGGTGATGGTCTCCACGCCCGAAGCCTCGGCGCTTCCCGTCACGCAGGCCGCCATGGAAGAGGCCGACGCCGTGATCCGCACCCTGCCCGAAGTGGCCTCGACCTCGTTCGCCGCGGGTTTCAACATGATGGCGGGCATCGCCTCGACCGACAGCGGCATCATCTTCGTCTCGCTGGTCGACTTCGCCGACCGCAAACTCTCGGCCATGGAAATCGCACAGAAACTCACCGACGAGCTGTACGTCGCCGTGCCGGGAGCCGAGTGCTATGCCTTCATCCCGCCCTCGATCCCCGGGCTGGGCATCACCTCGGGCGTATCGGTCGAGGTGCAGGATCTCGAAGGGCGCGGCACGGCCTACCTGCTCGCCCAGGCCGGACGGCTGATGGATTCGTTGCGCAAACAGCCCTCGATCGCCTCGGTGACCACGCAGTTCAACGCCGGGGTGCCCCAGCGCCGCCTGCGCATCGACAAGGAGCAGGCGCTCGCCGCAGGCGTCGACCTGGGCGTGCTGTACGGCGACCTGACGACCCTGCTGGGAGGCGCCTACATCAACAACTTTTCGCGTTTCGGCAAGCTCTACCAGACCTATATTCAGGCGGCCCCCGAATACCGGATCGACAAACGTTCGCTCGACAATTACTACGTCGCCTCGTCCTCGGGCGAGAGCGTGCCCGTATCGTCGTTCGTGGAGGTCGTCGACACGGTGGGCGTGGAATACGTCTCGCAGTTCAACCTCTACCGCTCGATCTCCCTCACGGTGACGCCCGCGGCGCGCGCCTCGACCACGACCGTCATGCAGCAGATCACCCGTACGGCCGGCGAGGTGCTGCCCGACGACATCGGCACGGCGTGGAGCGGCACCTCCTACCAGGAAGCCAATGCCTCGAAGACGGGCGGGCTGGTCTACCTGCTGGCGCTGGTGTTCGTCTTCCTGGCCCTCGCGGCCCTCTACGAATCGTGGGGACTGCCGCTGGCGATCCTGATGAGCGTCCCCGTCGCAGTGCTGGGCGCCGTGCTCTTCATCGGGGTATCGCACCTTTTGGACGCCTTCTTCGTCAACGACGTCTACATGCAGATTTCGCTGGTCATGCTCATCGGCCTGGCGGCCAAGAACGCCATCCTGGTCGTGGAGTACGCCGACCGGCTGTTCAACGAAAAGGGCCTGTCGCTGATGGACGCCGCGATCGGCGCCGCCAAACTGCGCGTGCGGCCGATCATCATGACCGCCTTCGCGTTCATCCTCGGCGTCATGCCCCTGGTATTCGCCAGCGGGGTCTACGCCACGGCACGCAACATCATGGGCGTGGCACTGGTGGGCGGCATGCTGTTCGCCACGCTGCTGGGCATCTTCGTCTACCCGGCACTCTACTATTTCGTGGGGCGCATCGGGAATTTCGAACGCCGCCGCGAACGCAAAAAACAGGAGGAAAAACTATGAAAACCGGATACCTTACCCTAATCTTCGCACTCGCCTGCGCGGCCTGCACACCCCGTTTCTACCCGCCCAAGATCGACGTGCCCGACGGCTACCTCTACGGCGAAGGCTTCCCGCGGGACACCGCGGCACTCGCCTCCGACTGGTGGCGGCTGTTCGGGGACACGGTGCTCGCCAACCTCGTGCAGCGGGCGCTGGAGAACAACCGCGACGTGGCCGTAGCGGCTTCGCGCGTGGAAGAGGCGCGGCAGAACCTCGGCGTCGTGCGGGCGCAGTTCCTGCCCCAGGTGGGCATAGGCGTCACGGCCGAGGGGGAATACACGCCGCAGACCAAGATCGTACAGACCTACGCCGTCGAACCGTCGCTCTCGTGGGAAATCGCCCTGTTTGGGCAGCTGCGCAACGCCAAACGGGCGGCCAGGGCGCAGATCGCCTCCTCGGAATGGGCGCTGCGGGGCGTGCGGCTGTCGCTGGCCGCGGAGGTCGCCACGACCTACTTCACGCTGCTCGAATACGAACGCGACCTGGCGATCGCCCGGCGCAGCTGCACCCTGCGGCGCGAATCGGCCGCACTGATCGACTCGATGTTCCGCTACGGCATGTCGGACGGCGTGGCGCTGGAGCAGGCACGCAGCCTGGTCTACACGGCCGAGGCGGACATCCCGCAATACGAGCGCGCCGTGAAGCAGACGCGGCTGTCGCTCGACATCCTGCTGGGCGAAACGCCGCAGGCGGCGGACAGCACGGGCTCGGGGCTGCGCCTGCTCGCAGACCGCCATCCCGCCGACATCCCCGTAGGGCTTCCGTCGGAACTGCTCAAGCGGCGCCCGGACATCATGGAGGCGCGTTACAATATGCTCCAGGCGGCCGCGAATGCCGGGGTTGCACGCGGGGCGAGATTCCCGTCCATCGCACTGACAGCCAAAGGAGGAATAGCCTCCAATTCGATCAAAGGTTTAACTTCGGCAAACCCTTGGGCGTGGGATGCGCTGGGCTCGCTCACGCAACCCCTGTTCGCCTTCGGCAAGCTGCGCCGCTCGGAGCTGGCGGCCATGGAGCGTTATACGCAGGCGGCAAAGACTTACGAGCAAACCGTGCTGACGGCATTCGCAGATGTCGAGAAGGCGCTGGTCGCCATCGCCACCTACCGCGGGCAGGCGGAGCGCTACTGCGAACTGGTCGTCTCGAACGACCGTATCGCCACCATGACGCAGGCGCTCTACCGCAGCGGGCTGTCGGACTACCTCGACGTGATTGACGCCGAGCGGAGCCTCTACCAGTCGCAGATGGAACTGGTGAACATCGTGGCACAGCAGTACATCAACTACGTGAACCTCTGCAAGGCACTGGGCGGCGGGTGGTAAGGCCGCCCGAATATACCCACAAATGGGGATTGCATATCCGGCCGCAAAGTCGTATCTTTGGCGCCAAAACTAAAGAGCGACAATGCGTTTATCCGAACTTAAAACCGGCGAGTCGGCCACGATCCTCAAGGTGACGGGCCACGGAGGCTTCCGCCGGCGCATCATGGAGATGGGATTCGTCCGCGGGCAGCGGGTCGAAGTACTGCTCAACGCCCCCCTGAAAGACCCGATCGAATATAAAATCATGGGCTACGACATCTCGCTGCGCCGTACCGAGGCCGACATGGTCGTCGTACTCTCCGACAGCGAAGTGAACGAATACCTTGCCGGAGGACATCACCACCACCGCCATCATTCCGGGCACCGCCACGGGTATTGCGGCTGCGGAACGCCGGAACAAGCCCTCGAATACCCCGCCGCCGGGACGCCGGGCGCGGAAGACGACTGCGCCACGGCCGACGAGGTCATCTCGCGCCACAGCCGCACGATCGGCGTGGCGCTCGTGGGCAACCCCAACAGCGGCAAGACCTCGCTTTTCAACGCCATATCGGGCGGCCATGAACACGTGGGCAATTACAGCGGCGTGACCGTCGGCGCCAAGAGCGGGCACCGCTACTACCGCGGCTACCGCTTCGAGGTGACCGACCTGCCGGGCACCTATGCCCTTTCGGCCTATACCCCCGAGGAGCGTTACGTCCGCAGCCATATCGCCGAAAAGACGCCCGACGTCATCATCAACTCGGTCGTGGCGTCGAACCTCGAACGCAACCTTTACCTGACGACCGAGCTGATCGACATAAACCCGCGCATGGTGGTGGCTCTCAATATGTATGACGAGCTCAATTCACGCGGTTCGGAGCTCGATTACGACAACCTGGGACGGATGCTCGGCGTACCGATGGTACCCGTCGAGGCACGCAACGGCAAAGGCATCGAGGCGCTGTTGGACACCGTGATCGCCGTGTACGAAAATCAGGACGAGCGCGTACGCCACATCCATATAAACATGGGCCCCGTCATCGAGGAGGGGCTCCGGCGGCTCAAGGACGACATGAGCGACTACCGCGGCGAACTGCCCAAGGCCTTCCCGCCACGCTACTATGCCATGAAGATGCTCGAAGGCGACAGGCAGGTCGAGGAACAACTGCGCGGCAGCAGCCGCTATCCCGAGTGGGTGGAGATCCGCGACCGCGAGGCGAAACGCATCGCCGAAGCCCTGGGCGAGGATGTCGAGACGGCTTTCGCCAACCAGAAATACGGGTTCATTCAGGGGGCGCTCAAGGAGACCTACACCCCGGGGAAACGCGAAGAGGCCTCGGCCACGAAGCTGATAGACACCTTCGTGACGCACAAGCTGTGGGGCTTCCCGATCTTCTTTTTCCTGATGTGGCTGATGTTCTGGTGCACGTTCAGCCTCGGCGCCTACCCGCAGGAGTGGATCGACACGCTCGTGGGATGGATCGGCAGCGGCGTGGACGCGCTCCTTCCCGCGGGGCCGCTGCGCGACCTGCTGGTCGACGGCATCATCGGCGGCGTGGGGGCGGTCATCGTCTTCCTGCCCAACATCATGATCCTCTATCTGTTCATCTCGTTCATGGAGGATTCGGGCTATCTGGCGCGCGCCGCGTTCATCATGGACCGCGTGATGCACCGCATCGGCCTGCACGGCAAATCGTTCATCCCGCTGATCATGGGCTTCGGCTGCAACGTCCCGGCCATCATGGCCTGCAGGACGATCGAGAGCCGAAGCAGCAGGCTGATAACCATACTCATAACCCCCTTCATGTCATGCAGTGCCCGAATACCGATCTACCTTCTGCTCGCCGGGACGTTCTTCGCCGCCGACGCCAGTCTGGTGATGATCGGGCTCTATGTGCTGGGAGTCGTGCTGGCCGTCGTCACGGCACGCCTGATGCGGCGCTTCATGTTCCCGGTGGACGAAACGCCCTTCGTCATGGAACTGCCGCCCTACCGCCTGCCGACATGGAAGACGACGCTCACCCACATGTGGGACAAATGCGCGCAATACCTGCGCAAGATGGGAGGCATGATCCTGATCGCTTCGATGGTCGTATGGTTCCTGAGCTATTACCCCCGCAGCGAAGAGGGCGGCACGACGGCCCACTACGAGAACTCCTACCTCGGGCGTCTGGGGCAAAGCTGTGCGCCGATTTTCAGTCCGCTGGGGCTGAACTGGAAGGCGGGCGTGGCACTGCTGTCGGGTGTCCCGGCCAAGGAGATCGTCGTCAGCACGCTCGGCGTGCTCTATCCCGACGGCGGGGAGGCGGCAAGCGCCCCCGGTGCCGGCACGACGGAGATCGTCACGGGATCGGGCGAAAAGATCGAGATCGGGAACCTGCCGGAAGGCAGCATCGCCATTATCGGCGGGGCGGACGGACAGACGGCGATCCGCATTGCGGAAAACGCTGACGCACAGGTCGGCACGGGCACGCAGGCGGGCAAGGTCGCAGAGCTGGCCGGCGAAGACGAGGAAACCGTGAACCTCTCCCGCAAGCTGCTGGCAAGCGGCGACTTCACGCAGGCATCGGCACTGGCTTTCCTGGTATTCATCCTCCTCTACTTCCCGTGCATTGCGACCATCGCCGCCATCGGCGCCGAGGCCGGGTGGAAATGGGCCGCGGCCGCCGTGGCCTACAACACGGTGCTGGCGTGGGTCGTAGCATGGGCGGTCTACCGCCTTTTCATGTGGCTCTGACATGGGGTGGCAGGACTATACTGTCTGGGGCATCGGCATCGTGGTCGCAGCCGTCGTGGTGCGGCGGATGTGGTGCTTCTTCAGAGGCAGGCGCCGCGGGGGATGCGCATCGTGCGCCAGTACGCAGTGCCCGCTGAAAAAGACACGCCGCACATAAAATCACAGGCGGGCGCAACAACTTCCGGCCGGAAATGCTATCTTTGCCTCGGAATCAAGCGCACACACAATGCCCGGACTTTTTTACATCCTTCTTTTCTGGCTGATCGGCAATGCATTGAGCATCCTCACCGGAGGTTATGTTTCAGGTAACATCATCGGCATGATCCTGCTCTTCGCAGCCTTGTGCCTGCATTGGGTCAAAGCCGAAACGGTTCGTCCCGCAGCCCGGTTCCTGCTGGGGGCCATGGCACTCTTCTTCGTCCCCTACGGCGTAGGGCTGATGGACTCCTACCGCGTGATCCTCGACAACCTGTGGGCGATCGTAATCTCGGGCATCGCCTCGACGATCATCGTCCTGCTGGTGACGGGGCAGACGTTCCAGAGCCTGAACCGCCGCTCGCGCCTGCGCCGCATCCGGCACCTTCGTGAAACCGCCGTAAACACCCCGGACAATGATTGACAAGGCGTTCCTCTCCACCGACCTCTTCCTGCTGACGCTCACCGTGGGGCTTTACTGCCTCGGGACGGCGGTCTACCGCCGCATCCGGATGCCGCTGCTGCATCCCGTGCTGCTCACGTTCGTCGCCGTCATCGTATTCCTCCGTGCGGCGGACATCGGCTATGCCCGCTACCAGGAAGCCACGGGCATCCTCGACTTTGCTCTGGGCATGTCGGTGGTCGCACTCGGCTACCTGCTCTACGAACAGGTCGAACAACTGCGCGGAAGCCTGCTCCCGGTCGGCATCGCCACCCTTGCGGGTTGCGTGGCGGGCGTGCTGAGCGTCGTATATATCGCCATGGCGTTCGGCGCCGGACGCGAGATACTCAACTCGATAGCCCCCAAGTCGGTCACCGTGCCCATCGCCGTGTCGGTTTCGGGGCCGCTGGGCGGCATCGTCCCCGTCACGTCGGTCGTGGTGTTCTGCGTGGGGATCTTCGGCAGTATCTTCGGCGAGTGGATCCTGCGCCGCTGCGGCGTGCGGGATGCCGAAGCCCGGGGGTTTGCGCTGGGAGCCGCGGCGCACGGCATCGGTACGGCGCGCGCCATCGAGATGGGAGCCGTCGAAGGAGCCCTGAGCGGGCTGGCGATGGCCCTGATGGGACTGGTCACGGCGCTGCTGATGCCGCTGATGGAGCGGTATCTGTATTAGCAGTAAGCCCTGCGGCAGGCGGACGGGCATATATCGGGCTCATAAAAGTCGCATCAAAGTTTTTTAAATTCTATAATAAATACTACTTTTGCACAATTGCTGGCAATTCGCACAAAAGTAGGTTAATATGGAGTGGTTACACACCTTGTTCTTCGGCAGCGGCATCGCCCATGCCGTGCTGACCTTCGCATTGGTCATCACCATCGGCATTTTGCTCGGAAAAGTCAAAATCGGCGGCATCTCGCTCGGAATCACATGGATTCTGTTCGTAGGTATCGTCCTGAGTCATTTCGGAATGACGGTGGACGGCGAGGTCAGGCACTTCGTGCAGGAATTCGGGCTGATTCTGTTCGTCTTCTCGATCGGTCTGCAAGTCGGACCGGGATTTTTCGCATCGTTCAAACACGGCGGCATGACGCTGGTCATGTGTGCCGTAGCGATCGTACTGCTGGGCGTGGCGACGGCCTATGTAGTTCATCTGGCGACGGGCACGCCGATTCCGACGATGGTCGGCATCCTTTCGGGCGCAGTGACCAACACCCCCGGACTGGGTGCCGCGCAGCAGGCTTACACCGATGCGTTGGGAATCGAAGACCCCACGATCGCGCTGGGATACGCCGTGGCTTATCCGCTCGGCGTCGTGGGCATCATATTCACGATGATCTTCATCCGCTACGCCCTGCGCGTGAAGTTCGAAAAGGA
>ENA-UEQY01002466-UEQY01002466.1-human-gut-metagenome-genome-assembly--contig:-NODE-2466-length-10417-cov-4.116151_pt1 | contig 10417 bp, 6 predicted proteins | sample MGYA00242949_ERZ507949 | MGnify/ENA primary metagenome ERZ507949 (study PRJEB26167, sample SAMN06115403) | human gut metagenome | host: Homo sapiens | place: China:Jiangsu | collected 2016-07-06... | reverse complement strand
GTAGGAAAAGTCCGCCTGATAGGGTATTTTCACCGTAAAGCGGTCCATATAGTCCATAGAAATATAGGACGCCTCTCCCAGATGGATGGCATCCACCTTTGCCAGATCCCCCGTTTCATCCAGCACAGCCAGTAATTCCAGCAGGCTTTCCCGCCGGGTCTCATAGGCCGTATCCACAGCGATCTGGGTTCCTACGGAGGGGGACAGCAGCTCACAGCCGTCAACGGTGGGGTATCCCGCGGCGGTATCCGTCTGCTCCACGATCTTTCCGGCAGGACTCATCAGCCATACTGTCCCGTCCTGTGTCCAGGCCAGAGGATCGCCGCACTCCTGCACCTGGATCAGCAGGGTGTCCGGCAGCTTCCGCTGAATACGGGTGTTTTCGATCTCGATATAGGGCAGGGCCTCGGCGATGTTCCGGATCACCTGATACTTGTTCAGCAAAAAGAGGTTGTCACCGTCCTCCACGCCGCTGGCCTGACGGATCTCCGCCTCCGCATAGCGCTTCTCCCCGGTGATGACCACCGTATCCACCCGGAAAAACAGGGTGATGGCCGCCACCAGACAGCCGCAGATCAGGAATACGGACAGCAGCTTATAGAGGAAGCCGCTGCCTCCCCTTCTGCGCCGCCGCGCCGATCCTCTCCGTCTTGCCATGATGGTTCTCCTTTACAGTCTGTCTCTCAGGGGGAGGCCGTCTCCTCCACCCGCCGTATATCCGCGCCCAGCGCCGCCAGATCATCCTCGATGCTCTGATAGCCCCGGTCGATATGGGTAATGTCCGAAATGGAGGTCTCTCCCTCCGCTGCCAGAGCCGCTGCGCACAGTGCCGCGCCGCCACGCAGATCCGTACACCGCACGGCGGCTCCGTGGAGCCGCTCCACGCCCAGCACCACCGCCGTCCGTCCGGAAACCCGGATGTCTGCTCCCATGCGGGCCAGCTCATCCACATGGCGGTAGCGGCTGCTGAACAGGTTTTCCTCGAATACCGCCGCCCCCCGGCACCGCAGCAGCGCCGCCATCAAAATGGCCTGCGCGTCGGTGGGAAAGCCGGGATAGGGGGCCGTGCGGATGGGCCGGGGCGCCGTCAATCGTCCGGTACGGCGGCACACGATCCCGGCGCTGCCGCCGGTCACGTCGCACCCCGCCTCCCGGAGCACCGCCGTCACAGCGGAGAGGTGCTCCTCCCGTGCGTCCCGGAGAAAGACCTCGCCCCCGGCGGAGGCCGCCCCGCACAGGTAAGTGGCCGCCGCGATGCGGTCCGGCAGAATGGTGTAAGTACCGCCGTGGAGGGGCCGTCCGCCCCGGATCACCACCGTGGATGTGCCCGCGCCGGTGATCTCCGCGCCGCAGGTATTCAAAAAGCCTTGCAGGTCTTCAATTTCCGGTTCTCTGGCGGCGTTGGAAAGCACCGTGACGCCCTCCGCGCCGCAGGCCGCCAGCATCAGATTTTCCGTGGCCCCCACAGAGGGGAACCCCAGCACGATCTCCCGCCCCGTCAGCTTTGCCGCCTTGCAGTGCAGGGTGCCGCCGGTATCGTCGATCTCCGCCCCAAGTGCCCGGAGGCCGGAGAGGTGCAGGTCGATGGGCCGGGGACCTAATTCGCAGCCGCCGGGGCTGGTGAGGCTTGCCTCCCCGCACCGGGCCAGGATCGCCCCCAGAAAGATCACGGAGGACCGCATCTCCCGCATCAGCGCGTCGGGAACATCGCAGCCGGTCATCCCGGCGGTGTCCACCTCCAACACATCCCCCCGCCACCCGGCCTTGCAGCCCAAGGCTTGCAGGATACGGATGGACGCCTCCACATCCCGCAGACGGGGACAGCGGCGCAGCTCCACGCTTCCGCCGGTGAGAATGGTAGCTGCCAGAATGGGCAGCACGCTGTTTTTCGCTCCCTGTATGGTGACTTCCCCTTGGAGGCGGTTCCCGCCCCGGATCAGCAGTCGGCTCATATTATTGGTCCCTCCCGATGAAAATGGTATCACGGGCCATTCTATGGGGAGAGAGCAACTTCGGTTCCTGCCGCCGCTTTATCAAAAGGGCTAAACGCCTGCCGTTTTCTCGGATACAGGCGCTTTCGCCGTCTGTTTTTTCGGTTTCTTTGATACTTTATCACGGCGATGGGCCGGTGTAAAGTCCGAAACAGTAAATTTACAGCAACTCCTGAACGGTTTCGTAAATTCGCTGGGCCGCATCCCGGATGCCCAATTCCGCCATGGCCGATGCCATGGCTTCTCGCCGGGCGTCATCCCGCAAAATACCTGCCGCCGTCTGAAACAGCGCCTGCCCGGAGGAATCCTGCTCCAGCAAAACCTCCACGCCGCCGTGGGTCTCCAGCGCGCGGGCGTTTTTCTCCTGATGGTTGTTGGTCACATAGGGGGATGGCACCATGATGGCCGGCACGCCCAGCGCCGTCAGCTCACTGACGGTGGAGGCTCCCGCCCGGCAGATCACCAGATCCGCCGCCCGCATCACCGGGGCCATGTCATAGATGTATTCCCGGACCTGCAGGGAGGGGTGGTCCTTCAGGTCCACGCCCTTCTCCGCCAATGCCTTCAGCACGGCAGCATATCCGCTCTTGCCCGCACCGTGGATATGGTGGAACGGCTCCTTCCCCGCCTCCAAAGCCAGCATATCCGCCATCTGGGCGTTCATGCCGGAAGCGCCCAGAGACCCCCAGAAGGAGACGATCAGCGGCCGTCCGTCATTGACGCCCAGCTTTTCCTTGGCCGCCTCCTTGGTCAGGGTGAAGAAGTCCTCCCGGACCGGGGTGCCGGTGACGGCCACCTTCTCCGGGTGCTTGTAGTGCTGGCGGCAGGATTCAAAGCCTACCATGATCCGCCCGGCGTAAGGCTCCAGCAGCTCCGTGGTCAGTCCCGGCACGGCGTTGGACTCATGGACCGCCGTGGGGATGCCCATTTTGGCGGCGGCCTTCACGGTGGGATAGCTGGCGTAGCCGCCGGTGCCGATCACCGCGTCAGGCCGGAACTCCTTCAAAATAGACCGGGCCTCTGCCGGGGAGCGGACCATATTGTAGAGGGACACCAGATTGTGCTTGATCTCCGCCGGCTTGAGGGAGCGGTGAAAGCTGGAGATGTGAACGGTACGGAATTCGTATCCCGCCTTGGGGATCAGGTCCTTTTCCAAGCCACGCTCCGCCCCCACGAACAGTATTTTGATCTGCGGGTTCTTCTCCGCCATCAGCTGCGCCACGGCAATAGCCGGGTTCACATGGCCCGCCGTGCCGCCGCAGGTGAAGATCACCCGGTCAATGCGCTTTTCCACCAGCAGCGCCCCTTTCCAAAAAGATGTCAAAACAGGCCAAAAGGCAGGTGTTTACCCTGCCTAAGGCTATCAAGAAAACGGTAAGGAAGGGTGTGCGCGGGAAACCCAAGAAGGGTGTCCTGCGCCATTAAAATCCAATATTTTCAGAACTAACAGTTCTGAAAATGTGTCAGCGGGGCGAAAAAACTTTTCGACACGCTGAGGCAGGTGTTTACCCTGCCTTTGTTGGCTTCATTTGCCTGGATACGCTCAGGATCACACCCATTTCCGCCAGCTGGATAAGCAGGGCGGTGCCGCCGTAGCTGAAAAACGGCAGGGAGATGCCGGTGGTGGGGAGCAGCCCCGTCACCACGCTGATGTTCAAAAACACCTGTACCGCCAGCTGCGTGGTAAAGCCCACCGCCAACAGCGTGCCGAACCGGTCACGGGTGTGGAGGGCGATCCAGTAGCCCCGAAGGATCAGCGCCGCAAACAGCAGCATGATGATCCCGGCCCCCACCAGCCCCAATGCCTCGCAGGCGATGGAGAAAATGAAATCGTTGTGCTCCTCCGGCAGAAACAGGAACTTCTGCCGGCTCTTGCCAAGACCCAGTCCCCACAGGCCGCCGGAGCCGATGGTAATGAGGCTCTGAGAAAGCTGATAGCCCTTATCCGCGGCATCTGCCCAAGGGTCCAGCCAGTATATAACGCGGGATTTGTTATAGCCGATGACAAATAAAGCCACATACACCATGCCAACCGCCGCGCCAGCGGCAGTGCCTACCCAGACCCAGTTGATACCGCCTACCAGCATCATAGCCGCACCGGCGCCCAAAATCAGGATTGCGCCGGAGAGGTGGGGCTCAACAGCCACCAGGCCTGCCACTACCACCAGAATAAAGGCGTAAGGCAGAACACCGTAGCGGAAGCTCCGCATTTTGTCCTTTTTTCGGGAAATGCTGTCGGCAAAGTAGGTAATGATCGCCACCTTTGCGATTTCCGATGGCTGAAACTGAATACCGATCTTCAGCCATCGGGTGGCACCCTTGGCCGTCACCGCGATGGGGTTGTGGGGGATGATGACCAGGATCAGGAAAATCACGGACACATAGATCAAGGCTCTGCCCGCGCCGCGAAGCCGCTGATAGTTGAATTTACTGACCAGCAGCATCACCGCCGTACCCAGCACGGCGAAAACGCCCTGCTTTTCAAAGTAATACAGCGGGTTGTGGCGGGAGGGCGCTTTCTCATAATAGGCGGAGGGAAAGCTGGCGGACAGGAGGATCACCAGACCGATGGCCGTCAGCAGCATGACCAGCAGACAGAAGGTCAGGTCGATGGGACCTTTGGCCAGTTCCCGGCTCTCTTCCATTTTTTCCCGGCGGCGCTGCTTGCGCTCCTGAAGGGCCAGCTTCTCCTGATGGGTCAGGGGACGGCGGCGGGGCCGTGTCTGGGTCATGGACGTTCCCTCCTTTCTCTCCGAATCAAGTCAAGTTACAGATAACGGCCCCGGATGCCGTAATACGCCAGCAGGCAGAACACTGCCGTGACGGACACGAAGACCGTTACGATCTTCACCTCGCTCCAGCCGCACCGCTCCAAGTGATGATGCAGAGGGGCCATTTTGAAAAACCGCTTGCCGTGGGTGGCCTTGAAGTATCCAACCTGTATAATATCGGATAAAGTTTCCAGAATGTAGATGATCCCCACCGGGATCAGCACCAGCGGCATATCAAAGGCAAAGGCCAGCGCCGCCACCGCGCCGCCTAAAAACAGGCTGCCGGTGTCACCCATGAAGCACTTGGCGGGATGGCGGTTATACAGGGCGTAAAAGCCCAGCAGACTGCCGCACAGAGCGGCGGAGAAGATGCCCAGTGTGGTGAATTTCCAGATCATGGCTGTGCCCATGAAGAATGCCATGACCACGGCGGTGACGCTGGAGGCCAGACCGTCGATGCCATCGGTGAGGTTCACGGAGTTGACGCAGCCCACGATGACGAAGGCGGCGAAGATCAGATACACGATCCAGTTCACTGTCAGCGTCACGTTGATGAAGGGGATATAGAGATCGTTGGTCAGGAGGCCCTCATACCGCATCAGGCACAGGAACACCACCGCCGCCAGAAGCTGTAAGACAAACTTCTGCTTGGCGGTCAGGCCCTCGTTCTGGTGCTGGCGGACCTTGCGGTAGTCATCCACAAAACCGATGAGCCCGAAGATCAGGGCGAACAGGTACACATACAGATGGGCGAAGTCCCCCGCCAGCATCTGCTGCCAGCCGCAGGCAAAGGTCACGATGCCGCTGCCCAGAATAAAGGCGATGCCGCCCATGGTGGGGGTGCCCGCCTTGGAATTGTGCCAGGTGGGGCCGTCCTGCCGGATCTCCTGTCCGGCCTTCAGCTTCCGCAGCTCCGCCAGTACGAATTTGCCCAGAATTATGGTCAGCACACAGCCGGCCAGTAACGCCACATAGATACTCATGCTTTCTCCTTATCCCGGTCCTGACAGCTTTCCCCGTCAGGGCCTTTCTCTTGCTGACCGGCCGGTACACATCCGGCCGGCGTTTTTGCCGCCACACGCGGCTGTATTTGTGAAATGGGGATGCCTAAAGTCTGCCGGACCTCAGCGTCCGCTGTTCAGGTGCTCCGCCACGATCTCCCGCTCATCCATGTGGAACTTCTGGTGGTTCACTTCCTGATAGGTCTCGTGGCCCTTGCCGCACAGAACGATCACATCGTCCTTCTGGGCGTGGTCCATGGCCCAGCGGATGGCCTCCACCCGGTCCTCCACCACTTCGTAAGGGGTGTTGCTGCCGTCAAAGCCCGGCAGAATGTCCCGGATGATGGCCGCAGGTTCTTCGGTCCGGGGATTGTCGGTAGTGACAACGGCAAAATCGGACCAGTCCGCCGCCGCCTTGCCCATGCGGGGGCGCTTGGTCTTGTCACGGTCGCCGCCGCAGCCGAACACAGCCACAGTGCGGCCCTTGGCAAATTCCTTCACCGTTTGCAGCACGTTCACCATGCTGTCCGGCGTGTGGGCGTAGTCAATGAGGATGGTATAGTCCTTGCCGGGGGTGGGGACTACCTCCACCCGGCCCTGCACATGGGGGACCTTGGCCAGAACAGCAGCGCTGTCCTTCAGGGAAATGCCCAGCGCCAGTGCGGCCCCCAGCACATCCAACGTATTATACACCATAAAGCCGCCGGGGATATTCACCCGGATGGGTACCCGCTCGGTTTTTGTCACCGCGTCAAAGGCGATGCCGTCAGCAGACAGCACCACGTTTTCCGCCCGGAGGTCCGCCTCGTACTTGACGCCGTAGGTGCGCACCTGACAGGTGGCATCCTTCAGCAGCCGGGGCGTCCACGGATCGTCACCGTTCACCACGCCGACGCCGCAGTTCCGGAACAAAATGGCCTTGGCATCGCAGTAGTTTTCCATCGTTACATGGAAATCCAGATGGTCCTGGGTCAGATTGGTGAAGATACCCACCTCGTAGTGAACGCCGTAGACCCGGTCCAGACACAGGGCGTGGGAGGAGGTCTCCATCACCGCGTAGGTACACCCGGCGTCCGCCATTTTCCGGAAGAGCCGCTGGACCTCGAAGGATTCCGGCGTGGTGCGGTCCGTAGGGATGACCTCCTGCCCGATCATGTTCTGATTGGTACCGATAAGGCCCACCTTGGCCCCCCGTGCCTGCTCCAGAATGGCCTTCAGCAGATAGGTGGTGGTGGTCTTGCCGCAGGTGCCGGTGACGGCGATCATGGTCATCTCCTCGGCGGGATGGCCGAACCAGTTGGCCCCGATCACCGCCAGCGCACGGCGGGAATCCGCCGTCCGGATATAAGGGCCATCCCCCTCCGGCAAATTCTGGCACAACACCGCCGCCGCGCCCTTTTCCAGCGCCGTGGCGATATACTTGTGGCCGTCTGTGGCGTAGCCGGTCATGGCTACGAACAGGTCGCCGGGCTGGGTGGCCCGGGAATCATAGCTGACGCCGGCGATCTCCATTTCCAGATCCACCGCGCAGGACGCGACAGGGACGCCGTTGAGCAGTTCCCGCAGTTTCATATCGTATTCCTCCATTTGATCGGTATTGTTTCACGAAAGTCCACCGCCCCCCTCACAGGGCAGTCGGCGGCTGTATACAAAGCACTCCTTGGCTATTGTAGCAGGTTTTTCCGGAAAGCATACCGAAAATGGTGTCATAAACCTGGCAAAAAGTGCGGTAAGGGGCGGTCAGTCCGTGGTTTTCGCGCCGAAACGCACCGTGACCACGCTGCCGGCAGCCAATTCCGTCCCCGCCTCCGCGCTCTGGGAAATGGCGGTGACGCTGCCGGTGCTGCCGCCGGTGCTGGTGGCGCCGGTGACCTTCATAATGAGGCCCGCGTTGGTCAGGGCCTTGTTGGCCTCCGCCGGGGTCTTACCTACCACGTTGGGGACGGTGCTGGGGGCATTGGGCTTCTCCACGCCCAGATAGAGCACGATAGAAGCATTGTTGGGCACGATGGCGCCGCCCGCCGGGGTCTGGTCCGTCACGGTATCGCCACTTCCCACGGTGGTACAGGCAAAGCCCGCCGCCTTCAAAGCTGCCTTCGCGTCCGCTGCACTCTTGCCCACCACATAGGGCACGGCGGCATCGGCGCCCGCCAGCTCCGAAGCGCTGTAATTCGGTTCAATACCCAGTGCGGGCAGGATCTCGCCCATGATCTGACCGGCCACGGGAGCCACCATGGTACCGCCGTACACGGCGGTGCCGGTATCACGGCGAGGGGTGTCCATAGTCAGGAGCATGATGTACTTGGGATCGTCTGCCGGGGCGAAGCACATGAAGGACACCACCACGTCGCCCTTTGGGTTGTCGTTGGTCTTGGTGCCGGTCTTATCGGCGGTACCGGTCTTGCCGCCGATGCGGTAGCCCGCCACCCGGCCATTTTTGCCGCTGCCGGAGGAGACCACATATTCCAGCGCCTCCCGGACAATGGCGGAGGTCTCCTCGCTGATGACCTGCCGCACCGGAGTAGAGTCATGCTGGGACAGAACGTTGCCGTCCTCGTCCAGCACCTGCTCCACAATGTAGGGCTGATAGAGATAGCCGCCGTTGACGCAGGCCGCCTGAGCCCGGATCAGCTCGATGGGCGTCACGTTGAAGGTCTGGCCGAAGGAGTAGGATGCCAGAGACACCACCTGAGAGTTGAAGCTCTTTTCATCCTGAAAAATGCCCTTCACCTCACCGATCATGTCGATGCCGGTCTTATCCATCAGACCGAAGGATTTCAGATACTTGTAGTAGGTCTCTGTTCCCACGGACAGGCCCATGCTGATAAAGGCAGGGTTGCAGGAATGGCCCACCGCCTCGATGAGGGTCTGCTGACCGTGGCCGCTGTGGTTGGAACAGTAGATGGCCTTGTTCCAGCCCTGCACATGGGTGGAGCCGGAGCAGTAGAAGGTGGAGTTTTTCGTCACCTTGCCCTCCTCCAGCGCCGCCGCCAGCGTAATGGGCTTATAGGTGGAACCCGGCTCGTAGGTGGAGTCGATGCACTTGTTGCGCCACTGGGACTGAACGGCGCTGTTGATGGCCGCAGACCGGGCCTCGGCATACGCCTCTTCCGATTCATAGGTGGAGCGCTTTGCGTCGATCTTGGCAAGCTCCGTATCCAGCTTGGTCTTCAGGGCATCGTCAAAAATCGTGCCGTAGTCATTCAGATCATAGTTGGGATAGGACGCCATAGCCACGATAGCTCCGGAGTTCACATCCATGACGATGCCGGTACCGCCGTTTTTGGCACCGTATTTTTTCAGCATACTCTCCAGGCCGTTTTCCAGACTCATCTGGACGTTGGCATCCAGTGTCAGCACCAGACTGTGCCCGTTTTCCGCATCGAAGATCTGCTCGTAGTTGTACATCAGTTCCGTGCCGGCGGCGTTTCGGGCACTGATGGTATACCCGGCAGTACCGGTAAGGGTATCGTCGTACTTGGCCTCCAGACCCACACTGCCCACGCCGTCGGAGTTGACAAAGCCCAGAACGCCGGAAGCCAGAGATCCGTACAGGTAGTACCGCTTGGAGGATGGCTGGAGCCAGACGCCTTGAAGCTTTACCCGATCCGATTCCGGCACCTCATTGCCGTCAGGGTCGATCTCGCCGTTGATGAAACGGCGAACTTCGTCGGAAACCGTCTGATCCGCCCGCTTCTTGATGTTCCAGTAGTCATAGTTGGTCTTGGTCATCCGGGTTTCCAGAGTCTCCTGTTCCACGCCCAGAATGCGGCTGAGGCCCTTGGCGATGTAGGCCTGATCCCGCAGAATAGGGGCTGTGTAAGTCTCTCCCTTATCCGCCGCCTTCTTGGCGGCCTTCTCCTGCTTTTCCTTTTGGCTCTCCACAAACTCCGCAATCCGCATTGGAGAGATGTTTACGTCCTCCGCCGTGGCGGAGATGGCCAGCGTGTTGAGGTTTCGGTCATAAACGGTGCCTCGGGAGGCGTTGACCACGGCGCTGCGGGTCTGCTGCTCGATGGCTTTTTCCTGCAATACGCTGTGCTGACGGATCTGGATGTCATAGAGCTTCCAGAACAGCACCGCAAAGGTCACGATGCCCAACAGCAGCATGACCAGCACCGTCCGGCTGCGGATAACCTGATTGGCCCGCCGGGCCGCGTCGCTTTTTCTCCGGGGATTGGATGCCATAGAGTTCTCCTTTCAGGGGCAATTCAGCAAAGAAGGGGAGTAAGAAGACGCCGGCTTCTCACTCCCCGCTGTGTCACAACATACTTATTTCAGGTTCAGTCGAAATATTCCACCACGGCGTAGACTCCATGATGCAAGGAGCTTAAGATCCGGCTGAAAACGCTGGGGGTCTCCGTCCGGTAGACCACGGCGCTGTCCTCGCTGTCCAGATCCAGATAGGTGATCTGGCTGCTGGTGGGCTTGGACATTCCGGCGGCAGCCGCCACCTCCTTGACGGTGGCCATGTCAAACATCTGCTCGTGCTGGGCCGTCAGGCTGACGTTTTCCGCCTGTAAGACCGTCAGTTCGCTTTTCAGAGCCACGGTGTCGGCGGCCAAGGTGGTCAGCTGCACATAGCTCAGCAGCAGCATCACCGCGGCCACGGCCACAGCCGTTACCCCCAACACAGATAGCACGGGGATCGTCT
>ENA-UEQY01002457-UEQY01002457.1-human-gut-metagenome-genome-assembly--contig:-NODE-2457-length-10438-cov-6.351897_pt1 | contig 10438 bp, 13 predicted proteins | sample MGYA00242949_ERZ507949 | MGnify/ENA primary metagenome ERZ507949 (study PRJEB26167, sample SAMN06115403) | human gut metagenome | host: Homo sapiens | place: China:Jiangsu | collected 2016-07-06... | reverse complement strand
TTCATCCTCACCCCCGGCAGACAACCGCTGATGTTGGTAATCATGGAGAGCAACAGAATATCCCTCTCGCGCTTGTTACGGACGTGTGTCAAACCACGCTTCAAAAAGTCGGGCAAACGGTCGAACAGTTCATCCGGAAGACACGGAACATTGCGGCGCAATTTGTCAGCTTCAAGTTTCTCTATTTCAGCCTCTTCACCCTCTTCGCCGGAATCAGAATACCGCCTAAGTGAGCCTTGAGCCTTGTGAGCCCTGGAAGCAGGTGTTTCGGAACCCTTGTTCATGTCGGCATACCGGTATCCGGAGTCTATGCGCGGAGGTATATCCCCGGCGGCACACCCCATACCCGCCAGCCTTTCCACCGCCAGCGTTTTCAGCCGTGCCAACTCTTCCTCGCCCACTCCTTTATAGCGGGCGATACGTCCCAGCTTCAACAAGAACTCATTCTTTTTGCCATCCACAAAGGGATTCTGCGCCAGGAACTCGTTGAAGAATGTGTGCAGCATGCCCGAAGCCGCAACGAGAGGCTTGGATGCACTTGCCGGGGTCTTCACTTTCAACTCTGCCAGAATCTCCCCCACCCTGTCGGGATGCTCCGTCACAAAGCGGCGCCAGGGAAAAACTTCGGTATCCGGACGAAAAAAAGCTTCCGGATCATACGACGCAAAGCAAGGACGGGTGGGATTTTTGCAACTCATGTCACAGGGAAAGGCAAGAAGCTGCGCCACGTGCCATGCCACCAACGCGTATGCCAGACGATACTCGTCCACACTCTCTGCTTCCACACGCACCACCAGCTTCAGCCCGTCGTACGAAACGCTGCGCCATGCCGCCTTCACCCAAGGAGTGTCCTTCAAGACCTGCAAGAACTCAGACACACGGCCGTTACATTTATCCACATCCAGCATGGCGTCCCCGCTCCACTGCTTCAGATTGGTTTCGGCATGGCTCCCATCGCAACGCCCGGCTATCACCAGCGCGGCCAGTTTTCTCTTTAACTTCTTGGCCTCTGTCTCCCTGCCCGAAGCCTTCAGGCGCTGATACTCTTCTACTTGCACCTTCCAGCGTTCGCCACGCAGAAGTTTCACAAACTCTTTCAATGTCATATCCACGGCATGTTCATCGAACACCGAGAAATAGAAAGAGCATAAATCGGTATAAACCATTCATGTATGAATTTAAATTATCAAAAGGAGGGCATTTCCCTCCACCATGAAAGCAAAAGTATATTGCAAACCCATACAATCAAAAGTTAAAATTGTACACTTACCCAACGTAAAGCACTGATTTACAATACCAATTTATGATACAAGTGTACAAATAACCGGGAGACTTCCTTTTAATGTCTTTTCACATTTTGCTCCTTATTTCCTTTCTTTCCTCTTTTTCTTCTCTTTCCGTTCTTTCTTCTTCTTTTCCTCCTTTTTCCGCAGAAACTCGTCTATATCAGCCAACATACTTTTGCACATGCGCTTCAGAACTCTCATTTCCTCATCAGTGTAGCCTTCACCGGACAGGCGATATCCGGCCATGATTTTTTCCAACTCTTGAAGGAAGCTCAATCTGCCACTATTTTTCTTATAAATCTTGATTTTTCCACAATGTTAATATCATTTAAAATATAAAAAGCACAAAAGTATAAATAAATACGTCATCCTTGTTAATTTTTTCATTTTTTGCGAACAAATAGCTTGTTATCGTAAAAAAATGTCTATATTTGCATCAGAATTTAACGACAAGCTTACCTGGGAATGACACAGGTAACAGCGTAGCGTGCTCAAGAGGCATCATTTCTTTCATTTTTTAGAACATCTAACATTACTTTTCCTTCCTCCGAATATGAAAAAATGGCTAGTGGCGTATGTCCGCCTTCACCACGAAAAGAAGACGGCCGAACGGCTGACCGCAATGAACATAGAGAACTTCCTGCCTGTACAAGAAGAAATCCGCCAATGGACTTACCGGAAAAAGAAAATAAAACGGGTGGTTATCCCCATGATGATTTTTGTCCATGTAGATGCGGCGGAACGTTCGCAGGTGCTCACGTTGTCGGCCATCAGCCGGTATATGGTGCTGCATGGCGAACATACTCCGGCGGTGATTCCGGACGAACAGATGGAACGGTTCAAATTTATGCTGGATTATTCGGACGAGGCGGTGGAGATGTGTACCGAGCCATTGGCTCCGGGAGAATTGATACGGGTGGTCAAAGGTCCGCTAAAGGGGCTGGAAGGAGAACTGGTGGAAATGGATGGAAAAGCAAAAGTGGTGGTAAGACTGGATTTGCTGGGATGTGCGGGGGTTGATATGCCGGTAGGGTTTGTGGAGAAGATGAAATAAGGATGGCGGACGCTAGGAAATGTGGAGGGGAATTTGTAACTTTGCGGTAAGAAAGGAGAATAAAGGCATGCGTTTGCAATCTAAGGAAATACAGACCATCATCCAAATAGCCAAAGATATTTATGGTGAAACAGTGCAGGTATATCTCTTCGGTTCTCGTCTGAATGACGAAAAGCGCGGAGGAGATATTGATTTATTAGTCCGCAGCACGGGAGAAAAGAAGGGTGTATTGGCACGCATCCGCATGACCGCACGCTTGAAACTGCATTTGGGCGACCAAAAGATTGACGTCATCGGTGACCATGAGGATTCACCGGTAGTGCAGGAAGCCTTGAAAAACGGAATACAACTGATATGACAGAAAAGAAAAAAGAGATAACAGAACGCCTGGAACGGGAATTTGATGTATGCGACAAGCATATCCTTCGTATAAATGAAGCTCTTGAAGGGTTAGGGGTCAATATTCCCATGTCTGCGGATTGTTATTCCAACCTGACAACAGAACAAGTCCGCTGCATAGACCAATTCATATTTCGCTTTTCCAAATTGCAGGATTCCATGGGAGCAAAAATATTCCGATATATATTGGAATATCTGGATGAAGACATCACCGCACTTCCTATGCGTGACATTCTGAACCGTCTGGAACGTTATCTTATTATTCCAAGTGCTGACGAATGGACTTATATACGTGAGTTGAGAAATGAGATCTCACACGATTATCCCTTGCTTGAAACAGATGTTGCCGCCATTTTGAATGAACTGTTTTCCAAAACAGATATTATATTTAGCATTTACAGTAAATTGAAAAGTGTCTTCAATAATAACAGACACGCTTAAACCATGATACAGGCTATTCTTTTCTTCCCCGATATTTTTTTCGGAACACAAACTTCGAAACGAAATTATCGAGAAGAAACAAACGCTCAGGAAATTCATGCTGAATGCTGAATGAGATTTTCTCTGTTGTCTACCAATTTTATAAAGAAAGCAATCTTTTAATCCGTAATAGTGATAAGAGAATAAGACTCATATCCTATCTTTGGTCTGAAGTATAGAATTCTATAAGAAATGGTTAGTGTTAAACAATATCCATTCGTTGGTAAACGGGAATTTTTCCATGCCGTAAAGAGAAATTTAATTGGAAGAAATTTTCTAAATTCATATTGTTGATTGTTAGTTTATTATTTATGGAAGGCAGTGATTTTTCTTGAGAAATGAAAGAAAAAGAAAAGTGTTTTAGATGAATATTTTTAAAGATTCTAAAATACAAAATAAATATTCTTGAACCACTAAGCGATATGTTCTTTCATATAATTCTTTTGAACATTATATAAATTACACAACGAACATTCAATAATTAGTATTATTTTTTATCCGTATAAAAATGAGCAAAAAATTTAAAATTGCAGTAGCAGGTACTGGTTATGTAGGGCTAAGTATTGCTACACTTTTGAGTCAGCACAATCAAGTAACTGCTGTAGATGTTATACCCGAAAAAGTAAATTCTATAAATCAGCGTAAGTCACCTATACAAGATAGCTACATATCAAAATATCTAGCTGAAAAAGAATTAAATTTAACAGCAACATTAGATGGAACCAAAGCCTATAGTGATGCAGACTTTGTCATAATTGCAGCCCCTACTAATTATGATCCTGTAAAAAATTACTTTGACACTAAGCACATTGAGGAAGTAATTACTCTTGTAAAAAGTGTAAATCCCAATGCAATCATGGTTATAAAAAGCACTATCCCTGTCGGCTATACGGAATATATTCGTAAAAAGATGAATACAGAAAATATTATCTTTTCACCTGAATTCCTACGAGAAAGCAAGGCCTTGTATGACAATCTTTATCCTAGCCGTATTATTGTAGGTCGTCCTGAAAATGATGAACGATTAGACAAAGCCGCTCACGATTTTGCAGCCCTTTTACAAGAAGGAGCAATAAAAGAAAATATAAAAACTCTATTCTTAGGTTTAACTGAAGCAGAAGCTGTGAAACTTTTTGCAAATACCTACCTAGCTCTACGTGTTTCCTATTTTAATGAACTAGATACATATGCAGAAATAAAGGGATTAAATACACAAGCAATCATAAACGGAGTCTGCCTTGATCCACGTATTGGGACCCATTATAACAACCCTAGTTTTGGATATGGAGGATATTGTCTTCCAAAAGATACGAAACAATTACTCGCTAATTATGCTAACGTTCCTGAAAATTTGATACAAGCTATTGTTGAAAGCAATCGAACCAGAAAAGATTTCATTGCCGACCGTATACTTGCCAAAGCAGGATACTACGACTATTATAATCATAGTGATTTCAATCCAACAGAAGAAAAACATTGCATCATCGGTGTATTCCGCCTTACGATGAAATCAAATAGCGACAATTTTCGGCATAGTAGCATCCAAGGTGTAATGAAGCGCATCAAAGCTAAGGGTGCGGAAATCATTATTTATGAGCCTTCCATTGAAGATGGAAGCACATTCTTCGGCAGCAAAATAATAAACGATTTATCTATTTTTAAGCAACAAAGTCATGCTATTATTGCTAACCGCTACGACTCTTGTTTGGATGACGTAAAAGAAAAAGTTTATACAAGAGATATATTTAGAAAAGACTAATACAACTATTCAAATTACAAAATTAACCTAGTATAGTTTTTCATTATAAATACTACATTGATTATCTGATTTCACATGGAAGAAATATGCGATAAAGATGTCTGTATGGGATGCTGGGCTTGCTGTAACATATGCTCCAAGAATGCAATATCCATGATTGAAGATAAATTCGGCTTTCTTCATCCACAAATTAATCACAATTTGTGTATTGATTGCGGTGCATGCAGAACAGTTTGTCCCAACAATACCCTTCCAATTTTCCATATAGAAATGTCCACTTATGCAGCTGTATCTAAAAACGATGATATATATAAAAAATCAACTTCAGGTGGAGTAGCAACAACCCTTTCTACATTTATTATAGAAAAAGGCGGAGTAGTTTATGGAGCAGCTTTCGACAATGCTTTTAATTTACTACATTCTCGCATTGATTCATTAAATGAACTGCATAAAATACAAGGCACGAAGTATGTACAGAGTTCTATAGGATATAGCTATAAACAAATTAAAAATGATTTAAAATCAAAGACTGTACTTTTTATCGGTACACCTTGCCAAGTTGCAGGACTATTAAATTATATACCTAATTCACTACATAAAAATTTATTTACTGTAAGTTTTATATGTGGAGGCGTTCCTTCAAATAAATTTCTAAAGCAAAATCTAAACTCCTATCTTAAAGATGCAAAAAACATCAAATTCAGAAACGGATGTGATTATGGATTTTGGATTGAATACACAAATAATAAAATAATACACTTACAACGATTCTATAATCAATATTTCCGTGCTTTTGATAATAAAATAAGCCTAAGGTCTTCATGTTACGGCTGCAAATTTTCCCGAAGAGAAAGAATCGGCGACATTACTATTGGGGATTTTTGGGGATTATCAAGTGGTAATTTATTGGATAGAGAAAAGAGTGGTTTAGGGGTTTCAATTATCCTTTGTTCCTCTGAAAAAGGTGTATCTCTAATAAAAAATAGTAGTTCCAATTTTATTATAGAGAAACACGATATTTCAGAAACATTCAAATTTAATCCAAGATCATTATCGCCGTAGTTTTGGGTGCGCTGCTCCTGTCGGCTCTGACCCTCATCTTCAACGATACGGTCATCCCCCGCATCACTGAGGAGATTGAAAGTCTGTTCTCCTAAGCACCAAATCAGGGGCCAGTTTGCAGAACTTCTGCAGCTGGCCCCCTTTTTATTTTTAGAAATGCAAATGTACTGTAACGGAGGTGAAAGCATGAATCAAAAACCGTGTCAGTTCTATTCCTTTCTGCAGGCAGTCCGGGGTAACTGGCGTAACGCCCTGTTCATCCGCTGCAGCGGTTCACTTTGTCCAATGATCCGGCAGGCATCCTGTGAGGGGTTCCTGATGGCAGCAGACGCAGGCTGTCAGCCGATCTTTCTGTCCGTCCAGACAGTGCGGAAGCTGAGTGGAGAAGCAGTAGACCCCGAAGAATGCTCTGCAATTTTGGAGTGCCGCCCGTTCCGGACTGCTTATACCAAGTTTCTGGAATGGCATACCTCTTCGGACCATGTATGTCCGTTTTTACAGCTATGCCCAGACCGGGATACCTACTTCGGATGATTCTGCCTGTTAAGACGCAATGCCGCCGTCATCGGCGCGTAATGGAGGTGATTTTATTGAAACAAAAGCAAATCAAATGTCCGTACTGTCATGCGCACGCTTCTCTTCGACCTGCAAGCCTTGTGTATGGATCTACCCCGCAAACCAGAGGGAAGTACCTGTATGTCTGCGACAGATGGCCGGCCTGCAATGCCTATGTCAGTGCTCATGAGCGCACATTGCTCCCCATGGGGACACTGGCGAATGGCGATCTGCGCCACAAACGCATTCTGGCCCATCGTGCCCTAAAAAAACTGCAGCAGGACTGCCATATGGAAAAATGGGAGGTCTATATCTGGCTGCAAGCCAAGCTGGGGCTGGATGCGCGCCAGACTCACATCGGCCAGTTTTCCGAATATATGTGTGAGCAAGTCATTTCCCTCTGTCAGCAGGCTCCGGCGTACACATCCGGGCGTGCTGCCTGAACGGAGGTGAAGCCTGATGAAGCAAAACTTTAAGCTTACCAAAGACCAGCAGACTCTGGTAGAAAAAAACTTGTCCATCGTTCACTGGGTCATTGTCAACAACATCCATGTAAATCCCGGCATCTGTGGTTTGGAGTATCGCCGTAGAAGGCAACACGCAGAATTATTATATCGTGCGCCCCGGATACTTCGTCTACAACCCGCGTAAGTCCAAAACAGCACCGCACGGCCCCTTTCAGGTATATATGGGAGAAGAACCGGGTATCATTTCTCCATTATATACGTGCCTCAAAAAGAAAACAGACGATGAATCTACTTACTTGGCGTATTACTTTAAGTCTTCCGCATGGTACAGATATATCTATGAAAATGCTTCACAAGGAGCCAGACATGACCGAGAAAGCATGACGGAGGATGTCCTCATGGGTATTCCTGTTACGCTTCCCTCTCTTCCTGAACAGCGTAAAATCGCTGCATTCCTTACAGCTATGGATGATGTGATTGCTGCCGCCAAGGAGCAGATGGAGGCGATGCAGGAGTTCAAGAAAGGCTTGTTGCAGCAGATGTTCGTATAACCTTATCGCAGTAAAAAGCCCTGACCACCGCGGTCAGGGCTTTTGCTGTGTTCAGTCATCGAAGGCATCAAAGTTGAATCGAGTGCTGCCCGTAGGCTTCTTATAGAAAACCATCTTGGTGCGGAGGTTTTGGAATGAGTAACCCCGTCCATCTCTTGCTACATTCCGAATAGCCCTGTTCAGGCTTTCGGTCTGGGCATTTGTGCGGTCATCACCAGTAAAATCAAAATAGGCAAATATTTGAGGTTCCCAGTTCCTTATCATGGTGATAAAACCGTTGTAGGCAGTTATTCCCAACTGCTCACACTCAACACACCATTCATCGAACATCTTCAACGCCTCGCTTTTGGTCTTGGCAAAAGCGTATATGTTGCGAAATGACTCTTTGAGTTGATATGGTATATCAAATTGAGGATAAGCGGCAAGAAGCACATCCAATGCTCGTTTTTGCGTAGGGGTAAGTTCCTCACTGGATTTAAGTAAAAGGAAGCGATTGTGTTTGAGGCTTACTCGTGTCTTGGTATCCTTGATGCTTTTGCAGAGGCCAGCACGGATGCTGTCGAGAGACCGGGACAGTTCTTTGATAACATGAAAATGATCGATGATGACAGGGATGCCCGGGAAAACGCTTTGCACCGCATCGTAATAGGGTCTCCACATATCCATTGTCACATAACATAAGTTCTCTGGGTTTTCCAGACGCTTCAACACATCAATGACAGCATTCTTAGAACGTTCCTCCGACAACTCGATGATTCCGCCATTTTGCCTATCAACATTTACAAATACACCATAATAGGCATTGTTTAGATGTACTTCGTCGATGCCCAGGACACGAGGCGTTACGAAATGATATGCGGTCCACAGTTTCTCGCCCTGTTCCTCAAACAACCCTTGTACCGTAGAGACCGAGACATTATACCGCCTTGCGATTTGAGTAAAGGTCATGTCGCCAAATACGTCCCTTTGGATGCTCTCAACCATTCTCCGGGTCATTTGTCCACAGATAGATGCGTATTCTTCACGCACAGTCTCCCCACAATCCTTGCAGCGATATGACTTACCCTTGACGACGATACCCACACGATGTCCAAACTCATCTAAGTCTTTTACCTTTCGTTTGGCGTCCTTGTGAATATGCAGCTTGCCGCCACAGGCCGGACAGTCCGCTATTCTTTCCTTGGGTTCTACCGTGTACAAAATGTCCCCGGTTTCAGATTCCTTCCTACTGATTACGGTGAACTCAGGCAACCCGATATCTTTGAAAGAGTGACCATCAACTTCTGTCGCTCCCATAAATACACCTCCCGAGCCTTTGGTTGGTAAGGTTTATTATATCACAAAGCTGCCAGAATGACCACCCTTTTTTGAAAAGAAAACCACCTTTTTTCAAAAAGTTCTATATTGTATAGTAACGATACTTCAATACAAAATGCCAGTTATCGAGCAGAAAACCACCAATAAAAATAAAGTCGATTTTGATTTGAACCGACTTGACAAATCAAAAACCACCATTTTTTCTAAATACCCTTCTTTTTTAGCCTCGGTGTTCAAGTCACACCAGTCCGCAAGAGTGCTCTGCTGCATCTCTAAAATGTCGCCTCTCGCGTAGAAAAACTGAAATGTTGAAAAATTGAGTTTTTGCAACTTTTTCATTCTAAAAGTGGCGCATTATATGCGAAAACGCCGCACTTTTGTGCGGCGTTTTCTGCGTTGCATCTTTCATCAACACATTTTGGAGCGGGCTACGAGGCTCGAACTCGCTTCCCGGCATCCCACGAATTGCGTTCCGCAATTCGCAGGAACCCTGATAAGGTACAATAACTTGCGCAAATTGAAAAGAGGATAAAAGAAGATATAATGTGAACACCACAATACATCGCCCTCCGGTCACTCGACCGGAGGGCGCATCTATATCCATTACAGCTCCATTTGCTTCCCAAGATAGCTCGCCGCCGCCTGAATGAGCTTCTGTTCGGCGTCCCCGGGGCGGTCGCTTTCCTTGTTTTGCAGGAACATCACGCTGCCGCATACATCGCCGGAGGAGATGATAGGGGACTGCACCAGCGCATAATAGGCAACACCCTCAATGGGCTGTAACGGCTGCCCGTCTCCGGCAGAGAAACACTTACGGTTCTCAATTTGATCCTCCAAGCCGTGAGACACCCGGCGCTCCAGCACCTCCCGCCGGCTGATGCCGCTGACCGCCACTACATGGTCCCGGTCGGTAATGAGCACCGGAAAACCTGCCGTGCGATACAGCACCTCGCAATACTGCGCCGCAATACTGCCCAGCTCGCTGATAGGGGAGTACTTCTTAAAAATGACCTCTCCCTCGTTGCTGACGAAAATCTCCAACGGGTCGCCCTCACGAATGCGCATGGTCCTGCGGATCTCTTTGGGAATTACTACTCTCCCGCGAGTGTGTGATAATTGGACCAACACGGGAAAACCGCTTGATCAAGCCATTTTTTCGTGTTCGCAATTCCTGTATGACCGATTTTTTGAGAAATTCCAGAATGAGGAAGGTGAAATGGGGCAAAAAACATGTGAAAATGAGTGCCGGTCAAGATCAGTCGTCCGAGTATATTTTTGAAAAAGAAGGAAGCTTTGACGATAAACGGCAAGAAGCAAAACATCAGAAGAAAAGACTTCATCAAGTTTGCTCAAACGGCAGGAATCCTGGAAAAGTCTGTAGAAATCGTATGACTGCATTATCATGTAGTTGAACTCAAGGAAAGTAAGACCTCTTACCATTCTCTGCTTGTAGCACTCGTATGTAAGCATCTTGTTTACAGAGAAGCAAGCGCCAACGTCACGAAGCA
>ENA-UEQY01002446-UEQY01002446.1-human-gut-metagenome-genome-assembly--contig:-NODE-2446-length-10463-cov-2.668592_pt1 | contig 10463 bp, 6 predicted proteins | sample MGYA00242949_ERZ507949 | MGnify/ENA primary metagenome ERZ507949 (study PRJEB26167, sample SAMN06115403) | human gut metagenome | host: Homo sapiens | place: China:Jiangsu | collected 2016-07-06... | reverse complement strand
CTTAAAGATGCGATAGGAAGCTGATTAGCAGAGAAACGGACTTCAGGATCGCGTCCGAGCGTACCGAGAAGGATGACTTTGTTCACAGAGGCCATGATTTTCCTTTTGAAGAGATAAACGATGCGGCCGGCTGATTTTCCGACCGAGCCGCTCATTTTAACGATCCGGAAGAAAAACGAACGGAGCAGACGAGGATGAACTCTCCTGCACTCACGTGCGCGAAGATTGTGAGGAACCGGCACGCCTTACCAGATGCTCCTATCACACGAACCTCACCGGTTCGACCGCCATCCATCCTCGCGCTCACCCATAGAGAATTCCGCGGTATTCGTTAAAGTTGGCTACACGGGTGGGTAAAGGTGAAAGCCATGAAGAATTTAGCTAATATGCTCACACAAAAGGAAAAACCGATGTCAGAAATCCGAATCCGCGGAGCGCGAACACATAACCTAAAGAATATCGATATCGATATTCCCAAGGACCGTCTTGTGGTCCTTACCGGCGTTTCCGGTTCCGGAAAGAGTTCCTTAGCATTTGACACGCTCTATGCCGAAGGACAGCGGCGCTACGTCGAGAGTCTTTCCTCATATGCCCGTCAGTTTCTTGAGCTGATGGAAAAGCCGGACGTAGATCTTATCGAAGGGCTTTCTCCCGCCATTTCAATCGAACAGAAAGGCGCGAGTCATAATCCTCGCTCGACGGTAGGAACGATCACGGAAATCAACGATTACCTCCGATTGCTATTTGCCCGCATCGGCGTGCCGTATTGTCCGAACCACGATATTCCTCTGAAAGCACTCCCGGTTTCTGAAATTGCCGATAAGATTCTTCTGAAATATCAGGGCAAGCGAACCCTGCTGATTGCACCGGTTTCAAAGGGCAGAAATTCAAATGTCGCCTCTTTGTTGGAGGACTTGCAGGCACGGGGCTACACACGTTTCCGAATTGACGGCGAAATTGTGACGATTGATGAGCTGCCGAAACTCGAAGAGGGCGCTCATACCTTGGATATTGTTGTTGATCGTCTAAGGGTCAAAGAAGATTCGCGTCAGCGTATTGCTGAAGGTGCGGAAGCGGCCTTGAGACTGTCGGACGGAAAGGTCATCGCATTTGATATGGATGACAACGAAGAAGAAGTCTTTTCCGACCGATATGCCTGTCCTTACTGCGGATACTCGGTTCCCAAGCTCGAGCCTAAACTTTTCTCATTTAACAGTCCAACCGGCAGTTGTCCGACTTGCAACGGCATGGGAGAGGTCGACGGCTGGGATATCAATAAAGTAGTTGAATTTCCCGAGCTCTCCCTAAGAAGCGGTGCGATACAGGGCTGGAGCTGCACGCAGCCGTACAACTTCACGCTGCTTCAGGAATTATCCAAAGCAAAGCATATTTCATTGGATGAGGCTTGGGGGAAACTGAGGCCTGAGGCGCAGGAAATGGTTTTGTACGGCACCAAGGACAAGATATCGCTGACCTTTTGCAGTCCGAAGGGAGAGAAGATCACTCGCGAGCAGCCCTTCGAAGGCATTATTCCGATGTCGAATCGGCGTTTTGAGACAACTGAAAGTTCTGCAGTGAAAGCCGATCTTGAAAAATGGCGTTCGCTTCAGACTTGTCCTGCTTGTCGCGGCGCCCGACTTAATGAGGCTGCACGCAGCACTTACATCGGTTCGGGAGAGCACAAAAAAGCCATTCAGGATATTTCGGCGCTTCCGTTGGACAAGGCAGAGGCTTATTTCCGAACGCTCAAGCTCGAAGGCGCGTCTCTGGATATCGGTAAAAAGCTCATCGACGAAATCCTGTTTCGTCTGAAGTTTTTAATTGATGTGGGGCTGAGCTATCTCACCTTGGATCGACGGGCAGACACACTTTCCGGCGGTGAAGCGCAAAGAATTCGATTGGCCGGTCAAATCGGTTCGAGACTGAGCGGAGTTATTTATGTACTCGACGAGCCTTCTATCGGTCTCCATCAAAGTGATAACGATAAGCTGATTCACACGCTGAAAACGCTGAGAGATCTCGGCAACAGTGTGGTTGTTGTTGAGCATGACGAGGACACCATCCGAGCTGCCGACTACGTTGTAGACATGGGCCCGGCTGCCGGCGTGCACGGCGGAGAAGTCATTGCTGCGGGGACGCCGAAAGAAATCGAAGCCGATCCCAATTCCCTGACGGGAGCTTACCTCAGCGGCAGGCTTAAAGTTCGCCAAAATACGGAGCGAAAGAAACCGGACGGCCGGTTCTTGGAGGTCAAAGGCGCTTCGGGCCATAACCTGAAGAATGTAGATGTTTCCGTGCCTGTAGGTCTTATGACCGTTGTGACAGGTGTGTCCGGCTCGGGCAAGTCGACCTTAGTGAACCAGACAATTTACAACATTGCCGCTCATGCTCTGAACCGCGCGCAAACTCAGCCTTGTCCCTACAAATCAGTGTCGGGTCTCCAGTTTTTCGATAAGGTCATCGCAGTAGACCAGAGTCCCATCTGACGGACGCCTCGTTCCAACCCCTCAACCTATCCGGGCGTTCTTGCGGGTATTCGTGATTTATTTGCGGAAACTCCGATTGCGAGAGAGAGGGGATACGGATCAGGACGTTTCTCCTTTAATGTCAAAGGCGGTCGGTGTGAGGCCTGCGAAGGCGAAGGTCTGGTAAAAGTCGAAATGAACTTTTTACCTGACATGTATGTTCCATGTGACGTTTGCGGTGGTACCCGCTACAATCGTGAAACGTTGGAAGTTGAATACAAAGGAAGAAATATTGCGGAAGTGCTGGATCTGACCGTAGATGAGGCCTTGGAGGTCTTCTCGGCAGTTCCGGCAGTTGCGAGAAAACTGCGTACCCTCGCAGATGTCGGACTTGGTTATATCAAGTTAGGACAAAGTGCGACAACGCTCTCCGGCGGAGAGGCTCAGCGCGTGAAACTGGCGCATGAACTTTCCAAGAGGGGAACGGGGAAAACACTGTACGTACTTGATGAGCCGACGACCGGATTGCATTTTCACGACGTTTCGATGTTGCTGTCGGTGTTTAAGAAACTGCAGGATGCGGGGAATACGTTATTGATTATCGAGCACAACTTGGATGTTATCCGAGCGGCCGATTGGATTATTGATATGGGTCCGGGCGGCGGAGAGGACGGAGGAACAATCCTTTTTGAAGGAACGCCGGAAGAATTAATAGAAATCCCCGCTAGTAAAACCGCCCGATATCTAGGAAACTAAGAATGATAAAGCAGAGGTTCCCTTGACTAAAGAAAAAGACCGTTTTGAAGAGCTCCTCGTAGAGTCCTTCTATGTAGCAATTGATGCCGCAGATCCTCATAAGGTTGTGCCGCCTCATATCCCTTCAACCTTCCAAGGAGATGTGGTTGTCGTCGGTGCAGGAAAGGCTGCCGCCAGTATGGCTGCAGCGGTGGAGCAGGCTTGGCCGGAAAAAGATTTAACGGGCGTGGTGATTACGCGCCACGGCCATTCGGAGGAGACTCATAAGATCCAGGTACTTGAGGCTTCTCATCCGATTCCGGACAAATCAAACTTGGAAGCAACGCAGAAGATGATGGATCAGCTCGACCATCTGAAAGAGGGCAGCTTGCTGCTTGCCCTGATTTCGGGCGGCGGCTCCAGTCTTCTTTCTCTTCCTGTCGAAGGCGTCACCATTGAAGATATTCGGAAGGTGACGGAGGATTTGCTGAAGTCCGGCACTTCCATCGACCATATCAATGCTGTCCGCAAACACGTTTCACAGGTGAAAGGCGGCCAGCTCGCATTGGCTGCCCGCGCTAAAGGTGCCGAAGTCCTTTCTCTGATTATTTCGGACACCGTCGGCGACAATCCCTCCGATATCGCCTCCGGACCATGTGCCGAAGACTTCTCCACTTATGCCGATGCTCTGTGGTATCTGAGCCAGGCGCATGTCGAAGCTCCTCCCTCGATTTTGAATCACCTGCGCAACGGTGCCCGCGGCATTATTCCCGAGACCCCTAAAATCGGTGATCCGAGAATGCGCGGCGTCAAAAATAAGATCATTGCGAACTCTTTCAAAGGTCTGCAAGTCGCAGCCGCTTTCTTTAAGGAGAAAGGCATGCGTCCGGTTATTATCGGCGACGGTATTACCGGTGAAGCAAAAGCGGTTGCTCAGCAGGTTGCCCGCAAAGTTCGTCTCGAACTCTCCAAGCCGCGCCGCAAACCGGTGGTGCTTTTATCCGGCGGAGAGTGCACGGTAACGCTGACCGGCCGACGTATCGGTAAGGGCGGCCCGTGCTCAGAGTTCCTGCTGGCGCTTGCTCAGGAACTCAAGGGTGAGCCTATCTACGCCATGGCTACAGACACCGACGGTGTGGACGGGAACGGAGAGGCTGCCGGCGCAATTCTGCGTCCCGACAGCATGGCTAGAGCCGAAGAATTGGGCTTAGATCCTCAGCAGTACCTTGAGGAACATAATGCAGAGGAATTCTTCGGAAAACTCGGTGATTTTCTTGATACCGGTCCCACAAGGACCAACATCAACGATTACCGTGTCATCCTTATCCCGTAATTGAGACCGACATATGCAAAAAATATCCCAAGGAATTCTGAGTATTCGGAGCCTTGGGATTTGTTGTTTTTGGCCTAAGCAGCAGTACCGAGGCGAACCGTTCCGCCAATGGTCCGAAGCAAGGTCGAAAATATTAGAATACTGACTCCAAACCTCTTTCAATCTTGATCCACAATCTCGGAGGAAGCGAATTCCCCCACAGGAACAAAGCTTAAAAATGAGCAATACGACACAGTTACGCCTCGATGCCTCACGTGCACTTTCCGACTTTAGAACTGAACGTCTTTTGAAAAAGATTCAAAAGATCTGTCCGGAAGTTGTTACTCTCAACAGCCGCTATATTCATTTTGTCAATGTAGACGGAGCTCTTTCCTCTGAAGAGTTTCACACGCTGGAATCGATCCTCGACTACGGAGAGGAAGCAATTGTTACCGCTTCAACCGAACGCTTTATGGCTATTCCGCGTTTGGGAACGATTTCTCCCTGGGCCTCTAAGGCGACGGATATCGTTCATAACTGCGGACTCAAGAAAGTGCTTCGAGTGGAACGAGGCACTTGCTATGAATTGATTCTGAAAGGAAATGCAGTCCTCAAGCCCGAAGAACGCGAGGCAATCGCTGCCGTTCTGCATGACCGCATGACAGAAAGTGTCGTGAGCCCGGATGTGAATCCGGCCATCGTGTTTGCCGATGCAAAAGGCAAGAACATGCAGTCGATCGATATCGTCGGACAAGGCAGAGAAGCGCTTGAAAAGGCAAATGTCGAACTCGGTCTGGCATTGAATGAGGACGAAATCCAATATTTAATTGATGCCTTTACCAAGCTGAACCGCAATCCCACGGATGTTGAGCTCATGATGTTTGCTCAGGCCAACTCCGAGCACTGCCGCCACAAGATTTTTAACGCCAGCTGGACCATCGACGGAGAAAAGAAAGACAAGTCGCTTTTTTCCATGATCCGCGAAACGCATAAGGCTCATCCGGAAGGAACCATTGTTGCGTATTCCGACAATGCGGCTATTTTCGAGGGCGGCGATACGGCCCGCATGTATCCGCGAGGAAATGAAGACGCCGTCGGCGGCCGTTCTTATTCCACCGTCGTTGAGCCGACGCACTCCGTCTTCAAAGTCGAGACGCATAATCATCCGACCGCAATCTCGCCGTTCCCCGGCGCTTCAACCGGCTCCGGCGGTGAGATTCGAGATGAAGGTGCAACCGGCCGGGGAGCAAGACCTAAAGCCGGCTTAACCGGATTTACCGTCTCTGCGCTTCGACTTCCGGGACATGAACAGGCCTGGGAAAATGACAGAGATGTCAGTAAGGCTTCTGAGGCCGCTCCTTACTACGGGGCGCCCTCCCGCATGGCTTCTCCGCTGGAGATCATGATCGAAGGTCCGCTCGGCGGCGCTGCGTTTAACAACGAATTCGGCCGCCCCAACATTCTTGGATATTTCCGCTCTTTCGAAGCCAACGTTGACGGAACTCGCTACGGCTATCACAAGCCTATTATGCTGGCCGGCGGTCTGGGCAACATACGCAACGATCAGACACATAAACTCGGACTTCCGACAGGCACGCTCCTTGTGGTGCTGGGCGGTCCGGGCATGCGTATCGGTATCGGAGGCGGTGCGGCTTCTTCCATGGGTGCAGGTGCCAACAGTGAATCCTTAGACTTTGCCAGCGTTCAGCGCGGCAACCCGGAAATGGAACGCCGCGCACAGGAAGTGATCGACCGCTGCTGGGAAGCCGGCGAGGAAAATCCGATCCTGGCGATTCACGATATCGGGGCCGGCGGTCTTTCTAACGCAATGCCCGAACTGGCAGACCTTTCCGGTAAGGGCGCAAAACTGGATCTGAACAAAGTCCCGGTTGAAGAAAGCGGCATGAGCCCGCTCGAGATTTGGTGCAACGAATCGCAGGAAAGATATTCTTTGGCGATCGATCCGGCACGTCTTGAACAGTTCGATCAGTACTGCAAACGTGAACGCTGCCCATATGCAGTGCTCGGTGAAATTTCGGCCGATGACGAGTTAGTCGTCACGCGCGGACAGGGCGAAGAACCTGCAGTAGATATGCCCATGAGCGTATTGCTCGGCAAAACGCCGAAGATGCACCGCGATGCAGAGCACGCTGAGCCCGTGAAGATGGAAACAGACAAGGCAGTCGATACACGCAAAGCTTTATATGAAGTCCTGGCTCATCCGACTGTCGGAAGCAAGAAATTCCTGATCACGATCGGCGACAGAACCGTCGGCGGCATGACTGTCCGCGATCAGATGGTCGGTCCTTGGCAGGTCCCGGTTGCAGATGCGGCTGTGACGGCAGTTTCCTTTGAAGAGTTCAAGGGCGAAGCAATGGCTATGGGCGAAAAAACGCCGATTGCCGTTTCTAACGCTGCGGCAGCAAGCCGCATGGCCATCGGCGAAGCCCTGACGAATCTGGTCAGCGTCGACGTAAACCTCGACCGTATTATCTTGTCGGCTAACTGGATGGGTGCCTGCGGTGTTAAAGGCCAGGACGCTGCGCTCTATGACGGCGTCAGTGCAGCCAGCAGTTTCTGTCAGGAATTAGGCGTCAGCATCCCCGTCGGTAAAGATTCTCTTTCCATGAAGACCTCATGGAAAGACCAAGCCGGAGAAGACAAGACCGTGGTCTCGCCCGTTTCCTTAGTGGTTTCCGCTGCGGCACCGGTTTATGACATTCGAAACAACCTGCTTCCGATGTTTGCTGAATCGGTTCGCGACAGCTCCTTGCTGCTGATTGACCTCGGACACGGCAAAGATCGTCTCGGCGGCTCTGTTTACTCTCAAGTGACGCAGCGTTTTGATTCCGTGACACCGGATATGGAAGACCCCAAAGAGCTGAAAAAGTTCCTTGAGCTGATTCGTTCCTTATCCGCCAAAGGCGCGATTCTCGCTTATCACGACAGAAGCGACGGCGGTTTGGCTGCAGCCCTCTGCGAAATGATGTTTGCCAGCCATGTCGGCGTAGAAATTGTGGCCGATGCGCTTGTGAGCAAAGACCGTACGCTTAACCAGGCATTGTTCAATGAAGAGCTCGGCGCGGTCATTCAGGTCGCTCGCGGACGCGCTGCCGAAGTGGAAAGAGACTTTGAAGCTGCCGGCATGGGCTGGTCGCTCAAGTATCTGGGCAACCTGACTCAGGACGATCACCTCAATATTTATCTTGAAGGCAAATGCGTTCTTTCGGAAGGTCGCGTCGACCTGCAGAAAGCTTGGAATGAAGTCAGCTGGCAGATTGCCAGAATGCGTGACAATCCAGAATGCGCTGACAGCGAGTACGAGCTCATCTCCGATAAGCACAACGGCGGCTTAGTGCTGACGATGGGCTTTGATCCGGAAGAAAACCTGGCGGCTCCTTTTATCAATACCGGTGTTCGTCCGAAGGTTGCGATCCTGAGAGAACAGGGTGTTAACAGCCAGAACGAGATGGCCAGCGCCTTCCTGCAGGCAGGTTTTGATGCCGTAGACGTTCACATGACCGACCTTCTCGAAGGCAGAGCAAAGCTTGCCGACTTTGTGGGTTTGGCAGCTTGCGGCGGCTTCTCCTACGGTGACGTGTTAGGCGCCGGCGGCGGATGGGCGAAGACCATTCTGCACAACGCCAAACTGCAGAGCTCGTTCCGCCGCTTCTTCGAAACGCCGACAACGTTTACGTTGGGCGTCTGCAACGGCTGCCAGATGATTTCTCAGCTCAAGGATCTTATCCCCGGTGCTGATCATTGGCCTGCTTTCGTCCGCAACCTCTCTGAGCAGTTCGAAGCTCGTTTGGTCAATGTCAAAATCCTTGAGTCCCCGTCTATCTTCTTTACGGATATGACCGGTGCCACACTCCCGATCGTGAACTCTCACGGCGAAGGACGTGCTTATTGGGCGAATCCGCTAGATGAGGCTGAGGCAATCTGCGCCGCCTGCTACGTCGACTCTAAACAGATGCCGACCGAAGTCTATCCGCTCAATCCGAACGGTTCTCACGGCGGTAAGACGGCATTTACGACAGCAGACGGACGCGCGACGATTATGATGCCGCACCCCGAACGCAGCTGGCGTGCAACCCAAATGTCCTGGCGCTCACCGCTGCTGAAGAACGTGACACCATGGGCGAGAATCTTCCAGAACGCTCGCTTCTGGGTGGGTTAATTTTTTGTCGGTTTTGAATTGAGGGCTCCTTCGGGGGCCTTCTTTTTTCGGAGCTTAAAGCGGTCTTGAATGACAGGTCATTAATTTTTCTCGGTGTACACTCTGCCGAACATAAAGAAATGAAACGGAAGGATTTTGCGTATGTCAGATCAGACAGAAAAACAGGCTTCTCAAGAGCCTTTTGACGATAAGAACTTAGGCGAGCTTTTTCAGATTGCATTAGTCAATGCGCCTTCTCCATCGAGAAGTGCCTTTAACTGGGGTGCTTTCAAACCGGAAGCGGTGAAGTCACCGGCGGATCTTCCTCCGTCCAACCGGTACATCCCGCCAGGAAAACAACCGAAAAAAGCAGTGCGCGCATCATCCGAGTGAATAACCATGTATTATGATTATAACATAAACGCTGCCAAACCTTACCGGACGACCGCCCCGCCCTCCGGCGGGCTTCGTTGCAAAAAACAATATTTTGAGCTAAATTTGCGGAAGCATACAGAGTACAATTCAATTCAACCGAATCCGGCATGAAATCAAAAATCAAAGTCAATCATCCCGTTGTGGAGCTCGATGGCGACGAAATGACCCGCGTCATCTGGAAATTCATCAAAGACAAGCTGATCCTTCCCTACCTCGATCTGGATATCAAATATTACGATCTAAGCATCCAAAACCGCGATGCCACCGACGACCGGGTTACCGTAGAAGCCGCCGAGGCGATCAAAAAATACAACGTCGGCATCAAGTGCGCCACCATTACGCCGGACGAAGCGCGCGTCCGGGAGTTCGGTTTGAAAAAGATGTGGAAGTCGCCGAACGGCACGATCCGCAACATCCTCGACGGAACGGTCTTCCGCGAACCGATCATCTGCCGCAACGTGCCGCGCCTGGTGCCCGGATGGACCCGTCCGATCTGCATCGGGCGTCACGCTTTCGGCGACCAATACCGCGCGACGGACGTCGTTACGAAAGGTCCCGGCAAACTGACCATGACCTTCACCGGCGAGAACGGAGAGAGCCGGTCGTGGGAAGTGTACGATTTCAAGGGCGACGGCGTGGCGCTGTGCATGTACAACACCGACGCGTCGATCCGCGGTTTCGCTCACGCCTGTTTCAACATGGCCCTCAGCAAGAAATGGCCGCTGTACCTGAGCACGAAAAATACGATTCTGAAAAAATACGACGGCCGTTTCAAAGACATTTTCGAAGAGATCTACCGCAACGACTACAAGCAGCGGATGGACGAGCTGGGACTGGTCTACGAACACCGGCTGATCGACGACATGGTCGCTTCGGCGCTGAAATGGAACGGCGGCTTCGTATGGGCCTGCAAGAACTACGACGGCGACGTGCAGTCGGACACTGTCGCGCAGGGCTTCGGCTCGCTGGGGCTGGTGACCTCGGTGCTGGTCACTCCGGACGGCAAGACGATGGAAGCCGAAGCGGCGCACGGCACCGTGACCCGCCACTACCGGATGCACCAGCGGGGCGAGGAGACCTCGACCAACCCGATCGCGTCGATATTCGCCTGGACGCGCGGTCTGGCGCACCGTGCCGCACTCGACGGCAACGAAGCCCTGGCGCATTTTTCCCGCGCGCTCGAAGAAGTTTGCGTCGAGACGGTCGAATCGGGCAAGATGACCAAAGACCTGGCGCTGCTGGTCAAGGGGTCGAAAGTTTCCCGCGAAGATTACCTCAACACCGAAGAGTTCCTCGCGGCGCTCGACGACAACCTGCGCAAGAAACTGGCGTAAAATGCGTTCCCCTTCCGTATTGC
>ENA-UEQY01002437-UEQY01002437.1-human-gut-metagenome-genome-assembly--contig:-NODE-2437-length-10483-cov-4.147223_pt1 | contig 10483 bp, 10 predicted proteins | sample MGYA00242949_ERZ507949 | MGnify/ENA primary metagenome ERZ507949 (study PRJEB26167, sample SAMN06115403) | human gut metagenome | host: Homo sapiens | place: China:Jiangsu | collected 2016-07-06... | reverse complement strand
CTTTTTACGGTGCAAAAGTACCGTAAAAAGGCCGACGATGTGCCATTATATTGCGAACAGTGTTGGTGTTTTCCGGAACAAAATTTAGGAAATTAATGAAAAAAGCGTTAAATTTGTTCGAAAAAAGAATTGTTATGTCAGCGACTAACCCCATAATAACCACACCGGAAGAACAGTTCGTCGTCGGAGAGTCCGATTTCGCCTTTTTCGGCAATTATGCGAGCCGCTGCGAAGGCGGGGCGATTCTCTACTGCCGCAAGGGCAGCGCCGACGCCACCGTAAACCAATATTGCGGTCAGGTGCGGCGCAACACGCTGATTCTAGTGCTGCCCGGCTCGCTGCTGATGCTGACCAACCGCACGGAGGATTTCCGGATGACCTTCTGCGCCTTCTCGCGCGACCTTTTCGCCGAAGCCGGTTTCCGTCTCGAACCGTCGTTTTTCAGAATCCTGCGCGAAAATCCGATCACCTATCCGCCCGCCCGCATCGTGGAAGGCGCCAGTACTTGGTTTCAGATGGCCGCATACACCTACCGCGACCGCAACAATGTGTTCCGCAATACGATCATCCGCAACCGCCTGCAGAACGTGCTGCTGGAGATTTACGACAAATTGCAGCGTTACGCCAACATGCAGCAGCAGACGCCCGAAACGACGACGCGCCAGACGGAGCTTTTCCACCGTTTCGTCGCGCTGGTGCACGAACACAGTTCGCAGCAGCGCGAGGTGTCGTTCTATGCCGACAAACTCTGCATTTCGACACGTTATCTCTCGACCATCGTGCGCAATATCGCGCATAGCTCGGCCAAGGAGTTCATCGACCGCTCGGTGCTGCTGGAGATCAAGATGCTCCTGCAGTCGACGGATCTGTCGGTGCAGGAGATCGCCTACCGCCTGCATTTTCCCGACCAGTCCTATCTGGGGCGTTATTTCAAGAAGCATACGGGCGAGTCTCCCACCGAGTACCGCAACACGAAAAAATAAGCAGCCCCGATACCGGGGCAGTTTTTGTTTCGCGCCGTCTGTCGTGTTTGGACCCTGAATTGCAGGGCATGTCGTAAAATACGAAAGATTATGAGCAAGACGATTGAAATTCTTGGGGAAAAGGCCGAATACTACCTTTCCCATGTGTGCCGGACCATCGACAAGAAACTGCTGTATCTTCCCGCGCCCGACACCGTCGATCGGGTCTGGATGGAGTCCGACCGCAATATCCGCACTCTCGGCAGCCTGCAGTGGATACTCTCCCACGGCCGTCTGGCCGGTACGGGCTATGTGTCGATCCTGCCCGTGGATCAGGGCATCGAACATGCGGCCGGCGCGTCGTTCGCTCCGAATCCGGCCTATTTCGATCCGGAGAATATCGTGAAGCTGGCTGTCGAGGGCGGCTGCAACGCCGTGGCTTCGACCTTCGGCGTGCTGGGCGCCGTGGCGCGCAAATACGCGCACAGGATTCCGTTCATCGTGAAACTCAACCACAACGAACTGCTCTCCTACCCCAATTCCTACGATCAGGTGATGTTCGGCACCGTGCGCGACGCTTGGAACATGGGCGCCGCCGCCGTCGGCGCCACGATCTATTTCGGCTCGGAGGAGAGCCGCCGCCAGTTGGTCGAGATCGCCGAGGCGTTCGATTATGCCCACGAGCTGGGCATGGCGACGATCCTGTGGTGTTACCTGCGCAACGGGAGCTTCAGGAAGGACGGCGTCGATTACCACGCTTCGGCCGACCTCACGGGGCAGGCGGACCATTTGGGCGTGACCATCAAGGCCGACATCGTGAAGCAGAAGCTTCCGGAGAACAACGGCGGTTTCCGCGCCATCGGTTTCGGCAAGACCCGCGACGAGGTTTACACGAAGCTGACCACCGACCACCCCATCGACCTTTGCCGCTATCAGGTGGCCAACGGCTATATGGGCCGCGTGGGGCTGATCAATTCGGGCGGCGAGTCGCACGGCGCGTCCGATCTGCAGGAGGCCGTCATGACGGCCGTGGTGAACAAACGCGCCGGCGGCATGGGTCTCATCAGCGGCCGCAAGGCTTTCCAGCGGCCCATGGACGAAGGCATAGCCCTGCTCAACGCCATTCAGGACGTATATCTCGATCCCGCAGTGACGATGGCGTAATAACAGCCCGGCGTATACCGTTCTATATAAGTAAGAAAAAGATAAAATCGTGCATTATGAAAATAACTTTCTTCGGCACGCAGCCCTATGACCGGGAGTCGTTCGACCGCGCCAACGAGCGTTACGGATTCGAATTCAATTACCATCGCAGCCACCTGAACGGCAACAACACTTCGCTGGCGCAGGGGGCCGATGCGGTCTGTATCTTCGTGAACGATACGGCCGATGCCGCCACGATACGCTCTTTGGCGGCGATGGACGTGAAGCTGATCGCCCTGCGCTGCGCTGGATTCAACAACGTGGACCTGAAAGCCGCGGCGGAATACGGCATTCCCGTCGTGCGCGTTCCCGCCTATTCGCCGCATGCCGTGGCGGAATACGCCGTGATGCTGATGCTGACGCTCAACCGCAAGGTCCACCGCGCCTATTGGCGCACGCGCGACGGCAACTTCTCGCTGCACGGCCTGCTGGGATTCGACATGTACGGCAAGACGGCGGGTATCGTCGGCACCGGAAAGATCGCCCGCGAACTGATCCGCATCCTCAAGGGATTCGGCATGGAGGTCCTCGCGTACGACATCTACCCCGACCCGGAATATGCCGTGCGGGCGCAGATAGAATACGTGTCGCTGGACGAACTTTACCGCCGCTCCGACATCATCTCGCTGCACTGCCCGCTGACCGACGCAACCCGCTACATGATCGACGGCGCCGCCATCGGCAGGATGAAACCCGGCGTCATGCTCATCAATACGGGCCGCGGTCAGCTGATCCACACCGAAGCGCTGATCGAAGGGCTGAAAGAGAAGAAGATCGGCGCGGCCGGACTGGACGTGTACGAAGAGGAGGCCGCCTATTTCTACGAGGATACGTCGGACCGGATCATGGACGACGACGTGCTGGCGCGCCTGCTCTCGTTCAACAATGTCGTCATGACCTCCCATCAGGGGTTCTTTACACGTGAAGCGCTGGATAATATAGCGCACACCACTTTGCAGAATATCAACGATTTCGCCGAGCGCCGGGAGTTGCGGAACGAGGTGCGCGCCGAACCGGAAAAAACGATGAATTGAACGATGAAAAAAGTTGTTTTGCTCCGCCACGGCGAGAGCACATGGAACCGGGAAAACCGGTTCACGGGATGGACGGACGTCGATTTGAGCGAAAAAGGCGTCGCCGAGGCCGAAAAGGCCGGCCGGCTGTTGCGCGAGGAGGGCTTTCTGTTCGGGCATGCCTATACCTCCTACCTGAAACGGGCCGTGAAGACGCTCGGCGTCGTACTCGACAAGCTGGATCAGGATTGGGTGCCGGTTTCGAAGAGCTGGCGGCTCAACGAGAAGCATTACGGCTCTTTGCAGGGACTCAACAAAAAGGAAACGGCAGAGAAATACGGCGACGAGCAGGTGCACATCTGGCGCCGCAGTTACGACGTGGCTCCGGCGCCGCTCGGCGAAGAGGACCCGCGCAACCCGCGCTTCGATCCCCGCTACCGCGACGTACCCGAAGCGGAACTGCCCCGCACCGAGTCGCTGCTCGACACCGTCGGCCGCATCATGCCCTACTGGAAATGCGAAATCCTGCCGGCGCTCGCCCGCCACGACTCCCTGCTGGTCGTGGCCCACGGCAACAGCCTGCGCGGCATCATCAAACACCTGAAAGGCATCTCCGACGAAGCGATTTCGGAGTTCAATCTCCCGACCGCCGTGCCTTATGTCTTCGAATTCGACGACGGGCTGAATTACGTCAGGGATTATTTCCTCGGCGACCCCGAAGAGATCGCTGCGCTGATGGCAGCCGTCGCCGATCAGGGTCGGAAATAGCACGGCGCGAATTCCGGCGCGGGAAGGTAGAATTCCCGGCCGTGCCGGATTCCCGGCCTTCATGTTTTAGCCCCCGCTCATTGCGAGCGGGGGCTTTTCGTCGGCGCGGGTGATGCGATCCTCTGGGGTGGCTCCGGTTGCCGCCGCCTGAAGGCGATAATGCTTCGTTGCGGCGTCAGTTCGTCGTCCGGTATTCGTTGGGCGACATGCCGACGCACTTCTTGAACAACCGGGTGAAGTGCTGGGGATAGCGGAAACCGAGTTCGTAGGCGATTTCGCTGATCGACTTCGTCGCGTCGAATATCCGTTCCTTGGCGATGTCGATCACCTTCAGCTGAATGTACTCCTGCGCCGATTTGCCGGTCTCCTTCTTTATCAGGTCGCCGAAATAGTTGGCCGACAGGTGCAGCTGTTCCGCGCACCAGCGTACCGAAGGCACCCCGTCGCGCTGGGGCGTGTCGCCTTTGAAATAGTCGTTCAGCAGCCGTTCGAACCGGGACAGCGCGTCTTTGTTGACCTCGCTGCGCGTGATGAACTGCCGCTCGTAGAAGCGTATGCTGTAGTTGAGCAGCAGTTCGATGTTCGAGACGATCAGCCGTCTGCTGTGCTTGTCGATGGCATGGTTCAATTCGCCCGTTATGTTCTGCAGGCATTCGAGCACCACGAGCCGCTCCTGCTCCGAGAGATGCAGGGCCTCGTTGGCTTCGTACGAAAAGAAGGTGTATTCGTCCATGCTGCGTCCGAGCGACGTGCCCCGGATCAGGTCGGGGTGGAACAGCAGCGCCCAGCCTTTGGGCTGAAACACCTCGCCGTTGTCCTCGATGCCGACCACCTGCCCCGGTGCGATGAATACGAGCGTTCCCTCCTGATAGTCGTAATAGTGGCGTCCGTAGCGCATGTCGCCGCATTTGACGTCTTTCAGGAAGACGCAGTAGAATCCGTACATGCGCCGGGCGTGCCGGGCCTTCGGGCATTTCGAAAAGTCGATGACGCTGACCAGCGGATGGAGCGTCTCCTGCCCCATCATTTCGTTGTACTGGTAGACGTGCTCCATTTTTACGATCTCGTCCATATGCTTCGATTATTGTTGTCTGTCACAAAGTTAATGCTTTTTTCCATGCCCGCCGCACCTTCGCGGCCGAATCGGTAATAATGGTATGACGAACCGTAATTCGGGTAATGACACGCCGCCGGAATCGCCCTACTTTTGCAGTGTGAAACGGACCCGAACCCGATGAACCGGGAAAACGGACGGTGGTCTCGGCTGGCGTCGAAATGCCGGTTCTGGGTTTCGGTGTCTATCAGGTCGAAGAGACGGTCTGCGAACAGTGTGTATGCGATGCGATTGCGGCGGGTTACCGTTCGATCGACACCGCTTCGGCCTATCTCAACGAGCGGGCCGTGGGCCGGGCGATCCGGCGGAGCGGCGTACCCCGCGAGGAACTTTTCATTACGACGAAACTCTGGGTGCAGGATGCCGGGTACGAGAGCACGAAGCGGGCTTTAGCCAAGTCGCTCGAACGCCTGCAGCTCGATTATCTCGACCTCTACCTGATCCATCAGCCGTTCGGCGACGTCTACGGTTCGTGGCGGGCGATGGAGGAGCTTTACCGCGAAGGGGCCGTCCGGGCCATCGGAGTGAGCAATTTCCAGCCGGACCGGCTGGTGGACCTGATCCTTCACAACGAGGTGGTCCCCGCCGTCAATCAGGTCGAGACGCATCCCTTCTGCCAGCAGACCGAAGCGGCCGCGGTGATGGCCTCCGAGGGCGTGCAGATCGAATCGTGGGCGCCGTTCGCCGAGGGGCGCAACAATCTGTTCGGCAACGGGACGCTGGTGTCGCTGGCCGCGAAATACCGGAAATCGGTCGCTCAGGTCATCCTGCGCTGGCTGATCCAGCGCGGCGTGGTCGTGATTCCGAAGTCGGTGCGTCCGGAGCGCATGGCCGAAAATATCGACGTCTTCGATTTTCACCTCGCGCCGGAAGACATGGACCTGATCGCAACGCTCGACACCCGGCGGAGCTGTTTTCTGTCGCACCGCGATCCTGAGACCGTGAAGTGGCTGGGGACGATGAAATACGAGATGGACTGATCGGTAACTGAGGATATGATGAAAACGCGAAACGATGAAGCAACTTCTTTTTATAATTGCGGCCGCACTGCTTGCGGCCGGAACGTGTAACCGGATAAATGCTCGGAATATGGAAAAACCGAAGAAAATCAGCGTGTTCCCCGTCGGGGATAAACTGCCCGAAACATTCTCGAAATATTTTGTCGGTCAGGCTTATCTGGCCCGGCTGACGCGGAACGGGGCGCTCAACTGCCCGATTTCGAACGTTACGTTCGAACCCGGATGCCGCAACAACTGGCATAGCCATACGGGCGGCCAGATTCTCGTCGCCGTGGGCGGCCGGGGATATTATCAGGCCGAGGGCGAGCCGGCCCGCGAGCTGCTGCCGGGCGACGTGGTCGAAATCGCTCCCGATGCGGTGCACTGGCACGGCGCGGCTCCTGACAGCTGGTTCTCGCATCTGGCGATCGAAACCAATCCGCAGACCAACCGCAATACGTGGCTCGGACCGGTGGACGACGCGCACTATTCCGCTGTGACCGCCGGGGCTGCCGCAATCGCCTCCACACCCGCCTCTGCGACCGCTCCCGCCGCCGGGATTGCTGTGACTGCCGAATCTTCGGTCGCGGCCGTTTCCGCAGCAATGTCCATGTCTTCCGCAGCGCCCATTCCTGCGGCAATGTCCATGTCCTCCGCAGCGCCCATTCCTGCGGCAATGTCCATGTCCGCAACAGCGCCCCTGTCCTCGGCCAAGAGCGCGGCTCCGCGCCTGCGCGCCGCGGCCGTAGAGACCCGTGCGCAGCTGTTTTCCGGGTGCGAATCGGAACTTGCGGCGACCGATCCCGAATTAATCGAAATTTTTGATAACTTTACGTTCGCTGAAGTACTCGGCTACGGCGATCTCGACGTTAAGACGCGGATGATGTGCATCCTCGCGTCGTGCATTGCCGGAGCCGCGCAGACCGAGTTTCGGACGATGCTCGAAGGCGCGCTGAACGTGGGTGTGACGCCCGTCGAAGCGAAAGAGGTGGTCTATCAGGCGGTTCCCTACGTCGGCATGGCGCGGACGGTCGATTTCGTGCATATCGTCAACGGGGTGCTGACGGCGCGGGGCGTTGCGCTTCCGCTCGAAGGCCAGTCGGCGACTTCGCCCGAAACCCGCTTCGAAAAGGGACTGGCGGTGCAGAAGGCTATTTTCGGGGAGCGGATCGACGCGATGCGCGCCGCCGCGCCGGAGAACCAGAAGCATATGCAGGACTACTTGTCAGCCAACTGTTTCGGCGATTACGTCTCCCGCGGCGGGCTGGATGCGAAGGTGCGCGAACTGCTGACTTTCTCGATGCTGCTCACGCTGGGCGGTTGCGAACCCCAGCTCAGGGGACATATTCAGGGCAACCTGAATGTCGGCAACGACAAGCGGACGTTGTTGGCTGTGGTGACCCAGCTGCTGCCCTATACAGGCTATCCGCGTACGCTGAATGCGATCGCCTGCCTGAACGAAGCGATACCTGAAAACGAATAAAAAAGAAGAAAACGATATGGCGAAGAAAGTATTGATCCTCTCCTCCAGCCCGCGGCGCGGGGGTAACTCGGATTTGTTGTGCGACCGGTTCATGGCCGGGGCGCAGCAGGCCGGACACGACGTGGAGAAGATTTTCCTCCGGGATAAGAAGATAAATTACTGCACGGGCTGCGGCGTATGTTACGGCGGGGCGAAGCCCTGTCCGCAGCGGGACGATGCGGCCGAGGTGGTCGGCAAGATGATCGGCGCGGAGGTGATCGTGATGGCTACGCCGGTTTACTTCTATACGCTCTGCGCGCAGATGAAGACCCTGATCGACCGCACCTGCGCCCGCTATACGGAGATGGGCGGCAAGGAGTTTTACTTCATCCTGACGGCCGCCGAAGAGAGCGTTGAGATGATGGAGCGCACCGTGGAGTGTTTCCGCGGATTTCTCGACTGTCTCGACGACCCCGAAGAGCGGGGTGTCGTTTACGGCGTCGGAGCTTGGCAGGCGGGTGAAATCGAAGGAATGCCTGCGATGGACGAAGTCTATGAGCTGGGCCGCCGGGTGTAAACCTAAAATAGAGAACAAAATGAAACGGATTGTTTTGATAGCGATTATGACGATGTTCTTACCCGATATGAATACACAGGCGCAGACCGCATCCGGCACGAAGGTGCTGGTGGCCTATTTCTCCCACAGCGGCAATACGCGCGCCATGGCGCGGCAGATCGCCGAAGCGACGGGCGGCGATCTTTTCGAGATCGTTCCGGCCGCGGCCTACCCCGCCGAATACGGAGCCGTCGTGGATCAGGCCAAGAAAGAGATCGGCGGCGGCGTCCGCCCTGCGCTGAAAGGCCGGCTGCCCGATGTCGGGGCGTACGACGTGATTTTCGTCGGCTCGCCCTGTTGGTGGTCCACGGTCGCGCCGCCGGTGGCGACGTTCCTCGCGGACTGCGACTGGGCGGGCAAGACCGTCGTGCCGTTTATGACCCACGAAGGCAGCCGCATGGGCCGCAGCGAAGAGGATATTCGGAAACTTTGTGCGGGCGCTACCCTGCTCGGCGGGCTTCCCCTACGCGGCGGGGCCGTGAAAGACTCGCGGGACGTCGTGCGGAAGTGGGTTCAGGGATTGAATCTGACAAAATAAACTATACCAGATGTTGCGAAAAATCAGAATCGCGGCCGCGGCCGTTTTCTTTACGATGATTACGCTGCTCTTCCTCGATTTCACGGGGACGCTGCATGCGTGGTTCGGCTGGATGGCCAGAGTGCAGTTGCTGCCCGCTGTTTTGGCGGTCAATGTCGCCGTCGTTGCGGCGCTCTTGGTGTTGACGCTGTTGTTCGGACGGGTCTACTGTTCGGTCATCTGCCCGCTGGGCGTCTTTCAGGACGTCGCTTCGTGGGCGGGCGGCAAACGGCGCAAAAACCGTTTTACCTATTCCCGTGCCTTGCCGTGGCTGCGTTACGGCATGCTGGCGCTGTTCGTTGCGGTGATGGTCGCCCATATCAAGCCCGTCGCCGAACTGCTGGCGCCTTAGCGTTCCGGGTGGATAATGTTGCAGGAAAGCGGCGTGAAATTGCGCAATTTCAGCCGGTTATTCGTATCTTTGGGGTGCAATTACGAAATCCCGCAATGAGGAAGCTTTATTTTCTGTTCATGCTCCTGCCGGCGTTGTCTTGGAGTGTCGCCCTGAGGGCGCAGCGGCTCGGCGTCGAGGTCACGCCTGCGTGTCCGACGGTATTTCAGGAGTTCGAGGTGGCATACACGGCGGACCGTGAGATCGAGTCGATCGCGCCGCCGCGCTGGGGTGCTCTGACGCTGGTCCGCGAACTGGGACAGTCGCACGGCTCGCAGCTGTCGATCGTGAACGGCGTCCGGACCGACTCCGAACTCTTCTCTTACCGCTACCGGGTCCGTTCGCGCGTGAGCGGCGAGGTCTTCGTGCCGGGAACGACGGCCGTCGTCGGCGGTCGCGAATGTTGTTTTGAGCGGAAAAGGATTACGGTGCTTCCCGATTCGGCGCATTGCGAGCCGCAGTGCCGGCTGGAACCGGATTCGGCGGCTATGGCGGCCATGGGCGGCTGTATCGTCCGGCTGGTCTGCGATCGCAAGCCCGACAAGGCCGATCCGGTGCTGGTGCTGGACGATACGGAGACCTGCACCCCGTTTTCGACCGCTTATTCCAGCAGGAACGGGCGGGAAGAGTGTATTTACCGATACCGGATCGACGTGGACACCCCCGGAAAACATATCCTTACGCCGCGGCTGTCGTTCGGCGGAAAACCGTTCGAAGCCCCCTCTTACGTCGTCTGGCTGAAAGGCGAAGCCGGTCCCGAAGGTACTGAGCCTGCGACGCCCGGCCGGAGGCGGATCGTATATGCTTTTGCGGGCGTGCTCCTTTTTTTGTGGACGGCGATTTTCGTGCGCGATCATGCACCCGCCGCAGGCCGTAACGCCGTCGTTTCCCGCTTCTCGTGGCAGGTGTATTTCGTCGTGGCGGCCGCCCTGCTCTTTATCGGGTTTTGCGGCCTGTTCATCTGCGGTGCCGTCCGGGCGGAGGGAGCATCCCGGCTGCCGGTTTACGGCGTGACGCTCCTGATGCTGTTTTGTGTCTGCTGGCTGGTGTTCGGGGAGCTGAGACGCTCGGCCGTGAGATTGCGTATCGACGGCGGCGTCCTTGTCGTTACACCCTTTGCGGGGCTGGGTTTTACGCGCAGATACGATCTGAAAAGTTTCGATGCCGTCACTTCGACGATACTCGTCAGCCGGGGCGGCGCGTACGAATACCGCTATCTGATGAAGGCAGGCAGGCGCGTCGTCCGCGTCTCTTCGTTTTACCTCAAAAATTATAGGGAGATCTCCGAAGCGTTGTCGGAGCACTGCGTTTACAAGGGCCGCCGGCCGATGAATTTCTGGCTCGAAATGAAGGAGATTTTCCGCTGAGCGGACTTGCGC
>ENA-UEQY01002430-UEQY01002430.1-human-gut-metagenome-genome-assembly--contig:-NODE-2430-length-10497-cov-3.750672_pt1 | contig 10497 bp, 5 predicted proteins | sample MGYA00242949_ERZ507949 | MGnify/ENA primary metagenome ERZ507949 (study PRJEB26167, sample SAMN06115403) | human gut metagenome | host: Homo sapiens | place: China:Jiangsu | collected 2016-07-06... | reverse complement strand
CGGACTTTGCTGTGGTGTACTTGCTGTAATGCGCGGCCGCCTCGGACTGGGTTCCACGAAGGCCAAAATGGCGAAAGCTGGTAGGGTACTTGGTATCATTGCCTGTGTGCTCAGCATTTTCATGTGGGTACTGAACATCATTCTTACCGTGCTGTAAGAGTATGGAATATGATTTAGAAGGAGTAGTAAGAGAGTATGAGATACAGTTATAAGCCGTCGGGCGTGTGTGCAATGCAGATTAATTTTGATATCGATGGAGATGTGATCTCCAATGTGGAATTTATCGGAGGCTGCAACGGAAATCTTAAGGCTATCCCAAAGCTTGTCGAAGGACTCACAGTTGCCCAGGTAGAGGAAAAAATCGGTGGAATTAAATGTGGATTTAAGAATACATCCTGCGGTGACCAGCTTGCAAAAGCATGCCGCGAAGCATATGAAGCCCAGAAGTAATGAAATAACTAGTAAAATAGCTTCCGTATATAAACATGTAGCTCCAAAAGCTCTCCCATAAGGAGAGCTTTTGAATTAAAAAAAATAATTCTGCCATGCTTCGCGCACAACAAAGTGGATCCGGAAAGTACACAGTGTGTTCAGAATAAAAAATATGAACTGCCACGGTGTTCCATAAACTCAAATAGCATGAAGCACTATCACCAAAACACAGCCTGTCCGGGCAAAAAGCCGTGGCTGACTTCATATTTTTTATGAGGAATATACTGTGTACTCCCCCGGACCGCACAGCCTTCCCGCGCGAAGCCCCCCCAAAAAAATTAAAGGCGCAAACATCAATATTTTTATAAAATGTTTACAAAACATTCATCCCTTTAGGTTGTGCAATCATCCTCAAAGTGTTACAATAACACTATTGTGAGCCTGTACAAGGGCAATTTGAAGTTATAGGAGAAAAATATGAGCGCATTATCAAAGATCTTTGGTTCTCACAGCGAGAGAGAGCTTAAGAGAATTTACCCGATTGCTGACAAGGTTGAGTCATATAAGGAGGCAATGGGAAAGCTTTCCGATGAAGAATTAAAGGATAAGACAAGGGAGTTTAAAAAGCGTCTGGAGGACGGAGCAACACTTGATGATATTCTTCCGGAGGCATTTGCTACAGTAAGAGAGGCTGCTAAGCGTGTGCTTGGCATGGAACATTATAGAGTACAGATAATCGGTGGTATTATTTTGCATCAGGGACGTATTGCAGAGATGCGAACCGGTGAAGGTAAGACACTTGTTTCTACACTTCCTGCATACCTTAATGCACTTGAGGGCAAGGGTGTGTGTATTGTCACAGTCAATGATTACCTTGCAAAGCGTGATGCTGAGTGGATGGGGCAGGTTCATGAGTTCTTAGGACTTAAGGTCGGCGTAGTACTTGGCGGCATGGACAATGACGAGCGCAGGGAGGCTTACGGCTGTGATATTACATATATCACAAACAATGAGCTTGGATTTGATTACCTGCGTGACAATATGGTTATCTACAAGGAGCAGCTTGTTCAGAGAGGTCTCCACTATGCTATCATCGATGAGGTCGATTCAGTGCTTATCGATGAGGCACGTACACCTCTTATCATTTCAGGACAGAGTGGCAAGTCGACAAGACTTTACGAGGCATGCGATATCCTGGCTACACAGATGAAGCGTGGTGAGGATGTTCCTGAGTATTCAAAGATGGATGCCATCATGGGCATTGTCCAGGACGAGACCGGTGATTTCATCGTAAATGAGAAGGACAAAGTCGTAAACCTCACACAGGATGGTGTGAAAAAGGTAGAACAGTTCTTCCATATCGAGAACCTTGCAGATCCGGAGAATCTTGAAATCCAGCACAATATCATACTTGCGCTTCGTGCGCACAACCTCATGTTCAAAGATCAGGACTATGTGGTAAAGGATGATGAGGTGCTTATCGTAGATGAGTTTACAGGACGTATCATGCCTGGACGCCGTTATTCGGACGGACTGCATCAGGCCATCGAGGCAAAGGAGCATGTAAAGGTTAAGAGAGAGAGCAAGACCCTTGCCACAATCACATTCCAGAACTTCTTCAACAAGTTTGATAAGAAGGCCGGTATGACAGGTACAGCTCTCACAGAGGAAAAAGAGTTCCGTGATATCTATGGCATGGATGTTGTCGAGATACCTACAAATAAGCCGGTAGCGCGTATTGATTTGCAGGATGCTGTATACGCTACCAAAAAGGAAAAGTTCAAGGCAGTTGTGGATGCGGTTAAAGAGGCACATGAAAAGGGACAGCCTGTTCTTGTAGGTACAATCACCATCGAGACATCAGAGCTTTTGAGCGGCATGCTTAAGAGAGAGGGAATCCCTCACACAGTATTAAATGCCAAGTTCCATGAGAAAGAGGCAGAGATAGTTGCACTTGCAGGACAGCACGGTGCAGTTACAATAGCTACCAACATGGCAGGCCGTGGTACCGATATCAAGCTTGACGATGAGGCAAAGGCTGCCGGAGGTCTTAAGATTATCGGTACAGAGCGTCATGAGTCGAGACGTATAGACAATCAGCTCCGTGGACGTGCAGGACGTCAGGGAGATCCTGGTGAGTCACAGTTCTTCATCTCACTTGAGGATGACCTCATGAGACTTTTCGGTTCAGAGCGTCTGATGGGCGTTTTCAATGCTCTCGGAGTACCGGAGGGCGAGCAGATCCAGCATAAGATGCTCACATCTGCTATCGAGAAGGCTCAGGAGAAAATCGAGGCCAACAACTTTGGTATTCGTAAAAATCTTCTCGAGTATGACCAGGTGGACAATGACCAGAGAGAGATTATCTACAGCGAGCGTATGAAGGTGCTTAACGGTGACAACATGCGTGATGCTATCCTTAAGATGGTTCAGGAGCAGGTTGAGAAGTCTGTCGACAGATGTATTTCCGAGGAAATTGACAGAGCTGACTGGGATCTTGTAGAGCTCAACGAGCTTGTGCTTCCGGTCATTCCTCTTGATCCGATTACAAAAGAGGATATTGAGTCAATCAAGAATGCGAAGCAGCTTAAGCAGTACTTAAAGGAAAAGGCTGTCATGCTTTATGAGCAGAAGGAGACAGAATTCCCTGAGCCTGAGCAGTTCAGAGAGATTGAGCGTGTTGTGCTTCTTCGTGTAATCGACAGAAAGTGGATGGATCACATCGATGATATGGCACAGCTTCGTCAGGGAATCGGCTTACAGGCTTATGGACAGAAAGATCCAATCGTAGAGTACAAGATGGCAGGCTTTGATATGTTTGACGACATGATTTCAGCTATCCAGGAGGATACTGTCAGACTGCTGTATCATGTACAGGTTGAGCAGAAGGTTGAGCGAGAGCAGGTTGCAAAGATTTCGGGCACAAACAAGGATGAGTCAACACAGAATGCACCAAAGCGCCGTGCAGCAGCCAAGGTATATCCGAATGACCCATGTCCATGCGGCAGTGGCAAGAAATATAAGCAGTGCTGTGGACGTGTGAAGTAAATTTTAAATGGCTGTAATCGTTGCTGGTCACACTGTTAGGTGTGAACAGTAACATAAAATAAATAAACAAGAACGAATGTTCTGAAAATTGTGGACAAAGTCGATTTTTTGTAGTAAAATAAAGCACATAAGTGCATACTATAAATGATTGACTTTGTCTTTTTTAGATATTTAAGAAAAGCAGTATTTCAGATTTTGGGAGGAAGCGTGCGTTATGGATTTTAAACTGCATTCAAAATACAAGCCGACCGGTGACCAGCCACAGGCGATAGAGCAGCTTGTAAAGGGCTTTAATGAGGGCAACCAGTTTGAGACCTTACTTGGAGTTACCGGCTCCGGCAAGACCTTTACCATGGCCAATGTCATTGCAGCACTCAATAAGCCTACACTTATCATATCGCACAATAAGACACTGGCGGGGCAGCTCTATGGTGAGATGAAGGAGTTTTTTCCCGAAAATGCAGTAGAGTACTTTGTTTCCTACTACGACTATTACCAGCCTGAGGCCTATGTGCCGCAGTCTGATACGTACATAGCCAAGGATTCCTCTGTAAATGATGAGATAGATAAGCTCAGGCTTTCAGCCACGGCAGCACTCACAGAGCGAAAGGATGTCATTGTCGTGGCATCGGTTTCCTGCATATACGGACTTGGAAGTCCTGATGAGTGGACAGGCATGAGTATTTCGCTGCGCCCGGGGCAGGAGAGGGACAGGGATGATCTCGCGAGGTCTCTCATAGATTTACAGTACACCAGGAATGATATGGATTTTCACCGAGGCACCTTCAGAGTGCACGGTGATGTGCTTGATATATTTCCGGCAAATGCCGATGATACAGCAATCAGGGTTGAGTTTTTCGGTGATGAGATAGATCGGATAGTGGAGGTCGATGTGCTGACCGGCGAGGTAAAGTGCTCGCTTGAGCATACGATGATCTTCCCAGCATCACACTATGTAGTTTCGCAGGAGAAGATAAATGAGGCCTGCCTCAATATAGAGAAAGAGCTTGATGAGCGTGTGAAGTATTTTAAAGGCGAGGACAAGCTCATAGAGGCTCAGCGAATAGCAGAGAGGACCAATTTTGACATAGAGATGATGAGGGAGACAGGCTTCTGCTCAGGAATTGAGAACTATACGAGGCATCTGAACTTTGCAAAGCCGGGGGAGCCTCCTATGACACTCATAGATTTCTTCCCGGATGATTTTCTCATAATCGTGGATGAGTCGCATATCACGATTCCGCAGATAGGCGGTATGTATGCGGGTGACCGCTCAAGAAAGACCACTCTTGTGGACTATGGCTTCAGACTGCCCTCAGCCCTTGACAACAGACCTCTCAATTTCGAGGAGTTCGAGGGTAAAATAGACCAGATGCTCTTTGTCTCAGCCACTCCGAATAAGTATGAGAATGAGCATGAGCTGCTACGTGCGGAGCAGATTATCAGACCGACAGGACTTTTGGATCCTGAGATATCAGTGCGCCCTGTTGAGGGACAGATTGATGACCTTGTGTCAGAGGTCAATAAGGAGACGGCAAACCATCACAAGGTGCTTATCACCACACTCACAAAGCGTATGGCTGAGGATCTCACAAACTATATGGCAGAGCTTGGCATCAGGGTAAAGTACCTGCATTCAGATATAGATACACTTGAGAGAGCGGAGATAATACGTGACCTGCGTCTTGACGTATTTGACGTGCTCGTCGGCATCAATCTGCTCAGGGAGGGCCTTGATATCCCGGAGATTACACTTGTTGCCATACTCGATGCGGATAAGGAAGGCTTCCTTCGCTCAGAGACTTCACTTATACAGACGATAGGACGTGCCGCACGTAACAGTGAGGGCCATGTTATCATGTACGCTGACAAGATTACAGACTCCATGCGTGTCGCGATTGACGAGACAAAGCGTCGTAGAAAGGTACAGGAAGAGTACAATGAGGCTCACGGCATCACGCCGCAGACTATACAGAAATCCGTGCGTGATCTCATAGCTATCTCAAAGAAGGTAGCGGCCGATGAGAATGCTCTTGACAAGGATCCGGAGTCAATGAGCAAAAAAGAGCTCGAGAAGCATATTGCAGATATAGAGAAGAAGATGAAAAAAGCAGCGGCAGAGCTCAATTTCGAGGCGGCTGCCGAGTACAGGGATAAGCTTATTATGCTGAAAAACACACTGAGGGATATACGATAAAAGCTTATGACATTTGGAAGCAATTTGGAGGAACACAAATTATGGCAAAAAAAGAAAGAAAATACATCAAAATACGAGGTGCCAGTGAGCACAATCTAAAGTGTGTCAGTCTCGACATCCCGAGAGATGAGTTTGTTGTTTTTACAGGGCTTTCAGGCTCAGGCAAGTCATCACTGGCATTTGATACCATATACGCGGAGGGACAGCGCAGGTACATGGAGTCACTTTCATCGTATGCGCGTCAGTTTTTGGGGCAGATGGAGAAGCCGAATGTGGAGTCTATAGAGGGACTTCCACCTGCCATCTCCATTGACCAGAAATCCACCAACAAGAATCCGCGTTCCACAGTCGGAACAGTCACAGAGATATATGATTACTTCAGACTGCTTTATGCCAGAATTGGAATACCACACTGTCCGAAATGCGGGCGCGCCATTACAAAGCAGACCATAGACCAGATGGTGGACACTGTTATGGCACTGCCTGAACGCACCCGTATCCAGCTTCTTGCACCGGTGGTCAGAGGCCGTAAGGGTGAGCACCAGAAGCTGTTCGAGAGAGCAAAAAAGAGCGGATATGTGCGTGTAATTGTAGATGGCAGCATGTATGAGCTCTCTGAGGACATCCCGATGGAGAAAAATATAAAGCACAATATTGACATAGTAGTGGATCGTCTGGTTGTAAAGCCCGGTATAGAGAAGAGGCTTACGGATTCGCTTGAAAATGTATTTGAACTGACAGAGGGCAATGCCATAGTTGACATAGTAGATGGCGAGCAGATGACATTTTCCCAGAACTTTGCATGTCCTGACTGTGGCATAAGCATAGATGAGGTTGAGCCGAGAAGCTTCTCCTTCAACAATCCGTTCGGAGCATGTCCGACCTGCTACGGACTCGGCTACAAGATGGAGTTTGACCCGCAGCTTATGGTGCCGGATGCATCGCTTTCCATATCTGAGGGTGCCATACAGGTGATGGGCTGGCAGTCATGTACTGACCCAAAGAGCTATACCTATGCGACACTTCGTGCGCTGCATGAGGGCTATGGGCTTCCTCTCGACACACCGATTGATGATTTATCTGCAGATATGAAAAAACTGCTTTTTTACGGTGGAGATGGCAGGGTGCTCAAGGTCAGATACAAGGGTCAGAGAGGCGAAGGCGTCTATGACCTTGTATGGAACGGCCTTGTGGACAATGTTGAGCGCCGATACAAGGAGACCTTTTCTGATACGGCAAAGGCAGAGTATGAGCAGTTTATGCGCATTACTCCGTGTACGAGCTGTAAGGGGCAGAGGCTTAAGCCATCGTCACTTGCCGTCACGGTTGCGGATAAAAACATATATGAGATGACTTCCATGTCCGTGAAGGAGCTTGTGAAGTTCCTTGCTGATATAGAGCTTACAGAGCAGCAGCACTATATAGGAGACCAGATACTAAAGGAAATCCGTGCGAGAGTTGGCTTTTTGCAGCAGGTCGGCCTTGATTACCTCACCCTTACCCGTGGCACGGCAAGCCTTTCAGGAGGGGAAGCCCAGCGAATCAGGCTTGCCACGCAGATAGGCTCAGGGCTTGTAGGTGTGGCATATATACTTGATGAGCCAAGTATCGGACTGCATCAGAGGGATAACGACAAGCTGCTTGGTGCACTTATGAATCTTAAAAATCTGGGAAATACGCTCATAGTTGTGGAGCATGATGAGGATACCATGCGTGCAGCGGATTATATCGTGGATGTAGGACCGGGAGCCGGCTCACACGGCGGAGAGATAGTGGCAGCAGGTTCGTTAAAGGACATTATAAAGTGCAAAAAATCACTCACAGGAGCATATCTGAGTGGTAAAATAAAGATACCGGTGCCACAGGAGAGGCGCAAGCCAAGCGGATATATCACGATAAGAGGAGCCAGGGAGAATAACCTGAAAAATATTGATGTGCAGATACCTCTTGGTATCATGACCTGTGTTACAGGCGTGTCGGGCTCGGGAAAGAGCTCGTTGACCAATGAGATACTTTACAAGCATCTGGCCAAATCCTTAAACAGAGCCAGGTGTATCGCAGGTGACCACGACGGTATAGATGGTCTTGAACAGCTTGACAAGGTCATAGACATCGACCAGTCACCTATAGGCCGCACACCACGCTCAAATCCTGCCACATATACAGGTGTGTTTGACATGATAAGGGACCTCTTTGCATCCACGCCCGATGCCAAGGCAAAGGGCTATAAAAAGGGCCGTTTCAGTTTCAATGTAAAGGGCGGTCGGTGTGAGGCCTGCGGCGGCGATGGAATCCTTAAGATAGAGATGCATTTCCTGCCTGATGTATATGTGCCGTGTGAGGTCTGCGGAGGCAAACGATATAACAGGGAGACACTCGATGTAAAGTACAAGGGCAAGAGCATATACGATGTTCTTGATATGACAGTGGAGGAGGCACTTGAGTTTTTCAAAAATGTGCCAAAGATACAGAACAAAATCCAGTCGCTCTATGATGTCGGACTATCCTATGTGAAGCTGGGGCAGCCGTCCACAGAGCTTTCAGGGGGTGAGGCGCAGCGTATCAAGCTTGCCACAGAGCTGAGCAGAAAGAGCACCGGAAAGACCATATATATACTCGATGAGCCGACCACGGGACTACACTTTGCAGATGTACACAAGCTTGTTGAGATATTGCGCCGGCTGTCAGACGGAGGCAATACTGTAGTTGTTATCGAGCACAATCTCGATGTGATAAAGACAGCTGACTATATCATAGACATGGGACCTGAGGGCGGAGACGGCGGCGGAACAGTCATAGCGCAGGGCACACCTGAGGAAATATGCGAGGTAAAACAGTCATATACAGGCCGGTTTTTGAAACCATATCTGGAAAAAGACAAGGATAAACTTTAAAATTTTATTAAATATTATCTTTTTTCAAAAAAAAGTTTGAAAAATGGGATTTATTGTATATAATAAGAGAGTGTATGTGTAAAATTAAAGATATGGCAGGAAAGGGGCTATTAAAATGGTCGGATCAGATATCGGAATCGATTTAGGAACAGCAAGTATACTTGTTTATATAAAAGGAAAGGGTGTTGTGTTAAAGGAGCCTTCAGTAGTAGCCTTTGACAGGGACACCAACAAGATTAAGGCAATCGGAGAGGAAGCACGCCTCATGCTCGGAAGGACACCGGGTAATATCGTTGCAGTCAGACCGCTGCGTCAGGGTGTTATCTCAGATTATACAGTTACAGAGAAGATGATCAAGCACTTCATCCAGAAGGCACTTGGTAAGAAGAGCTTCAGAAAGCCGCTCGTGAGCGTATGTGTGCCAAGTGGTGTTACAGAGGTTGAGAAGAAGGCCGTTGAGGATGCTACATTTGCAGCAGGAGCCAGAGATGTTAAGATTATCGAGGAGCCGATCGCAGCTGCAATCGGTGCAGGTATTGATATTTCAAAGCCATGCGGAAATATGATAGTAGATATCGGAGGCGGTACATCAGATATAGCAGTTATCTCACTCGGTGGTTCGGTAGTCAGCACATCTATCAAGATAGCCGGAGATGATTTTGATGAGGCAATTGTCAGATACATGAGAAAGAAGCATAACCTTCTCATCGGAGAGAGAACAGCTGAGGATATCAAAATCAAGATTGGTACATGCTACCCTCTCGCACAGCCGGAGACAATTGAGGTAAGAGGAAGAAACCTTGTAACAGGACTGCCAAGGACTATTACAGTCAGCTCAGAGGAGACAGAGGAAGCACTTCGTGAGGCAACTCTTCAGATAGTTGAGGCAGTGCACTCAGTGCTTGAAAAGACTCCACCGGAGCTTGCAGCCGATGTCGCAGACAGAGGAATCGTGCTTACAGGAGGCGGTTCACTGCTCAGAGGTCTTGAGGAGCTTATCGAGGAAAAGACCGGCATCAATACAATGACTGCAGAGCAGCCTATGACATGTGTTGCTATCGGTACAGGAAAGTATGTAGAGTTCCTTGCAGGCAAGAGAGATGAAGAATTCTAGAATATACGTTTTATAACAGGCAGCCGTGAGGGCGATGATATGTCCCTGCATTGCAGGAATGTATTGTCGCTTTTTTGTTAATATTGTTACAAATGGGAATATTACAGTCAGGGGGGATTAGTGAACAAAATAAAGGATATTGGGAGAGGCGTAATCAATCTGGTATTTCCACCGCGCTGTCCGGTATGTGATGGTATAATTGGTCCGGTTGAGAGATATATACACAGCAGATGCTGTGAAAAGCTCTTTCCGGTTGAACAGCCACAGTGTATGCGCTGCGGGAAGCCGGTTTTGTCTGAGCGAAGAGAGTATTGTGACGACTGCGCACGGGCACTCGAGCATCACAGACAGATGCGGGAGGATGACAGCTACAGGCAGGGAAAGGCGCTTTTTGCATACAAGGGCAGCATTAAGCAGACCATGTACAGGTTCAAGTATTCAAACAGACGTGAGTATGCGGCTTATTTTGCACAGACAGCAGTGGAAAGATATTCGGACTGGATACTAAGCTGTGGGATAGATGTTATTATTCCGGTGCCGATGCACCGTAAAAAAATGCGCCAGAGAGGCTACAATCAGGCAGAGTGTTTTGCAAGGGCATTGTCTGAAAAAACAGGCATAAGGATGGCAAAAGGGCTTGTGCGCAGAGTGAAAAATACCAGTCCACTCAAGACAATGGGGTATGTTGAACGCAGAAATTGTCTCGAGGGGGCTTTTCAAGTGGCGGATAGTATTGTACAATATGACCAAATACTAATAGTAGATGATATATATACTACAGGCAGTACGGCGGAGTCGATTGGGCACGAGAT
>ENA-UEQY01002421-UEQY01002421.1-human-gut-metagenome-genome-assembly--contig:-NODE-2421-length-10527-cov-4.046124_pt1 | contig 10527 bp, 4 predicted proteins | sample MGYA00242949_ERZ507949 | MGnify/ENA primary metagenome ERZ507949 (study PRJEB26167, sample SAMN06115403) | human gut metagenome | host: Homo sapiens | place: China:Jiangsu | collected 2016-07-06... | reverse complement strand
GCTCCGGCTGAATAAGTTCCATCCACAGGGTCAGTGTAAGCCTGCGGTGTGTTGGAAGCATTGGCAGCATAAGAAAGAGCATCCGTGGCAGGAAGTCCGTACTGTTCAAAAGAAAGAGCAATTGCTTCTTTATATAGGCTCTTGGCATCGCCTCCCATCGCCCAGCCGCGCAATGCGCCTTCGGCGCGCAGGAAAGTGATTTCTGCCGCATTCATCCACGGATAAGGACTGGCAGTAGATATAATCGGTTTGCTATAACGGTCTATCACGCTTTCCTTGTTCACCACATCAATACCGATACGAATACCGGCAAAGCCGGACACTTTCGTCGGCTTACCACCAACTGTTTCCGTGATTTCCACTTGAGTGAACATCTTCTCCCGCCGAGGATCCTGATACCCGTTCATGTAACAAAGCAAGTCGGCACCCATCCGATGGTCGGACCAGCCGTTGAAAACCATAGCGGCACGGTTTTCCTCCACCTTCATTTCGGCATTATCGGCATTGTCCGTGATAACCCCTGCATCTACGGCATCCTGTGCCACTTGTTGTGCCGTAGTAGGATCAACATACACCATGCGGATAGCCATACGCAACTTCAGGGAATTGGCAAATTTATACCACTTGCTAACATCACCGTAATAAACATCGTCAAACTTACGGAATGCTTCAGAACCTATCGTAAGATTTTCCTTCAACACGGAACTCACTTCATCAAGTTCCTTCAGCATTTGCTTGTAAACAGCTTCCTGCGAATCATAGGGCACATTAAGCGAAACACTACCCTGCTCGTCTATCACCTTGCTATAAGGAATGGGGCCATACATATCCGTCATACGGTGCATAATAGCTACCCGCAGCAATTTGGCAAGAGCCAGTGCTACAGGATCATCGCTCTGATCCTGCAAATCGCGGTAAAGCGGATAAGATTCGGTAAAAATATCACCATACGTCTTATCCTGCCAGTCAACAGACGGGTTATAAGTTTCAAATTTATCGGTACGCACGAGCGTTGTACCATAATACCCGGCAAACGGACCTGCCGCCAAAGCCTCGATAAACTGATAAAGATGCTCTTTGGTAGGTACCACCAACCCTTGCAAACCTCGCAGGGTAGAGCCTATATTGTAGTTTTCGCGTCCCTGCTCATCCTTGGTCACTTCGTACTCCTTGCGGTTGATTTCATCGAAGTTGCCCGTACAGGCTGCTCCGCCCACCAGCAGAAGTCCCAGGGAGAATATCTTTAAGAAAGATTTCACTTGTTTCATACGATCTGATTTAACGGGTTAAAAGTTTATTTTCACATTCACGCCGATATTACGGGTACTCGGCAACATGAAGTTATCAATGCCTTGATAATAATTACCGGTATTCGCCACCGCTTCAGGGTCGAAAGGTGCACGACAGTAAATCATCCAAAGATTACGACCTACCACAGAGACATTGATATCAAACACACCTCCCAGCCATTTGCGGGGAATGGTATAACCCACACTGGCTTCTTGAAGACGCACGTTCGTAGCACTGTAAGTGTAATACTGCGGCAATCCGCTACTGTTTCCGATGAGGCTGTAATACGTTTGCGCATCCACAAGAGTACGTCCGTTGAGCAGTACACCACCGTTGTCACGGGCTTGTGCCGAACGTTCGGACACTCCATACTGATCCATTGCCGCCTGTGTGGCAGAATAAGCAATACCTCCGATACGTGCTGTAAAGAGTGCGCTTAGACTGATACCACGCCATTCGAAGCGGTTATTCCATGCCAGATTAGCTTTCGGGAATACACTACCCAGCTTAATGTCCGGCAGGTTGTCTTCAGTAGTCAGCGCACCGGAAGGATCAATCTCCACCATGCCACTATTGTCCCGTTTCAAGTCACTCTGTGTGTAAAGATCACCCAACGTACCCCCTTTCTTCAAAATAAATCGCGCTTTGCCCAATCCGCCTACATCCAAACGATTCTGTGTGATAGGCAATCCCGTTTCGGGATGAATATAGCTGGTCACCAGGTCTTTTATCGTATTCTTGTTGTGAGAGAGAGTGAAATTACTTTCCCAGTGCAAATGGTTGTTCCAGGTATGTCCGTAGCCCAATGAAAGTTCCACACCGGAGTTGCGCACATATCCTGTCTGCAAATAAATCTTGCTGTAACCGGAAGATACGGAAACTTTCGGATCGAAGGTTTGGTTGAAAGTATTTGCCAAATACCATGAGAAGCCGAGGCTGAAATCCTTGAAAAGACGCATATCCAGCCCCAATTCCCACGAGTTGGTACGCTCGGGCTTCAAGTCCTTGATAGGATAGTGTGTCTTGGGCTTCCATTGCTGATTAGCCTCATCGTATTCGTAAGTGGGCGATGTCAGATTACGGGGATAAGGCATACCAACGGAACTGAAAGAGCCACGAACCTTCATATAGTCGATAAATTCCGGCAAAGTCAGCATTTCGGAGATAACCCCCGAAAGTCCTACAGACGGATAGAAGAAACAAGGTGTAGAAGAATTGGCAAGTTGCGAAGCCCAGTCGTTTCGCCCGGTCAGTGTAAGATAGAGCATACTCTTCCATCCCACTTCCACACTGGCGAAGACTGATTGCGTCTGTTCCTGCCATTCGTCCTGACGGGCTTTCTTCTTTGTGTTGTCGAGGTCGAACACATTAAACACGTTCGGTATTCCCTTTTCACGAATCGGGCCACGATAGCTCAAATCTTCGTACCGGTTGTTCACAATGCTGGCACCCACGTTTGCTACCAGTGAGAAGTCATTAAAACGCTTGTTGATGTTGGCAAGCACGTCGGCATACGTTTGTGTTTCGTCGGGCTTGGAGATGGTATAGTGTCCCTGCGTACTCTCTTCCGTAATCGTAAGGTTAGAGCTGGCATAGAGCTTCTGTTCATACTTGGTGTGTGTGTTATCCACACGTACACGTCCCGATATATTCAACCAGTCGGTAATGTCATAACTCAATTGAGCAGACAGCATATAACGCTTCTTCTGACTCAGACGCAGATTACGGTAAGCAATCCAGTAAGGATTCTGCATACGGAGGTCACCTTCGCCCTGTGGCCAGAACTGTACACTGATCTTTCGCGCTTCATCCCAACGCTCGAAATTCTTCACGATAGAGAAATCGTCTCCACGAGGGAAAAGATAAGCAGAAACCAATGGATTGGAGTACTGCCCCTGATTGGTCATATTACGGTCGTTCTGAAGAATATAGCTTGCACTTACATCCAGTTTCATCTTGTCATTCAAGAAACAGGTCGTATTGCGGAAAGTGAAATTATATCTGTTATACCTATTGTTGGGAACCATCCCTGCCGAATTGACGGCAGCCGCAGAAAAGAAAGTCTGATTTTTATCCGTTCCGGTAGACAACGTAACGGAATTTGTATATACCGCACCCGTATCAAAAAAATCATCCGGCTCATATCCTGTTTGAGCAGCCGAGTTTAACTTCGGTCCCCAGCTATAAATATTGGAATTTCCTGTTTTACCATTACTACCTGTACCATAACGGTCCTGGAACTCGGGCATCTTAAAAGCATTCAACCATTCGATGCCACTTGATACACCTACTTGCAGCTTACCTACCTGTCCTTTTTTTGTAGTAATCACAATCGCACCGTTTGCCGCATTACTACCATAAAGGGCGGCAGCTGCCGCTCCAGTCAGTACGGAAATGCTTTCTATATCTTCCGGATTAATATCAGCAATGGCCTCGGTAGCTCCCTTTGAACCAAATTCCGTATCTCCTCCGCCACCGAAATTATACATCGGAATACCGTCAATCACATACAAGGCGTTACTACTCTGTTCAATAGACTTTGTTCCACGCATCACCACTCTACTTGCCCCACCGACACCGGAAGAGCTCGTATTGATAGTAACACCCGCAACTTTACCATTCAGGCTGTTTACAAAATTAGCATCCTTAATTTGGGTCAGTTCGTCGGACTTTACTTGCTGTACGTTGTAGCTCAATGCTTTCTGCTCGCGTTTGATGCCAAGTGCTGTTACAACGACTTCACTCAACAGTTTTGTATCCGAAGCCAGTTGCACGCTATATGTATTCTGTCCGGTTACTTTTACCGTCTGTGGAGTGTAACCTACATAACTGATACTCAACACACTTCCTGCAGGAGCTTCGAGCGAAAAGTTACCGTCTATGTTTGTGATAGTTCCAATGCTTGTACCTTCCACACGTACATTGACACCAATCAACGGTTCTCCGCTATCATCCAGTACGCGTCCGGTGATACGTTTGGTGGAAGCAGTTTCGGTTGCTTTCTGTTCTTGTGGAACGATGATGACATATTTTCCTTTGAGCTGATACGTATATCCTGTACCTTTTAGGATTTCCGTGAGAGAGTTCTCCAACGTGGCTTTTTCCAACGCCAAATCGATGGAGGGTTTGTTTTTCAACTGCGACTCGTTGTAACCAACGGACAGTTTCGTTTGTTTTTCCACTTCTTTCAATGCCTCGATGACCGATATGTTTTTCTTATGGATCGTAATCCGGGCATTACTACTTTGAGCAAAAGTAGGGGTAGAAAGGAGCAGACAGCACAAAAAAAGCATAAATACTCGACTGATTGCCTGCTTATTGGCTATAAATTCATAAATTTGCTGCATCTTCTTAGTATTAGTTTATACAGATAAAGTTAGATTCTCGAATTTAGTAGCGTCTGGTTAACGCTAATAGTAAGAATTTCGATTTCACATCCGGGGGAAGGTTGCAGCTTCTCCCGGATATTTTTTCCGCATAGGCTCAATGTATTTTAAGGTTAATATTCAGTGTTTACAAGTTCTATTTTGTTCCCCGGTGCCGAAGCATGTCTTCCCCGGTACCGGAGCCTATCTTCATCGGTGCCGGAGACGCCCTTCCCCGGTGCCTGAAATATAGCACTTGTCTCCCACTATTTTATAGTCCAGATTTCCCGTCACACGAGCGATAATATCCATCACTTCTTCCATAGAAGCATTTTGCCCGAAAGTAAGATTGAACCGGTCTTCTTTCAGACTACGGAAACTATAAACAAAGGTGTAAGGGTATTTGCGTTCGAGACGGGTGAAGATTTCTTCCAATGTCATACTGCGGAAAACGATTTCGCCACGTTGCCAAGCAGTGACATCCTGCATATCAGGATGAAGTACGTTTCCGGAGCGGGTACGTTTGTTATAAGCCAGTTGCTCGTTCGGCTTCAAGATCTCCTGCCCCTGCTGATTATTGTACTCTACCAACACTTTTCCGGAAATCAGGGTAGCTGTCACTTCCTCTTCGTCGGGGTAGGCTGTCACGTTGAATTCCGTTCCGAGTGCCGTCACCTGAAAGTCCGAGGACTTCACGATAAAAGGATGCTCTTCGTCACGTTTCACCTTGAAGCCGGCTTCTCCCACAAGATACACACAACGGGTATCACCCTTAAATTGCTGTGGATAAAGTAAAGTGCTTTGGGAATTAATCAATACCTGCGTACCATCCGGCAAAGTGATGTTCCGCATCTCGGCGGTAGGAATATATGCTTGCAACAAATCTGGTGCCTGCCGGTTCTGCAAAGCCAGATAGATAGAAACGGAAGAAAATGCAATCAACAAAGCTGCCGCTACGCGCCACACTACCAGATGAGTACGTAAAGAATGTATCCTGCGCCTCGTTCCGATGCCTGTCAGTTCACGCATCCGTTCCAAAGAATGACGGTAGCCGGAAGTCGTTGCCGATTCGGTAGCTTCCCAAAGTTGATTGAGTTCATGATCTTTTTCATCGGCACGTTCTTCGTCGGTCAGCCATGTACGGAAATCCTGATCGACTTCTTTCGGATAGTCGTGATTGATATAACGGTCGATTACATCGCGAATATAATTCTTCATAAGGTGATATTTATTGTTCTGTTTAGAAACGCTTACGTAAATATCACTACTCAGCAAGGACAACTACGGGAAAAGACGGAATAGAATAACAAACATTAACACTTTGCGGAGTTCCGTCAATGTTTTATAGATGTGATCTTCTACGGTACGCAAGGGGATTTGCAGTTTATCTGCTATTTCTTTATGAGAAAGTCCTTCAAAACGGCTCATCTCAAAAACCCGTCTACGGCGATCAGGCAACTGACTGAGTGTCATCCTAATAAGCATTAATACTTCTTTATAGTATAGATTTTCTAACAGGGAGGAATCTTCGTCACAAAGTTCACCCAACAACTGGGCTTTCAAAACTTTGTCTTCATATTCCTGCTCTACCTTCTGATGCTTGAACAGGTTGAATATTTCATTCCGAGTCACAGTATAGAGATAACCAGTCATGGTTTCCTGATCTTGCCAAAGTTCAGGACGTGTCCATAACTTAAGAAATATATTCTGGGCAATGTCTTCCGCATCCTCCTCCGACTTGGTCAACAACTTCGCAAAGTTCTTCACACGAGGGAAGTTAGCGGCATAAAACTGCTCAAAACGGATATCCAATTCTGCTATCGTTTCGTTCATCTGTCGAGTCTTTTACTATGAAACCCGGGGCAAATATAGGCAAAATTAATTTCAGGCAATGGATGCAAACAAAAAAAACATCCCACCTTTTAAACCAAAACAAGTCTAAAAGGTGGGAATATTATAAGATTCTAAAGAATCTCAGAAGTTATTCTTCATCCATCAGAATTTCCAAAATCTGACAAGCAGCCTTCGCCACCGGAGTACCCGGACCAAAGATAGCAGCTACACCTGCCTTATACAGGAAGTCATAATCCTGTGCAGGAATAACACCACCGGCAATCACCACAATGTCTTCACGTCCCAGTTTCTTCAGTTCTTCAATAATCTGCGGAACCAATGTCTTATGACCGGCAGCCAGTGAAGAAACACCTACTACATGAACATCGTTTTCTACCGCTTCACGAGCAGCTTCTGCCGGAGTCTGGAACAACGGTCCCATATCCACGTCGAAACCACAGTCCGCATAACCCGTTGCTACTACCTTGGCACCACGGTCGTGACCGTCCTGTCCCATCTTTGCAACCATGATACGAGGTTGACGTCCCTCTTTTTTCGCAAACTTCTCTGCCAGTTCACAAGCACGCTTGAAGTCGCTATCGTTTTTACTTTCTGATGAATACACGCCTGATATAGTTCTAATTATTGCTTTATAACGTCCTACAACCTGTTCGCACGCATAAGAAATTTCGCCCAAAGTAGCACGAACACGAGCTGCTTCAACTGCCAGTTCAAGCAAGTTACCCTTGCCGGTCTTCACACATTCAGTGATAGCTGCTAATGCCTTGTCCACTTCAGCCTGATTACGTCCTTCTTTCAAACGTTTCAGGTTTTCAATCTGTTCAAGACGAACTGCCGTATTATCAATTTCAAGAATATCAATCGGAGCTTCTTTTTCCAAACGATACTTGTTCACACCCACAATGGTCTGCTGACCGCTGTCGATACGAGCCTGTGTACGTGCAGCCGCTTCTTCGATACGCATTTTAGGAATACCTGTTTCGATAGCTTTCGCCATACCACCCAGTTTTTCAATTTCCTGAATATGTTCCCAAGCCTTGTGTGCCAGTTCGTTCGTCAGAGATTCTACATAGTAAGAGCCGCCCCATGGGTCAACGTTCTTGCAGATGTAAGTTTCTTCCTGAATATAAATCTGTGTGTTACGTGCGATACGTGCAGAGAAATCTGTCGGAAGAGCAATAGCCTCATCCAATGCATTGGTATGCAAAGATTGGGTATGTCCCAAAGCTGCAGCCATAGCCTCAATACAGGTACGTCCTACATTGTTGAACGGATCTTGCTCCGTCAATGACCATCCGGAAGTCTGTGAGTGAGTACGCAATGCCAGTGATTTCGGGTTCTTCGGATTAAACTGTTTCACAATCTTCGCCCACAGCATACGTGCGGCACGCATCTTGGCAATTTCCATGAAGTGATTGGTTCCGATTGCCCAGAAGAAAGAAAGACGCGGAGCAAATGCATCAATATCAATACCTGCTGCTGTTCCGGCACGGAGATATTCCAAACCGTCAGCCAATGTATAAGCCAACTCAATATCTGCGGTAGCACCTGCTTCCTGCATGTGATAACCGGAGATAGAAATAGAGTTGAACTTCGGCATCTTCTGTGAAGTGTATTCGAAGATATCAGAAATAATCTTCATAGAGAATGCAGGCGGATAAATATAGGTATTACGCACCATGAATTCTTTCAAAATATCGTTCTGGATAGTACCTGCCATTTCTTCGAGTTTAGCACCTTGTTCCAAACCGGCATTGATATAGAATGCCATAATCGGAAGCACAGCACCATTCATCGTCATGGATACAGACATCTTATTCAAAGGAATACCATCGAACAAAACTTTCATGTTTTCCAATGAACAGATAGATACACCTGCTTTACCTACGTCACCCACTACACGTTCGTGATCGGGATCATAACCGCGGTGAGTAGCCAAGTCAAATGCTACTGACAAACCTTTCTGACCGGAAGCCAGATTACGGCGATAGAAAGCATTGGATTCTTCGGCGGTAGAGAATCCGGCATACTGACGGATGGTCCAGGGACGAAGGGTGTACATTACTGAATACGGACCACGCAAATAAGGAGGAAGTCCGGCAGCATAGCCGAGATGTTCCATTCCTTCGAGGTCTTCTTTTGTATAAACAGGCTTCACTTCAATGTGTTCCGGTGTTTTCCAGTCAGCGGAGATACCGTTAGCCTTTTGCCATTCAGCACCATTAGCAGGCTGAAATGCGGCATATATATCGATATTTTTAAAATCTTTTCTCATCTTACTTCAATAGTTTAGCGTTAAACTCTTTCAAGGTATCCAATACGTTGACACGAACATGGATGAAGTTTTCGATACCTGCGGCTTTCAAGTCATCCATACAAGCCGGAGCACCGGCAACGATAAACATAGCGCGACCATTCAAGGCCTTGAAAGCAGGAACTGCATATTCAGCATATTCATCATCGCTGGAACAGATGACAACAATATCAGCTTTCGCAGCCATCGCTGCCTCTACTCCTGCCTCTACTGTTTCAAATCCAAGATTATCGATTACTTCATAACCGGCACAAGCCAGGAAGTTGCAAGAATATTGCGCACGTGCCTGACGCATCGCCAGATTACCAATTGTCAACATGAACGCTTTCGGACGTTTGCCCGATGCTTCCGTTTCAAGACGTAACGCTTCAAACTCACTGGCTGCACGATCGAATACCAATGTATCCACATCTTTCTCACAAGTATGAGAGTCACCTCCACAGCAGCATTTTCCTTCCACAGGTTTCTTGTCACCGGCTTTTTCGTTGAAATTCGGGAATTGGTTAGTACCCAACAGAATTTCACGACGCTGTGCCACTGCTTTATGACGAGCTTTATTGCTTTCGTTTACTGCAGCCTGAACCGTACCAGCTTTTAATGCGGCATAGAAACCACCTGCTTCTTCTGTAGCAAGGAAGATTTCCCACGCTTGTTTAGCAATGGATACAGTCAGGTTCTCAATATAATAAGAACCGGCAGCCGGATCAATTACTTTATCGAAATGAGATTCTTCTTTCAGCAATAGTTGTTGATTGCGAGCCAGACGTTCTGATAACTCATCCGGAGTCCCATAAGTCTTATCAAACGGAACGACTGTCATTGAATCTACCCCACCCAAAGCGGCACTCATTGCTTCAGTCTGTGTACGAAGCAAATTCACGTGTGCGTCAAACAAAGTAAGATTAAAAGTAGAAGTTTCGGCATGAACCGCCATTTTTGCTGCACAACGACATTCGCCATTAGCTCCCTTATTATCGCAATCACGCAGACATTCAGGTTTATAAGAAGCTACGATATTTGCCCACAATAGACGTGCGGCACGGAACTTCGCAATTTCAAGGAAGTAATTGGAGCTGATACCGAAGTTGAATTTTATCTTTTTAGCTACTACGGCAGCGGGAATGCCGGCATCAGTCAACTGATTCATGTATTCATTACCCCAAGCCAATGCATAACCCAACTCTTGAGAGATATAAGCACCGGCATTGTTTAATGAGATTGCATTTACATTCAATACACGATAAAAAGGAAGCGGCTGGATAGCTTCGATCAACGCTTTCGCTGTCTGCACCATATCCCCTTTTTCCTTACCGCGAGTCAGCATCTTATTGAAGAAATCATAATTGATAGAGCCTTTCAGCTTCTTCACATCATAGTCTTTCTTCTGGAAATAAGCCACCAGCAAATTGGCCAACTCCACAACATGCCCCTGACAAGTTGAGAAATTTAATTCAACGCACTCTGCCTGAATATCATTCAACAGCGTCTCGATATATTCCGCATTGAGTTCTTTTGCTTTTACATGGAAAGATAGTGAATCAACACCCTTATTTAAGATGTCCAGTGCTTTTGCATTGGCCTCTTTGGGGCATTCTACCCTGATTTCCTGGCGAACCAACCACTCATTGTTGTCTTTTTTAGTTCCTCTCAGATAAGGGAACTCTCCGGGAAGCGCATCAGTAGTTTTTAAACCCTCCAGATCTT
>ENA-UEQY01002416-UEQY01002416.1-human-gut-metagenome-genome-assembly--contig:-NODE-2416-length-10536-cov-9.500239_pt1 | contig 10536 bp, 8 predicted proteins | sample MGYA00242949_ERZ507949 | MGnify/ENA primary metagenome ERZ507949 (study PRJEB26167, sample SAMN06115403) | human gut metagenome | host: Homo sapiens | place: China:Jiangsu | collected 2016-07-06... | reverse complement strand
TGGGCCCCTGCCGCCGCAGGCGGTAGGGCGGGCGATGGAATGGCCCGAGTCGTGTCCGAGGAGGAAGCTTCCCGCCCAACGGTTGATTTACGCCAAGGCGCCCTTATCCAGCCATTTGCCACGCGCCATGCGCAGCAAAAACAGTACGCCGCGGGTGCAAAGCTCGGCGCACATGGCCACCCATACGCCCACCAGCCCAAAGCGGGGAGCCAGCAGAACTGCCAAGGTCAGCCGCACGCCCCACATGCTGACAAGGTTCAGGATAAAGCAGCCGGTGCTGTCGCCCGCGCCCTGCATGGAGCCGCTGGCCACGATGCTTGCCCCGAACATCGGTTCGGCAAAGGCTTCGATGCGCAGCACCCGTGCACCCAGCGCAATGACGGCGGCGTCGGCGGTAAAAATGCCCATCAGCTGCGGGGCAAACACATACAGCCCCACGCCGGTCAGTGCCATGATGCCCATGCCCATGGCGGTGCACAGCCATGCAAAGCGCTTGGCCATGTCCCGGCGGTTCGCGCCCACGGCCTGTCCCACCAGCGCAAGGGCAGCGTCCTGAATGCCGTAGCCCGCCATGTAGCACAGGCTCTCGGCGCTGACCCCCAGACTGTTGGCGGCAATGGCGGTAGTGCCCAGCCCGGACACGATGCGCACCAGCAGCACCTGTGCCGAGGACAGGGCGGCGCGCTCTGCCGCCAGCGGTGCGCCCACCTTCCACACGTTATGCAGGCAGGCGCGGGTAATGTGCCACGAGCCGGGCTTGCGGATGCACAGCGGGCCGTCCCGCAGCAGCAGAACGCCAAGCGCCAGCGTGCCGCCCACGGCGTTGGCAAGGGCTGTACCCAGCGCCGCGCCCGGCACGCCCCAGCCCAGACCCCAGACCGTGAGGTTCTGGCCGAACACCGTCATCTCCCGGGTGGGGTTAATGAGGAAAAAGTTGAAGATAATGTCCAGCACGCAGGTGAAGATGCTGATGAGGCCCGGGGTCAGCGCATCACCGGTGGAGCGCAGCATGGCGGCGTAGGTGCCCATGGCCATGATAAAGGGCAGGGAAGCCGACCATATTGCAAAATAGGCCGAAGCGTTTGTCTGCAATGCTGTGTCTGCGCCCAGCCATCCGGGCAGAAACCGGCTGATGCCCACGCCAAAGGCCGCTGCCGCAAGACCCACCGCCAGATTGAACAGCATGGACTGCCGCAAAACGCCCCGGGCGTCCTGCTGGCGGTCTGCGCCCAAATACTGCGCCACCTGAATGGAAAACGCCATGCACAGCCCGGCCAGCATCCCGTGCAGCAGCCATGTGCTGGAACTGACGATGCCAATGGAAGCGGTGGCGGCGGCACCGATATGCCCCACCATGGCTGCATCGATGTACTCCATGGCGGTGACTACGATCTGCTGCAAAATGGAAGGGATGCTCAGCGTCAGCGCCACCTGTGCGGTGTGGCGCAGCGGCACCTGCTCGCCCTGCCGCATCCGGGCAGAGAGCTGCTCAAGTGTAATGGACATGGAACCTCCTGCGTTGTGAGTGAAAACTACAGATTAATACATTATTATAAAGAGCCGCAGGAGAAAAGTCAATCCGCAGCGAATTTTGCCGCCGGGATTGATTTTTGGGCAAGGGCGTGATACACTCACAACGTACTATACAGAAAGAAAGAGGAATGTTATCTTATGATCCAAATGCTTACCTCTGTCATCGGGCAGCGGGGCGTGGATGCCATGGCATTTTTGCTGGCGTTCGCCCTGACCGCCCTGACGGATTCCATTTTCCGCGATAAACTGCCCCACGACCATGGCCGCGCCTTTGCGGTGAACGGCGAACTTTCCAAGGGCAAGGCGCGCGGCTCCGGACTGATCTTTGTACTGTGCATCGCACTGGTGTCGCTGGCGTTCCTGCCCTTCAACACAGAGTATGTGGTGTACAATGTGCTGCTCATCGCCTCCATGCTCTCCGGCTATCTGGACGATGCCGCCGAGACCGCTTGGAACGAGTACAAAAAGGGCATCATTGATTTTGTCATTGCGGTGCTGGCGGGCGTCACCTACCTGAACTTCAACGGCTGCGGCGTACACTTTTTGCAGTGGAGCTTCACGCTGCCCTATGCGGTGTACCTGCTGCTCATTGTCATCCTTATCTGGGCAAGCATCAACGTGGTCAACTGCACCGACGGTGTGGACGGCCTTTCCGCCAGTCTGGCAGTGGTGACCATTGGCACCTACCTGCTGGCTTATAAGACCGAGCTGGGCACCTACGCCACCGCCGGTGTGGTGTTCATTGGTGCGCTGCTGGCCTACCTGTGGCTCAACGCCAAGCCCTCCAGCCTGCTGATGGGCGATGCCGGCAGCCGTGCCATGGGCTTTTTCATCGCCATGCTGTCGCTCAAGTGCGGCCACCCCTTCGCCTTCCTGCTGGCGGCTATCGTGTTCATCGCAGACGGCAGCTTGGGCATTTTGAAGATCAGCCTGAAGCGTTTTCTGCACATCTGGATCTTGAAAAACACCCTGACCCCCCTCCACGACCATGTGCGCAAGCGCAAGGGCTGGAGCGATGAGCAGGTGGTAGCCCGCTGGCTCATTCTACAGTGTGTGGCCTCGGCCCTGCTGCTGCTCCTTGTGCGGGGCTGATACCCGTTACAACTCTGCCCGTAAAAATACAAGCCCGGAAAGTCTGCGGACTTTCCGGGCTTGCTCTGTCTTAAAACGATCTTCTCAGCATTCCACTCTGGCTTTTTTGCACGCCGCCTGCACCACATGCCCTACCAGCACCGAGGTGGTCACGGTGCCCACGCCGCCGGGCACGGGGGTGATGGCGTCCACCACCGGCTCTGCGGCGGCAAACTGCACGTCACCGCAGAGTTTGCCCTCCTCGTTTACATGGATGCCCACGTCCACGACCGTCTGGCCTGCCCGCAGGCAGTCTGCGCCCACAGCGGCCATCTTGCCCATGGCCACTACCACGATGTCGGCCTGCTTGCACACCTCCGGCAGATTCCGGGTGCGGGAGTTGCACAGGGTGACGGTGGCGTTCTCCCGGTCCAGCATCATGGCGGCGGGCTTGCCCACCACAAGGCTGCGTCCCACCACCACGGCACGCTTGCCGGAAAGGGGGACACTATAATATTTCAAAATTTCCATGCAGGCCTGCGCGGTGCAGGGGGCATAGCCCAAATCGGTATTCGTGAACACCCCAGCCAGCGAAGCGTCCGTAATGCCGTCAATGTCCTTTTCCGGGCGCAGGGCGGCGCGGACGGTGCAGTCGTCGAACTGCTTGGGCAGGGGACGGAACAAAAGACAGCCGTGGATGCCGTCGTCTGTGTTCACCTCGTCCAGTACCCGGAGCAGCTGCTCCTGTGTGGCGTCGGCGGGCAGCACAAACTGCTTGACTGCGACGCCCACCTTGCCGCAGCGGGTCATTACGCCCCGCTCGTAGGAGAGGTCGTCCTCTCGCTCGCCTACCCGCACCACGGCCAGCGTGGGGGTGATGCCTTTGGCTTTCAACTGCTCGCAGAGCAAAGCGTTGCGCTCGTTCATGGCGGCCACCACCGGCGCGCCCTTTAAAATCGTTGCCATATACTTTCCCTCATTTGTGATGTTATTTATTGCGGAGTTTCCCGCTGACGGCGTTGAATACTTCGTCTGCCCGGGGCACAAACTCTGCAAGCAATGCGTCTGCCCGGGCGTTCAGCGCGGCGGCGCGGGCGCGGTCTGCCATCAGTTTTGTATTGATGAATACATTCAGGCTTGCGGCTTGCAGGGCGGCCTTGCACAGCACGGCGGCACACCCTGCGTCCGACACCGCCAGCACGCTGCCTTTGGCGGCGTACTGTCCGGCCAGCGCGATGCCCTCGGCGCACTTTTCCATGATCTGCAACGGCACGGCGCTTGCACCGTCCAGTGCGGCTTCCAGCACAGAAGTCTTGTGCGCGGCCTGCTCCGGGGTGTCCTTGGGCAGGCCGTAGGCCGCAGCCAGCGGCGCAAAAGCATCAGCATCGGCCTGTACCAGCGCTTCCAGATCCAGCCGCAGGGCTTCAGCCCGGGCGTTCAGTGCCTGGATCTCCGCTTCCACGGCGGCGTACTTCTTTTTGCCGGTGGTCAGGCAACCCACCATGTTGCCCAGCGCCACACCGGCAGCGCCTACCAGCGCGGCAGTGCCGCCGCCGCCCGGCGTGGGCGCTTTGCTGGCAAGCTGCGCCAGAAACTGTGCGCAGCTTAGATCGTTCATTTCCATGTGTAGATACCCCTCTCTGTTACAAAGGCGTCCAGCCGCTGGTCGTGGGCGTCCACGGCGGCGCGGGGGACGCGCTGAGCTTCCAATGCGATGCCGATCTTCACCGCCCGGGTGCAGAGGGGCAGGTAGCGGTCGTAGTAGCCCATGCCCATGCCCACCCGGCGGCAGTCTGCGTCAAAGGCGGTGCAGGGCACCAGCACCAGATCCAGCCGCTCCGGCTGCAAAAGGGTGGAGCGCTCCGGCACCGGCGTGCGGATGCCGTACTGTCCCACCACCCAGCCGTCCGCGCTAGGCACGGCTGCGGTAAGGGTAAAGCCCTCGCCGCACACCGGGTAGGCTACCGTTTTGCCCTGCCGTGCGGCCTCGGCAGCCACGGCGGCAAGGTCGGCTTCGCCCCCAAAGGCTGCGTAGAGCAAAAGAGTATGGGCGGCGCGGTAGGCGTCCAGTTCCAGCACCCGGCGGCACAGCGCCGCGTTGGCGGCGGCGCGCTGCGGCGCATCCAGCGCCTTGCGGGCGGCACGGGCGGCGGTACGCTGCGCCTGTTTTTCCTCGGCAATGGTCATACAAAACACCTCGCTTCACCTGTGGGGGAAGAAACTTGAAAAATATACAAAATCGACAGCGCATTTTTATACAAACATAATAAACACTTCAGACAAAAAAAGCAAGCCTTTTGGCGAAAAGAGGATTGAAGCCGCCGCCGCTTTCTGCTATGATTATCTTACAGCAGCAAACGCCGCGCGGGTGCTGCGCTGAGAGAATCTACAACATTTTGTGGAGAGGGGTAAGTAAAATGTACAAGGATATGATGGACACCATCGGCATGGTCAATGCAGCCGACCCGGAACTGGGCGCAGCCATGGGGCGGGAGCTGACCCGTCAGCGCGAGAACATTGAGCTGATTGCCAGCGAGAACATCGTTTCGCCCGCCGTAATGGCAGCGATGGGCAGCGTGCTGACCAACAAGTACGCCGAGGGTCTGCCCGGCAAGCGCTACTACGGCGGCTGTGTCTATGTGGACGAGGTGGAGAATATTGCCATCCAGCGCGCCTGCCAGCTGTTTGGAGCAAAGTACGCCAACGTCCAGCCCCATTCCGGCGCACAGGCCAACCTTGCCGTGTATTTTGCCCTGCTGGAGCTGGGCGATACCGTCATGGGCATGGACCTTTCGCAGGGCGGTCATCTGACCCATGGTTCCCCGGTGAATATGTCCGGTAAAAACTACCACTTCATCTCCTACGGCGTCGGCGCAGACGGTGTTATCGACTACGCCGAGCTGGAAAAGCAGGTGCGCAAGGTGCGCCCCAAGATGCTGGTGGCGGGCGCTTCTGCCTACCCCCGCGCCATCGACTTTGAAAAACTGGCCGAGATCGCCCACGGCTACGGCGCATATCTGATGGTGGATATGGCGCACATTGCCGGTCTGGTGGCGGGCGGTCAGCACCAGAGCCCCGTACCCTACGCCGATGTGGTGACCACCACCACCCACAAGACCCTGCGCGGCCCGCGCGGCGGCCTGATCCTGACCAACAACCCCATCATTGCCAAGCGCATCAACTCGGCAGTGTTCCCCGGCACGCAGGGCGGCCCGCTGGAGCACGTTATTGCAGCAAAAGCCGTCTGCTTTGGCGAGGCACTGAAGCCGGAGTTCAAGGAATATGCCCGCAAGATCGTGGAAAATGCACAGGCGCTGGCTGCGGCCTTGCAGCAGCGTGGGGTCAAGCTTGTTTCCGGCGGCACCGACAACCACCTGATGCTCATCGACCTGCGGGACGAAGAGTGCACCGGCAAGGACTTGGAGCAGCGTCTGGACAGCGTGCACATCACCGCCAACAAGAACACCGTCCCCGGCGAGACCCGCAGCCCCTTTGTGACCTCCGGTGTGCGTCTGGGCACCCCGGCTGTCACCACCCGCGGCATGGGCGCAGCCGAGATGCAGGTGATCGCGGACTGCATTGCAGACTGCATCTGGCACTATGAGGAAAAGAAGGACGAGATCAGCGCCCGCGTCCTGCGCCTGACCCGGGAGTTCCCGCTGTACCAGTAAAAGCAACGCATAAATAATAAGAAGGCATCCACAGCCGTTCTGCCAAGCGTGCAGGGCTGCGGGTGCCTTTTGTTACAAAACCGGGAGATCCCAAAAAGGAGAAGAACGATGGAAAGCTTAGGACTTTTGCATCTGTATTACGGCGACGGCAAGGGCAAGACCACAGCCGCCATGGGGCTTGCCCTGCGGGCGCTGGGCAGCGGAAAACGTGTGGTCATCGTGCAGTTTTTAAAGGGCGGGCAGAGCGGGGAAATCCCGCTGCTGGAGCAGCTGGGTGCCACCGTCTACCGGGGCAAGGCCGGGCAGAAATTCGTCTTTCAGATGAACGAAGCCGAAAAGGCCGCTACCCGCGCTTTGCAGAACAAAAACCTTGCGGCGGCGCTGGCGCAGCCCTGTGATATGCTGGTGCTGGACGAAGCCGGCAGCGCGTGGGAACTGGACATGGTGGATAAAGCCCTGTTGCAGCAGGCGGTGCTGCACCGCCCCGCTGGGCAGGAGTGCGTCCTGACCGCCCACGCAGCCCCCGGGTGGATGCTGGATGCCGCTGATTACCTTACCGAGATGTGCTGCCGCCGCCACCCCTACCAGAAGGGCATCGCCGCACGGAAGGGCGTGGAGTATTAAGGGCATAGTAAAAGGAGTTGTTGCGCATGATGCAACAACTCCTTTTGCAGTTTCAGGTATCCCAGAACCCTTTCAGCGCCGTTTCCAGCGCGGCGGTACCGGGCAGATACTGGATGTGCTGCCAGTGCGGCGGGAACAGGCGAGCGGTGTCGGGCTGCGCAAAGCGGTCGTCCAAAAGCAGCACCACGCCTTTGTCCTGTGGGGTGCGCACCACCCGCCCGGCGGCTTGCAGCACCTTGTTCATGCCCGGGTAGCGGTAGGCGTAGTCGAAGCCGCAGCCGGACTGTTCCTCGTAATACCGGCGCAGCATCTCCTGCCGGGGGTTCACCTGCGGCAGACCCACCCCCACGATGGCGCAGCCGATGAGCCGGTCGCCTACAAGGTCTACCCCCTCGCCGAAGATGCCGCCCATCACGGCAAAGCCCAGCAGCGTTTTGGCGGGGCGGGGCACAAACTGCGCCAGAAACTCCGCGCGCCCGGCATCGTCAAGACTGCGCTGCTGCACAAGGGTGGGAATGTCCGGCCAGCGGGCGGCAAAAGCCTCGTACACCTGCTGCAAATAGGCGTAGCTGGGGAAAAATGCCAGATAGTTGCCGGTCTTGCCGTTTGCCAGTGCCGCCAGCGCATCGGCTACGGTGGGCACACTGGCTTCCCGCTGGCGGTAGCGTGTGGAGATGCCCGGCAGGCAGAACAGCCCCAGATTTTCCGGCGGGAAGGGGCTGGGCAGCGCCACCGCCCGGGCATTGGCGCAGCCCAGTACGCTGCGGTAAAAGGCAGGCGGGGTCAATGTGGCACTGAACAGCGCCGCGCTGCGCCCTGCCGCCAGACTGGCGTCCACAAAGGGCGCGGGGTCTAAGCAGAGCAGATGCAGCTCCAGCTCGCTGCCCCGGGCGGTAAGCTGGGTGACAAAATGGCTGTCGTACCGGTCAGCTGCGCGGGCGATATCCTGCAAGGCAAAGTAGAGCTCCAGCAGCTGCGCATGGGCGGGGTCGTCAGAGTTCTGCTCCAGCCAGTCCTGCAAAGGGGTGCGCACCGCCCGCAGCGCAGCGGGCAAGGCGGCGGGCAGCTGCTGCAAAAACACGGTGCCGTCCCGGGCGTACAGTGGCTGCGGCAGGGCAAAATCCGGGGCGGTCTCGGCGGGCAGCAGGCTTACCTGTGTGAGCTCGGCATCTCCGGCAGGCTCTGCACCTGTGCGGGGCGCAGCCTGTGCGCAGGCCTTGCGCGCTGCCAGAAAGACCTTATCCGCCTTGGTCAGCGCGGTTTTCAGGCTGCTTTTGCCCTTGCCCAGCGCCCGCTTTGCCTCGGTCAGGCTGCTTTTGGCAAACTGTGCCGAGTACATGGCGCGGGCTCTGTCCGGCAGGTTGTGCGCCTCGTCAATGAGGAACAGCCAGTCCCCGGCGGCATCGAAAAAGCGCTTGAGGTGTACCACCGGGTCAAACAGATAGTTGTAGTCTCCGATGACCACATCGCACCACTCGCTCAAGTCCAGCCCCAACTCAAAGGGGCACACCGAGAACTGCCGGGCGGTGTCCGCCAGCGCAGCGCGGCTGAAACTGCCGCTGCCGTCCAGCAGAGCCGCCAGCGCATCCTTGCGGCGGTCGTAGTAGCCGTTGGCAAAGGGGCACACCTCCGGCAGACAGGCGGGGTGCCCCTCGGCGTCCGGGTGCAGACAGGCCTTTTCCTTGGCGGTCAGGGTCACGCTGCGCAGGGCAAGACCGGGCTGTGCGGCACGCAGCCGCGCCACCGCGTCCTCGGCGGCGGCTTGGGTGGTGTTGCGGGCGGTCAGGTAGAACAGCTTTGCGCCGCAGCCCTCGCCCATGGCCTTCAGGGCAGGGAAGAGGGCGCTCATAGTCTTGCCGATGCCGGTAGGCGCCTGACAAAAAACGCGGGTGCCGCCTTTGCGCTCGGCGCTTTTCCCAGCGCGGCAGGCGCGGTACACTTCACCCGCCAGCGCCCGCTGCCCGGGGCGGTACTCCGCAAAGGGGAATGGCAGCGCCGCAAGGCTCTGGCTGCGCCGGGTGTCCCAGTCCAGCTGCCGCTGCGCCCACGGGGCGTACTGCGTTAAAAGCTGCTGCAAAAACTGTTCCAATTGCTGCCGGGTGAACTGCCGGGTAAAGCGCTGAATTTGGTCGGTGTCAACTTGGTAATAGGTCAGCCGCACCGCCAGCGTTTTCAGTCCCTGCTGGCTGCTGTAAATGGCGGCATACACCATGCCCTGCGCCCAGTGGCAGGGGTTCAGCTCCTCGGTGATCTCCTCATAAGGGACAGTGGTGGTCTTGATCTCGTCGATGGTCACAGTGCCGGTTTCATCGGTGAAAATGCCGTCTGCCCGGCCTTCCAGCGTAAAGGCGATGCCGCAGGCTTCCCGCTCCGCGCTGAGGAACACCTCAGCCTGATAACCCTCCCCGGCGGCTTTTTGCAGCCTGCGGTGGATGCGTGCACCCTCGTTGGCGCGGTCAAAGCCGGTAAAGCGGCTGTCGATGCTGCCGGTGCGCAGCAAAAACTCCACCAGCTGCCGGATGGGCAGATGGATGCTTGCCAAGGCGTTTCACCTCCGTTTTTTTCGTTATCCTACCCCGAACAACTCCATGCACTGGGCGGCTGCGGCATCCACCTGTGCAAAGTCTACGGCGGTGCGGTAGTAGGTCTCCAGTTCATCGTGGCAGCTTTTTGCCTGTGCCATCAGGGCACAGGCCTGTTCCAGCAGCTCGGCGGCGGCGCGCTCGTTGAAACGCAGCCGTGCGCGGCAGGCGGAAAGGTTCTCCCTATCCACAAAACGGCTGCACCGCACGGTCTGTGCCGCAGACAGCCGCACCGGATGCCAGCGGTTGTCGGTCAGGAACGCCAGCCGCAGGGAGGGAATGATAATGTGGTCAATTTTATCCTCCGGGTGCATGGCGCAGGGGCAGGTGATGATGTGGTAGCCCCGCGCCAGCGCCTCGGCGCGGATGAGTTCCAGCAGCAGGCGGGACACTGCCCCGTAGTCGTCCCGGAAGAGGATGCACCGGTCTGCCAGCGCCTGCACTGTGCCCTGATAGAACACCTCGCCCTTGGGCGTGATGGCAGAGAGCAGCCGCAGCTCTTCAGAACCCATCTCCTCAGTGCGGGGCAACAGGCGGGTGCACAGCCGCTTGACGTAGCGGCGCACTTTTTCAAAGTTGGCGCTGCACGCTTCGGCGCGGCGGCTGTCCAGTAGCAGGCTGCCCGCCGAGGCCACATACCGCGCTGCCCGGCTGCGCAGCAGCTGGTTGCGGGCAAACAGGGCGGTCACCTCGCCCTTGTGGGGGTGCAGGGCATCGGCGTCGATGGTGTGGTACAAACTCAGCACCCGCTCGTCTGCGCCGGGGGCTTCCGGCTCTACCACATGGGGCGCGGTAGCGTCGATGATGGCACGTTTCTGGCGCAGAAACACCACGCCGTCCAGACTGTCGGGGTCGCTGGCGCAGTGGATGCGCTGGATAGGTTCGCCTTTGTCCTGTGCGGCGCGCGCCAGACGTTTCATCAGGGTAGATTTGCCGCAGCCCGGCCCGCTTTTGAGCAGCACCAGCTGCATCCCGGGCTCCCGGCGCAGCGGCGCAAAGTAGCCCTTGAACCCGGCGGGCGTTGTAGCGCCCAAAAAGAAATCCACAGAAGGATG
>ENA-UEQY01002414-UEQY01002414.1-human-gut-metagenome-genome-assembly--contig:-NODE-2414-length-10538-cov-3.788452_pt1 | contig 10538 bp, 10 predicted proteins | sample MGYA00242949_ERZ507949 | MGnify/ENA primary metagenome ERZ507949 (study PRJEB26167, sample SAMN06115403) | human gut metagenome | host: Homo sapiens | place: China:Jiangsu | collected 2016-07-06... | reverse complement strand
GGCCACATTCACTGGCCAGGTGCGGCACAGGAAAGACCGGTGAAACGGAGATTTTTTTGAAAAGGGCAGGTGCACGGGAAAGTCGCCCCGCAGGGGCGGCGGCGCAGCCGCCGGGACGGGCGAAGCCCGTCACACCGCCCGGAGGGCGGTGCCCTGCGGGGCGGCCCCCGCACCCTGCTGAAACCAAGACAGAAAGGCGGAACTGCCATGACCGAAGCCATGCTGACACCCTGGGGAGAGGCACTTGACCGGGAGCACCCGCTGCCGGAATACCCCCGCCCCCAGCTGAGGAGAAACAGCTACCTGAACCTGAACGGCATATGGGAATATGCCATTACCAAAACGGCCGAAAAGCCCGCTGCCATGCAGGGGGAGATCGTGGTGCCCTTTTCGCCGGAGACCCCGCTTTCCGGGGTGGGACACATCTTGCAGCCGGATGAGTACCTGTGGTACCGCCGCAGCGTCACCCTGCCGGAGAGCTTTTTCCGGGACGGCCGGCTGCTCCTGCATTTCGGGGCGGTGGATCAGTGCTGCACCGTGTGGGTCAACGGCCAGGAAGCGGGCAGTCACACCGGCGGCTACCTGCCCTTTGCCCTGGATGTGACCGAGCTTATTGAGGGCGATGCCTTTACGCTGGAGCTTCGTGTCACCGACCCCACCGATACCGGTTCCCTTTCCCGCGGCAAGCAGCGGCTGAAAAACACCGGCATCTGGTACACACCGCAGTCTGGCATTTGGCAGACGGTGTGGATGGAATGCGTACCGGAAAATTATCTGCGGTCCCTGCGCATTACCCCAAAGCCGGAGGAAAATGCGGTCCACATTCGGCTGGAGGCGGATGACCCTGCCATGGCCGCTGTCACGATTTGCAGGGATGGGGGCATCATTGCCGAAGGGCAAACCGACGAAAATGGGGAGAGCACGCTTACCATCCCGGCGGAGGAACTGCGCCTGTGGAGCCCGGAGAATCCGTTCCTTTACGATGTTTCCATCGTCCTGCCGGGCGGCGACCGGGTGGAAAGCTACTTCGGGATGCGGGCCTTCGGCATCGGGCGGGATGAAAAGGGACTGCCCCGCCTGCTGCTGAATGGAAAGCCCTATTTCCAGAACGGACTGCTGGACCAGGGCTACTGGAGCGACGGCTACTACACCGCCCCCAGCGATGAGGCGCTGATCCATGACATTGCTGAAATGAAGCGGCTGGGCTTTAATATGCTGCGCAAGCACATCAAGGTGGAGCCGCTGCGCTGGTACTACCACTGTGACCGGCTGGGGATGCTGGTATGGCAGGATATGATGAACGGCGGCGAGAGCTATTCCCCGCTGTCTATCTATGTATTCTCCAACCTGGGGCTGCGGGTCAAGGACGACCGCTACCGCTATTTTTCCCGGAGCGATGAAGCGGGGCGCACCCACTACTACGAGGAGCTGGGACAGATGATAGACCTGCTGTACAATACCGTGAGTTTGGCGCTGTGGGTGCCCTTTAACGAGGGCTGGGGGCAGTTTGACGCCCTGAAAGCTGCGGAGTTTATCCGAAAGCGGAATGATACCCGGCCGATCGACCACGCTAGCGGCTGGTACGATCAAGGCGGCGGGGACATCAAGAGTATTCACTGGTATTTCCGGCCGTATCACCACAAACAGCCGCCCAAGGAGCAGCGGCCCATCTGCCTGACGGAATACGGCGGCTACAACTGCGCTGTGCCCGGCCACTGCTGGGGCGAGGGAGCAGAATTCGGCTACAAGAAGATCGCTGACCCGGCGGAATTTAACCGGGCGTTCCAAAAGCTGATGGAGGAGCAGATCATCCCCGCCAAGGAGAGGGGGCTGGCCGCGGCCGTTTACACCCAAGTGAGTGATGTGGAGGGCGAGCGCAACGGCCTGCTGACCTATGACCGCAAGGTATGTAAGGCGAATGAGGCGATTTTCCGGGCGGTGAATGCCAAACTTACCGGGGACGCTTGATTTTGACATGGCCAGTGTGTTATACTCGTAAAACCGAAGGAGTGAGCTGGACAACAGCGGGCGGGTATCCGAAAGGCCCCGCATGAGGAAAGTCCGAGCTCCACAGGGCAGGATAACTGCGAACGGCAGTCGGCGGCGACGCCCGGGAAAGTGCAACAGAGAGATACCGCCCCGCAAGGGGTAAGGGTGGAAAGGCGAGGTAAGAGCTCACCAGCTTTGGGGTGACCCAAAGGCTATGTAAACCCTATCCGGAGCAACACCAAGCGGGATCACAGGGGGCTGCCCGTCCCGATCCCCAAAAGAGTGGCTGGAGCCTGCTGGCAACAGCAGGCCTAGATAGATTGTTGTCCCAGACAGAACTCGGCTTACAGGTTCACTCCTTCCATTTACAGCAAAAAACGGACTTATCCCAAAGCGGATAGGTCCGTTTTTCTTGCTTTTGTCATATCAACGCCATGGAGGTAAGAACCCAGATGGTGAGGAACATGGTGACGACTGAAAAGAGTGTGGTGACCACAATGAGCTGCGCCGCCAGCTCGCCATCGGCGCCGCACTGGTTGGCCAGGGTATAACCGGAGACCGCCGTGGGGCAGGCCAGCATAACTGCCAATGCCGCCAGGGCATCCCCGCGGAAGCCAGCCAGCACCACCAGTGGAATGAACACAAGTGGGATGATGACGCTTTTCCCCAGCACCGCCAGCCACAGAGAACGGCCGTAATCGCCGAAGCGGGAAAGGTGGATGCTGCCGCCCAGCACAATAAGGCAATAAGGGGTGGCCATGCCGCCGATATCGCTGACCGTTTTTTCCACCGGCTGGGGCAGCGGGATGCGCAGCAGCAGGAAGATGAGCCCCAGCGCCGCGCCGATGAGGTAGGGGTTTTTGATGATATTGAGCAGCAGCATAGTGGGCTTTACCCGGCCGCCGCGGTAGACCTCGAACAGGATAGCGGAGATGGTGCTGGTGAGCGGGATGATGATGGCCGCCATAATGGCGATAAGACCGGTATTTTCGCTGCCGTACAAGGAGGCGATGATGGCCATGCCGAAGATGACGAAGTTCACACGGATCTCGCACTGGATGACCGGGCCGCGGCGCTTGGGGTCGGGCTCCAGCCGACCGAAAATGAGCAAGGCCAGCGCCAATATGATGAGAATAATGATGATGGAGGCCAAAAGCGGCTTGCCGTAGACCGAGACATCCCACTCCGCGCGGTACAGGCTGTAAAAGAGCTGGGTGGGCAGCAGCAGCTTAAAGCCCAGGCGGTCCATGACATTCAGCGTTTTTTCATCCACCCAGCCCAGCCGCCGCACCAGCATGCCGACGCACAGCATCAGCAGGATGGGGGTCACGACCCGGATGGAGAGCAGAAATCCTTGCATTTTTTATCCTTTCCCCTGCGGCCATCCACCAGCCGTGGAGTGTTTTTTCATTGTACCATAAGAATTTGGGGAGAACCGTGTCGGATTCTTCCTAAGTATAGCCGCTTTTCACCCGCATGGCAAGCCCACTAAGGGCGACGCCCCTCTGTTTGCCGGATAGACGCCGCCCTTTTGTTTTTTAGCCGACCGGCCAGTAGCTGCCCTGCTCCACCCGATACAGCGTTTTGACCGGGGCCAGCGTCAGCAGGATATCCACCGGCTGGCGGCTGGAAAACCGCACCGCCGTGCCGCAGCTGGCCTCCAGCGCGCGGGGGCGTGGCATCATCCGGCTGGTGATACCGCTGCGGGTAAGGGCCCGCGCGTATTCCATCGCCTGCAGCTGGTTGGGGAAGGTCGCGAGATACTCCATGGTACTGCCCCCTTTGGGCATATTGGGGCCGTGCCCCATACCATACTATGCAAAAAGCGCCCCGCTGCCCTGCCCGGCACCCAGATGGGCCATGCCGCATAGAATGCGGAAGTACTCTACTTGTTTTTGCCGGTGGGGAGTGGTACAATAACTGCGGATACACTATTCCCGCAAAAGGAGAACGGAGGCCTCTATGAAACAAATCTATCTGGATAACGGCGCGACCAGCTTCCCCAAGGCACCGGGGGTTGGCCAGGCCATGAAGGATTACATCGAGAAGGTGGGCGTCAATGTCAACCGCTCCAGCTACCGGGCCACCGCGGAGGCGGCACTTTCCACCCTGACGGTGCGGGAGGACCTGTGCCGGTTGTTCGGCGCCGGGGAGGACCCCAGCTATGCGATCTTTACCAGCGGCGTGACCATGAGCCTGAATATGATCATGAAGGGGGCGCTGCGCCCCGGTGATCATCTTATCATCAGCGGGATGGAGCACAACGCCGTGGCGCGCCCGGCCACACAGCTGGAGGCGGCGGGCGTGGCGGTTTCCATTGCCCCGTGCGATGGGGACGGTGTGCTGCGGCTGGAGGAATTCGAGAAGCTTATCACCCCTAAAACCCGGTTGGTGGTGATGCAATACGCCAGCAATGTCAGCGGGACCATTCAGCCCATGGGAGAGATCGGAGCCATCTGCCGCCGGCACGGGGTGCTTTTGGCGGTGGACAGCGCCCAGGCAGCCGGGCATTTTGCCTTTGATATGCAAAAATTGCAGATAGACGCCCTGTGCTTTACCGGGCACAAGGGGCTGCTGGGGCCTTCCGGCATTGGCGGCTTTGTGATGAACGAGGAGATGAACAAGGCGCTGACGCCGCTGATCGCGGGGGGGACCGGCAGCATGTCGGCCTCGCTGGAGATGCCCCCTACCCTGCCCGACCGCTACGAGGCAGGGACCCCCAACCTGCCCGGCATTATGGGGCTGGGGGTGGCGCTGCGCTACCTGCAGGAGGTGGGGCTGGATGCCCTGCACCGGCGGGAGATGGCGCTGACCGAACGATTCCTCAGCGGGCTGCGCGGGAATGAACATATCCGTATCCCCGGCCCGGCCGATGCCAAGGGGCGGGTAGGCGTGATCTCGGTGGACTTTTTGCGGCAGGATAACGCCGAGGTGGCGTTCCAGCTGGAGGAGCAGTATGGCATCCTAACGCGGTGCGGGCTGCACTGTGCCCCGCTGGCGCATAAGACGCTGGGGACCTATCCGGAGGGGACGGTGCGCTTTTCCATTGGGTATACCACCACCGAGGAGGAAGTGGATGCTGCCATCCGGGCGATCCATGACCTGGCGTAAGGTTTTCGAAAGGCAATGGGCGCCCCGCAGGGGCGGCGGCGGAGCCGCCGGGACGGGCGAAGCCCGTCACACCGCTCGCAGAGCGGTGCCCTGCGGGGCGCCTTTTTGCGGGCTTTCCGCTATAATAAAATCCGGGGCCTCCCTTCGCAGGGGCTCCGGATTTTTTGCTTATTTTACATAGATGGAACAATCCTGGTACTGCTCCACGCAGCCGATGATGGCAGCGCCCGGTACATTTTCGCACTGCAGGAGCTCTGCCAGCAGCTTTTCGGCATCGCGCGCATCCACGGCGATGAGCAGGCCGCCGGAGGTCTGCGGATCGTACAGGATATCCTGCAGGTAAAGCGGGACACTCTCGGCAAAGCGGGCGGTGGGGCCGGCAAACTGGCGGTTGCGGTAAGCACCCTCGGGGATGAGGCCCATTTCGGCCAAAGGCCGCACACCGGGCAGTACCGGCACCTTGGCGCTATCGATGACGATGGTTAAGTCGCTGCCGCGGGCCATTTCGGTGGCGTGGCCCATCAGGGCAAAGCCGGTCACATCGGTCATGCTGTGGACACGGTATTTCTGTGCGATCTCACAGGCGTATTTATTGAGGGTTGCCATCTGCTTCACGGCACGCTGGTACAGCTCCGGCGGGGCCAGCTCGGCGCGGTTGGCGGTGGTGGTGATGCCAATGCCCAGGGGTTTGGTGAGGATGAGCACATCCCCTTCCAGTGGGGTGCAATTCATGCGGATCTCATCGGGACGGGCAAAGCCGGTCACGGAAAGGCCGTATTTCGGCTCCTGGTCATTGATGGTATGGCCGCCGGCGATGATGACGCCGGCCTCATAGGCTTTCTCGTAGCCGCCGCGCAGCACCTCGTGGATCATCTCCTTGGACATCTGCGGGGTCACGGTCATGATATTGAGCGCGATCTTTGGGGTGGCACCCATGGCGTAAATATCGCTGATGGCATTGGCGGCCGCGATCTGCCCGAACATGTAGGGATCATCCACAATGGGAGGGAAGAAATCCAGCGTCTGCACAATGGCCAAATCATCGCTTACCTTATAAACGGCGGCGTCGTCGCTGGTATCGTAGCCCACCAGCAGGTTTTCATCCTTTACCGTGGGGATGCCCTGCAAAATCTGACTCAGCATTCCCGCGCCTACCTTGGCGCCGCAGCCCCCGCAGGAGGCCAGCTTGCTCATTTTAATATCGCCCTGCATTTTATTTTCCCTCCAACAGTTTGGTATAGTACAGCACACCCTCCAGAATGCCGCCGGCAATGGCGTTGGCCTTATCGGAAGGGGTAAAGCAGTTTTCGAGCTTGCACCGGGCGTCAATATCGCCGGATTTGAGACCCTCGTTCACGGGGGTTCCCTCCGGCAGCATACCGCGCACGATACCGCCCATTTTGGCATAAACCGGTTCTTCCCCGGCATAGGCCACCAGCTGGCCCTTTTCCACCACATCGGTGATCTTGACCGCCGGATGCCAGATGCCGTCCGCCGTGGCACGGATGATCCGCTCGCCGCTGAAGCCGCCGACATTGCCCGGTGTTGCTGTATCCGGCTCGGGCGAGCCCTCATACAGGGTGCGGCCCATATCATGCCCGCGGTTGCTCTCCACACAGAAGTGGCAATCCACACCGGAGGTAAAGCCGGGGCCGATGCCCACCACCAGCGGCGCATCAGTGATTTTTGTTCCGATATTTTTCTTGGCAATGATGGCATCCACCAGCACAGCCGGTTCCAGCTTTTTGGCCTCTTTATATTCGGGGTCAATGAGAATGGGGATCTCCCCTTCCCCGATGATGCGGCGGGCATCCGCAGCATCTTTGGCCAGGCGGGCCGTGACCCCTGTCACCGTTGCGGTGCCATCGTACACCGCACGGGAAAAGGCCACCGTGCAGCGCACCGTGGTGGGCCTTTCGATATCGGTGCAGACGATTTGAAACCCGCAGCGGTGCAGCCGGCAGGCAATGCCGGTGGCGAGATCCCCCGCGCCTTTAATGGCGATCAGCATATTCTCTCCTCCTATCGCTTCCAAACCTCGTATTCTCCGGGCCGACGCTGCAGGGCCGCGGCTACGACCCGCTCCACGCCTTTTTGCAACAAAAGAGTGGCCAAGGCCGCTATTTCATCCGGCCAGGCCCGATCCGCCTGGTTGAGCAGAACGGCATATGGACGGCTGCCCACATCCTTGCGCTGCGCCAGCGGAGAGCTAAGCAGCATCGCCATCAGCTCCGGGGTTACAATTTGGTCCGGTTCTAGATCAAAACGCAGCTTTGCAAGCTCCGGGCGATGGCACACCTCACCGAGCGGGCGGCCCAACGCGGAAAGCCCCGCCACGGCGATGACCGCATCGGCGAAGGCCGGGATGACCGGTTCGCGGTCATTGGGCACCTTCAGCGGCAGGCCCTTGGTGCCGTCCGCTTCTATTATAACACGGTCAGCAAGCTCCGGGAGCTGCTCCAGCAGCGGGGAGGGGCCGAATTTTTTTTCTTCACTCATGGTACCTACCGTCATCAGGCGGCAGCTGGCCAAAAGGCTGCCTAAAGCCACGGCGTCATCGCCCATGTAGCCATTCTCCCTGGGCGGGCGGATATGGGTGGTGGTGGTCATAATGACCGTTTCGCCCCGCCGGTGGTATTCTTCCCCCAGAGCAGCCATCAGGCTGCTTTTGCCGCCGCCGCCTACGATCGCCGTTACATGGGAATTTTCTAGGCCAAAGGACGACATTGCCGAATGGTGTTCCATATTTATTCCCCCTCTCCGGTTTTCACCGATATACTGTTCAAAGAATAACACGCGGCACTTGAAAAGTCAATTGATAGCAGTCATAATAAGGATATTAAGGAAGGATAAAGGAGGTTCCCCATGAGCAATAAACAGATGACTGCCAGCACCTCAGTGCGAATCCGTATGGACGATGTGAAGGTATTTGGGCCCGGCATAGCGGAGCTGCTGGAGCGTATTGACCGCTGTGAGTCCATCCGTACCGCCACCATGGAAATGAAAATAGCATACAGCAAGGCCTGGACCATGCTGCGCAGCTGTGAGGCTGCTCTCAGCTATCCGCTGATCCAGCGGAAGGTAGGCGGCGCCGGCGGCGGCGGCTCCACCCTGACGCCGGAGGGGCGTTCCCTGTTGGAGCGTTACCGCCAGTGGGAGGCCGACTGCAAAGCTTATGCCAAGGCCCACCTGGCTGATTTCTTCCCGGAGGCCGCCGAATGAACCTTTCGCTGGTTGTACTGGCGGCTGGGGCTTCCCGGCGCTTTGGGGCGGCCAATAAGCTGCTGCAGCTGCTAGATGGCAAGCCACTGTTATGCCACACGCTGGAGCTGGCGGCAGCGCTGCCCGTTATGCAGCGGACAGCTGTCTGCTCGGTGGAAACCGCCCCCTTAGCGAAGGCGGCGGGTTTTACCGTGCTGCTGAACCCGCAGCCGGAGCTGGGACAGAGCCACAGTCTGCGGCTGGGGCTGGCCGCCTGCCGGGAGAGCGACGGTTGCCTATTCCTCACCGGGGACCAGCCTTTCCTTAGCGTGGAGACCCTGCACCGGCTGATTAAAGCATGGGAGAAGGAACCCGGCGGCATATGGGGATGCGAGTTTGAGGGGCGCTTTTCCATCCCCTCTATCTTCCCTGCCGCTGTGTATGGGGAGCTGCTGACGCAGGATGGCGATGTGGGCGGACGGGAGGTCATGCGGGCCCACCCGGAGCTGGTGCATACCATCCCTGCGCCCCCGCAGGAGCATTTTGATATCGATACCGTGGCGGACCTGACTGCAGCACAGCAAAAATAACCGAGAAGGAGCAGCCGGCGGGCTGTTCCTTTTTTCTGCGCTGTACCCGCTATCATGCAAAAACACCCCCGTCCTTGCGGACGGGGGGCTTTTGTGTAAAACACGATGAGAAATGGAGCTGTCTTATTTGGTAGAGTTCATCCTTTGATGAACCCCATTCCCTCAAGCTCTAACAGATAATTCAGTCAATCTGAATTACTCTTTGAACTCGTAGTCCTTGCCGGGCAGGATAGCATTCAGGATGATGCCGAACACAGCAGCGCAGGCCAGGCCGCCGAACGAAACACCGCCGATGTGGATCGGATAGGTGTTGAAGCCCAGACCGGATACCATGATGATAGCAGCGACCAGAACATTACGCATGTTAACGAAGTCAACCTGGTTCTCAACGATGGTACGGATACCGGTAGCAGCGATCATGCCGTACAGAACGAAGGAGATACCGCCGATAACAGCAGTGGGGATGGAGTTGATAACTGCCTCAAACTTGGGAGACAGGGAGAGGATGATAGCCATGACAGCAGCAATACGCATTACGAAGGGGTCGAATACGCGGGTCAGGGCTACTACGCCGGTGTTCTCGGAGTAGGTGGTGTTGGCAGGGCCGCCGAGCAGACCGGCCAGAGAGGTACCGATACCGTCGCCCAGCAGGGTGCGGGTCAGACCGGGATCGGCAATGTAGTTACGGCCGGTGGTAGCGCCGATAGCCATAACGTCACCAACATGCTCAACCATTGCAGCAACGGCAACAGCAAGACCGGCAACGATGCAGTCAGCATTGAACTTGGGCAGATGGAAGTTGGGAAGACCAACCCATGCAGCAGCGCTGACACCATCGAAGGAAACAGCGCCCATGATGATGGCAACGATGTAGGAAACGATCAGGGAGATCAGAACGGGGATGATCTTGATCATGCCCTTGCCCCAGGTATTGCAGATGATGATCACGAGAATCGGAACAATACCGAGGACCCAGTTGGTGAGCAGGTTGTTAACAGCAGAACCTGCAAGGTTAATACCGATGAGGATGATGAGCGGGCCGCAAACAACGGGCGGGAACAGCTTCATAACTCTCTTGGTACCCAGAACCTTGATCAGGATAGCGAGAATTACATACAGACCGCCGGCAGCAACTACGCCGCCGGTAGCATACTCTTTACCATAGGCAGGGATGATAGCAGCATACATGCCCAGGAAGGCGAAAGAGGAACCCAGGAATACGGGAACCTTGCCCTTGGTGATGAAGTGGAACCACAGGGTAGCAATACCTGCGCAGAACAGGGTAACGGAAGCGGAAAGGCCCACAATACCCTCGCCATAGCTGTTGGTCAGAACGGGAACCAGAATGGTAGCGCCGAACATGGCGAAGCACTGCTGCAGGCCCATGATAATGGACTTGCCCCAGCCGAGTTCCTTACGAGCATCATAAATGCCGGTAATTTTAGTACTCATTAAATTTGCCTCCTCAATGATTTGGATTCTCCATTTCTCTTGGTCTATCGAACCTCTGCATCAAGACCGAGTGCGCCCATTTATGTACTTACACATCGGCACGGATTTCTTGCGAAATCTCTTTAAGGCAGCATCCTTATTATATCTTGTGTTCATAAAAAATTCAATCTCTCGGCCCCCGGTTTTCCGTATTCC
>ENA-UEQY01002409-UEQY01002409.1-human-gut-metagenome-genome-assembly--contig:-NODE-2409-length-10553-cov-2.789519_pt1 | contig 10553 bp, 5 predicted proteins | sample MGYA00242949_ERZ507949 | MGnify/ENA primary metagenome ERZ507949 (study PRJEB26167, sample SAMN06115403) | human gut metagenome | host: Homo sapiens | place: China:Jiangsu | collected 2016-07-06... | reverse complement strand
TGATTATACGCAATATTCAGCTAAAATCAATAGGCAAACTGTATATAATCGAAAACTTGCTGAATGAATATTTATAAATATTCACAACATGCGAATAAATTGCCGTCAGAAGGATAGGCCCTCCATCCGGTCAAAGGCTTCCTTCAGGCGGTCCAGCCCCACCGTACACGCAATGCGGAAATGTCCGGCGCCAGTGCTGCCGAACAGCGTGCCGGGTGTGACCAGAACATGGGCCCGTTCCAGGAGCGCCTGACAGAAGTCCTCGGCGCTGAGGCCGGTTTTCTCAATGCCGGGGAAGAGGTAGAAGGTGCCCTTGGGCCGTACCAGACTGAGGTAGGGGATCTGCTCCATCCGGTCCGCCGCGTAGAAAATGCGGTCCCGGTAGGCCAGAACGTATTTCTCACGAATGGTCTGCCGGATCGCCAGCGCCTGTATGGCGGCCCGCTGGGAGATGGAGGGGGCCGTATAGATCAGGGAGTTGTTGATGTTGCTCATGACCTCCAGTATCTCCGGCTCCGCGATGGCTACGCCCACCCGCCAGCCAGTCATGAGAAAATTCTTGGAAAAGCTGTTCAGGGTGATGACCCGGTGGGCAAGCCCAGGGATCGTGCGGAGGGGGATGAAGTCCCCCTCATAGAGATAGGTGGTATAGATCTCATCCGCCGCGATCAGCAGGTCATGCTCCTCCGCCACCCGGCCCAGCAGCTCCAGCGTGGAGCGGTCATAGCCCATGCCGGTGGGGTTGCAGGGATTGTTGAACACAATGAGCTTGGTGCGGGGGGTAATGGCCGCCCGGAGACGGGCTTCGTCAATGGCCCATCCCTCGCTTGCATAGGTGGGGACCTCCACGCACACACCGCCGGCCAGTTCCGCCTGAGTGCGGTAGAGGGAGAAGTAAGGGGAAAAGACGATGACCTCATCACCGGGGTCCAGAACGGACAGCATCACCAGCGCCATTCCCATGCTGCTGGAAGCGGTGACCAGAACGTGATCCGGGGAGAGGGGCTGCTTGAAATCCGTCTGCCATGCGTCACAGACGGAGCGGATCAGCTCCGGATCACCCTTTGGATCTCCATAGTGGGTGTACCCGGCCTTGGCTTCCCGGAAGGCGGTGTCGATGATGGCGTCATCGGTGATAAAGTCCGTGTCGCCGATGCTGAGATCAATGATGTCCGAATACCGGGCCAGCGCATCGGTGTCCAGACTCAGTCCGGCATCGGAATTCTGAAATCGCTTGGCGATATATGATTTTACAGGTCTCATAGCGTTTCTCCTTTCACCCGGGGGATCACGGTGGACCCGTTGGGAATGATATAGGTGGATTTTCCGTCCAGTTCCGCGGCTTTCAGTAAGGCGTCCATATCGGAAAAGGCGTGGATCCCCATGGGTGCAACGGTCTGGGGATCAATGGAGGAATACATGAAAATGCGGTACCGCTGGGCCTGCTCACAGTTTAGGAAGAAGATGTAGCCTGCCACGGTGAAGGCCTCCCGCAGACGCTGCTCAATGGTGCCGTCCTGTAAATCCTTGCTCCAGTCGAAGTACTCGGCGGGGCCGCCGCCCTCCGGCGCTTCGATCATCAGAACCAGCGTACCGCCGGGCTTCAACGCGGATTCCACATTGTCAATGGTCTTGGTGCCCTGATAGAGGGAGATGTCCTTGGGAAAGCCGCCGCAGCTGGTGACCACGGCGTCTGCCCGGCAGGGAATATCCACCCGGTAAATGTCATCCACGGCAGTACAGGCCCGCTCCCAGGAGGTCAGATAGTGGCCGGAGAAGATATATGAGAGCTTCATGTCGGCGTTCATCACCAGATTTACCATGAAGAGGTTGTTCACCAGTGACGCCGCCTCGCACATATCCTCGTGCAGCGGGTTTCCCGCCAACACACCGTTTCCGATGGCGGGATTGGTGCGGAGCTTGGTGCTGTCCAGTGAATAGGCGTGGTTGTGGCGAATGGTCTCCAAGCCGCTGATGCCGGGGAGGATGCTCTTCCGTCCGCCGCCGAAGCCGGCCATCACATGATGGGTGGCGGCGCCTAAGCAGACCACCAGATCCGCTTCCGCGGCAGTGCGGTCGATCCACACAGGTGTCTCATGGGGCGTAGTGCCCAGATAGGCAAGATCCTTGGCCTCGCAGTCGTGATTCTTCACACGGACCCGGTTATAGACCCCGTCGGTGACCAGTGTCCGCAGTTCCTGCTCATCGCCGCCGATGTGAGTACCGTTGGCCACCACGATGGTCAGATGCTCCGGCTGTACGCCGCATTCGTCGATGAGATAGTCAACGAGATGGGGAATCACCAGATCCTGCCGCATCCAGAATCGGGTCATGTCACTGATCACCAGAGCTACCCGGTCTCCGGGGCGGACCCGCTGGCGCAGAGGCGCGCTGTCGATGGGCTGCTCCAGCGAGGCGAACAGGGCAGAACGGATGTCGCTGATGGGCGGCGTCTCTGTTCCATGCAGCTCCGCCAGAATATCCGCTTCGTTCAGGGAAAGGGACACAGACCCATGTCCATATTTAAAGTTGTAGGTTTTCATAAGCAGCCTCCTATGAAGACACATGAATAATAATTCATTATACACGTCAAAATTGAATGTTCAATAACCAATCTGCCGCCGCTTCACCAAAATTCGGCGTTGTTCAGCGGAGGGCTTTTGTGTTTTTTTGACAAGGGAAGGTCAAAGAAAAAACCGTCCGTCCGAAAATCCAGGCGGGCGGCTGGATCAGCGGTGCAGATAAGCGTCAATATCAAAGGGCTGCAATGCAGTAGTGGATTTCAGATATAAGGGATGGTGGGGATGGCCGGATTTCAGAAGCGGCCCGGCGGTGAACCATTGAGCGTTTGCGGCCTGACCGTCAGCGGCGAAATCCCGCATACAGTCCATGAGGTAATCCCGCTTTTCGATGATGTTCCCCCAGGCGGCCCAGATAGCAGGGGTCTCCGAAAGGGAGAGAAGATAGCGGAAGGCTTTCCGGTTCTCTTCGTGGAGAGCGCTGTTGCACACCCGCTCCATATCGTCCGGCCGGGTGGCCCGCTGGGCGTAGACATTGAACATGAGAAAGCTGTCATAGCCGTTGTTCAGGGCGATGCGCTGGGCGGACTGCAGGGTGGGGTCCAGCGCGTCCGGCGCGGCGGTGGAGGGGTTGATCCCCACGCAGATCAGAGGCTTTTGGCCCCGGGTGCCCAGAATATAACGGTATTCGGAATAGGTGTTGGGCACATAGAGCCAGCGGCTCACATCGTAATCCGGGGAGGGGCGCAGGGCGGCGTCCAGCGCCGGATCAAACAGCTCGAGGGCCACGGTATCCGTGGTGCCCTGTGGAATATGGGGCATGACGATCACTCCTGTATGTCAGAATTCATAGCGAAGCCATTGTAGCATGGCGGCGAAAAAAAGGCAATCGGGTCTGTTTTTGGCGGCGGCGTTGTGATAGAATGGGAAAAAACAAACTGCGGGAGGTCACTATGCTGACGATCTTGATCGGCCGTGCCAAAACGGGAAAATCGGATACCATACTGCGGCGGATGGCGGAGCTTGGAGAGAGCAGCCAGCAGATCCTGCTGGTGCCGGAGCACGCCTCCCATCAGGCGGAGGTGGACGTGTGCAGCGCCTGCGGCGATACCGCCAGCCGTCATGCCGAGGTGCTGAGCTTTCGGCGGCTGGGCGAGCGGGTGCTGAGCATCACCGGCGGCATCGCGGACGTGACGCTGGATAACGGCGGCAAGCTGCTGACCCTCCAGCGGGCGCTGCTGGAAACGGCCCCTCAGATGACCGTGTATCGGAAGCCCTCGCAGAAGGTGGGCTTTCTGGAACAGATGCTGGCGCTGTTCGACGAACTGCGAAGCTACGAGGTGACCCCGGAGATCCTGTACCAGCAGGCGCAGGACATAGACGGCGCCACCCACGACAAGCTGACGGATCTGAGTCTGCTCTACGCCGCCTATGAGGCCCGGCTCCGCCGTCCCGGTCTGGACGCCCGGGACCGGATGACCAAGCTCTGCGACCATTTGGAGGAGTCCGGGTATGTGCGGGACAAGGACATTTTCATCGACGGCTTTACCTATTTCAACGCGCAGGAGCGGCGGGCGCTGGCGATTTTTCTGCGGCAGGCCCGGTCTGTCACGGTCACGCTGTTAGGGGAGGTCAACAGCCGGGAGGAGATCTTTGAACCCACGCTGAAAACCATGTCCATGCTGGAGCGGTTGGCCGCTTCTGAGGGGAAACCTGTAAAGCTACTATCCTTAACAAATGAGGACCCGTCAGCACTTGGACATTTGGAGCACCATTTCTTCGGGGAGAATCTGCCCTACGAGGGCGACAGCACCGCCATCCGGCTCCGGGAGGCCGCCACTGTCTATTCCGAGGTGGAGCAGACCGCCGCCGACATCCGCCGTCTGTTGGCTGCGGGGAAGTGCCGCTGCCGGGACATTACCGTGGCGGCCCGGAATATGACGGAGTACGCCGGGACCATCGAAACGGTGTTTGAGCGGTACGGGATCCCGGTGTATCTCAGCCGCCGCAGCGACATTCTGGAAAAGCCGGTGCTGAGCCTGCTGACCGGCGTGCTGTCCTCCATCTCCAACGGCTATGAGTACGAGGATATGTTCCGCTGGCTGAAAACCGGTTTGGCGGGCCTGACGGCAGAAGAATGTGACCTGCTGGAAAACTATGTTCTGAAATGGGACATCCACGGCCAGACGTGGCTCCGGGACGAGGATTGGACGGAAAACCCGGACGGCTACGGCGCGCCGTGGAACGACCGGCGGCAGGCCGTGCTGACGCAGGTAAATCAACTGCGCCGCCGGGTGCGGGAGCCGCTGGAGCGTCTGGCGGCGGGCTTGAAGGCCGGGGAGACGGCCCGGGACTATGTAGAGGCCCTGTACGGTTTCATGGAGGAGCTGAAACTGGAAACGGCCCTGACGGAGCGGATGCATGCGCAGGCGGAAGCGGGCCGGATGCAGGAGGCGGAGGAGACCGCTCAGCTTTGGGAGATCCTCTGCGGTGTGCTGGATCAGTTTGTGGAAATTTTAGGGGAAGAACACTTGGAACAGAGCGAGTTTGAGCGGCTGTTCCGACTGGTGCTGACCCAGTACAGCGTGGGTACCATCCCCGTGGCACTGGATCAGGTGTCCGTCAGCGAGATCACCCGGAACGACCGGCATACCACAAGCTACCTCTTTTTGCTGGGAGCCAATGACCACGTGCTGCCGGACCCCGGTCAGAGCGGCGGCCTGCTGAACGAGGATGACCGTCAGGCGCTGGCCCTCCGGGGCGTCGAGCTGGCCCCCACCGGCATGGAACGGATGGGCATTGAACTGCAAAACCTCTACGCTGCGCTTGCCCAGCCCACGGCGGGCCTGACGGTGAGCTATCCGGTGACGGATGTTTCCGGCAGCGAACTGCGCCCCGCGTTTGTGGTGGAGCGGCTGCGGAAACTATTCCCGGAGCTGTGTGTGGAACACGAGCGAGCTGACAAGGCATATCGCCTGTCAGCCGTTGAACCTGCGCTGGAAATGGCGGGACAGGACCCCGACGGCCCCCTGTGGCGATATTTTCAGCAGGAGCCGGACTGTGCCCGGCATTTAAGCGCCATGGAGCGGGCCGCCGCGGCCCGACGGGGCAGTCTGTCTCCCGCCGCAGTCCGGGCCATTTACGGAGAGCGGGTTTCCATGACCGCCTCCCGGCTGGAACGGATGCGCTCCTGCCACTTCGCCTACTTCATGGAGTACGGTCTGCGGGCCAAACCCCGGGAACCGGCCTCCTTCGACGCGCCCCAGATCGGCACGTTTCTCCACTATCTGCTGGAAAACGTCACCCGGGACGTACTGGGGCAGGGCGGCTTTGCTGCGGTGGATAACAAAGAACTTCACCGCCTGACCCGACAATATATCGACCAATACGCGGAACAGGAGCTGCACAATTTCCAGAACCGTACCCCCCGGTTCCGGTATCTGTTCAACCGTCTGCGGACCAACGCCTACGCTATCATTGACCAGGTGGCGGAGGAACTGCGCCACTCGGATTTTGTCCCCATGGCCTTCGAACTGGGGTTCGGAGGGAAGGACGGAACACTGCCCGCCGTCACCATTTCCCGTCCGGACGGGGAACTGCGGGTAGGCGGCAAGGTGGACCGAGTGGACGGCTGGATCAAGGACGATAAGCTGTACCTCCGGGTGGTGGACTACAAATCCGGCAAGAAGAAATTCGATCTGGCCAACGTCCGCATGGGACTGGATATTCAGATGCTGCTGTACCTCTTTGCCCTGCAAAAGGAAGGGGCGGAATTTTTCGGAAAAGAGATTGAACCGGCAGGCGTGCTGTATCTCCCCGCACGGGACGAGATTTTGCCGGCGGAGCGGGGCATCTCTCAGGAAGCTCTGCAAAAGGAGCGGGAAAAGACACTGAAGCGCTCCGGACTTCTCTTGGAGGACCCGGCGGTGTTACAGGCCATGGAGCATGAGGCCCTGACGGAGCCCCATTATCTGCCGCTGCGGGTCGGCAAGGACGGAAATCTCTCCGGGAGCCTTGCCTCCGCCGCCCGGCTGGGGAAGCTGGGCACGTATGTGGACAAATTGCTGGGCCAGATCTCCGACGAGCTGCGCAGCGGCAACATCGACGCGGATCCCTGCTGCCACAGCGAGGAGGACAGCCAGTGCCGTTTCTGCGACTGGGTCTCCGCCTGTCAGTTCCGGGATGGCCGGGATCGGGATCGTCTGCGGTACATCCTGCCGGTAAAACCGGAGGAATTTTGGAAAGAACTTGAGGAAGGAGGCGGTGACCCATGGCAAAGCTGAAGCTGACGGAGCAGCAGCAAGCGGCGGTGGAAAACCGGGGCGGCAGCCTGCTGGTGTCTGCCGCCGCCGGGTCCGGCAAGACGAAGGTGCTGGTGGAGCGGCTGTTCCGATACGTGACGGAGGACCACTGCCATATCGATGATTTTCTCATCATCACCTACACGAAGGCTGCCGCCGCCGAGCTGCGGAGCAAGATCGCCGCCGAACTGTCCAAACGGATGGCGGAGACCCCGGAGGACCGACACCTCCGCAGCCAGCTTTTGCGGGTGTATCAGGCGGACATCAAGACCGTGGACGCCTTCTGCACGGCACTGCTGCGGGAGAACACCCATCTTCTGGCACAGGAGGGAGAGCGCTATACTCTGACGCCGGACTTTCGGGTGCTGGACGAAAATGACGCAAAGCTCCTGCGCCAGCGCGTGCTGACCCGGGTACTGGAGCGGTTTTACGAGGAACTGGACGAGGGCGGCGCGCTGCTGGCGGATACGCTGGGCGCGGGCCGGGATGACAGCGCCCTGGAGGATCTGGTGCTGGAAACCTACGAAAAGCTGCAGAGTCACGCTGATCCCGAACACTGGCTCGCGGAAAATCGGACGATCTGGGAAAATCGGAGCGGGGACTTCGACGAAACGCCCTACGCCGCCGAGCTGCTGGCGGTCATCCGTCGAAAGGGGTTTCACTATATGGAAGCGCTGCGGCGGGCGGGACAGTCCACCGTGGGCGGGGATCTCTATAAGGGATATGGCGAAAAATTTCTGCGGGCCAGCCACAGCTTCGCACCCTTGGCGGCAGCACAGAACTGGGAAGCCGCCCGCATTTCTCTGGATGGACTGGAATTCCTCCGGCTCACCACGCCGAAGGGAATGGCGGATGATCCGGAGGTCGTGAGACTGAAGGGGCTGTGGGAGAACGCTAAAACTGCCGCCAAAAAGCTGGCTCCCATGCTGGCGGTCAGCGATACGGAGGCTATGGAGGACCTTCAGACCATGGCCCCAGCCATGACAGCCCTTTTGAAGCTGACGGCGGACTTTTCCGACGCGTACCGGACGGAAAAGCTGCGGATGAACTGCGCCGACTTCTCCGATCAGGAGCATCTGGCCCTTCGCCTGCTGGTGGAGCGGAACGGCGCGCCTACGGAACTGGGCCGTCAGGTGGCGGGCCGCTACCGGGAGATCCTGGTGGACGAATATCAGGATACCAACGAGGTGCAGAACGCCATTTTCCGGGCGGTGTCCCGTGAAGGCAAAAACCTCTTTACTGTAGGGGATGTAAAGCAGAGTATTTACCGGTTCCGGTTGGCGGACCCTACGATTTTTCTTGACAAGTACCGCAACTTCACACCTGCTGAAAATGCAGCGGAAGGGGAGGACCGCAAAATTCTGCTGTCCAAAAACTTCCGCTCTCGGGGAGAGATTTTGGACGCGGCCAATTTCGTCTTCTCCAACATCCTGTCGGCGGAGATGGGAGACATTGAAGACGGCGAGGACGAGTCCCTCCACTTTGGCGCGGAGTACTACCCGCCCCGGAAGGACTGCGAGACGGAATTCCACCTCATCTCCGCCCACCAGAAGTCGGCGGCAAATGAGCGCCCGGTGAAACGGCTGCTGGCGGAGGCCCGGTTCACGGCGCAGCGTATCCGTCAGCTTTTGGATGAGGGCTATCCCGTCACCGGGGAGGACGGCACGCTGCGGCCCTGCCGCCCGGAGGACATCGTGATCCTGATGCGCTCTCCGGGGAGCCGGTCCGCCGCCTTCGCTCAGGCGCTGGCGGAGCGGGATGTGCCCTGCTCCTTTGAGGAAAGCGGCGATTTCTACCAGACCCCGGAGATCTCCGTGACGCTGGCCCTGTTGGAGATCGTCGACAATCCCCGGCAGGATGTGCCGCTGATCGCCGTGCTCCGCTCCCCGGTGTTCGGCTTTACGCCGGACCGTCTGGCGGAGATCCGCAGCCGTGACCGGGAGGGAGACTTCTATGACGCTCTGCTGGCGGACGGCGGCGAGGACGTACAAGCGTTCCTGACAACGCTGACCGGACTGCGGGACGCGGCGGCAGACATGAACGTGTGCCGCCTGCTGTGGCACATCTACAATACGCTGCATCTGCCGGGCATCTTCGGCGCGATGGATGAGGGCGGCGTCCGGCAGGAAAATCTGGTAGCCCTGACCCGCCATGCCGAGCGCTTTGAGAGCAGCGGCTACCGGGGGCTGTTCGCCTTCATCACACAGCTCCGGCGGCTCATTGATGCTGGGCAGGCTCCCGCCGTGAAAACCGCTGGGGCGAACGGCGGCGTTCAGATGATGAGTATTCACAAATCCAAGGGCCTGGAATTTCCCATCGTGTTCCTCTGCGATTTGGACCACGCCTTTTCCCGGCAGGATTTCGATACGCCGGTGCTGGTGCACCCGGCACTGGGCCTTGGCCCTCTGTGCATCGACCTGAAGCGGAAGATCCGCTATCCCACCATGGCCCGGCTGGCGCTGGAAGAAAAGCTTCGCCGTGAAAATCTTGCGGAGGAACAGCGGATCCTGTATGTGGCCATGACCCGGCCAAAGGAAAAGCTGATTTTGGTAGACGCGCTGTACGGCGCGGAAAAGCGCCTTCAAAAGCTGACCGCCGCCGCGGCCTGTCCCGTCATGCCGGAGGTTGTGGCGGAGGGGAAGTGCTTCGGAGATTGGATCTTACTGCCGCTGCTGTGCCGCCCGGAGGCCGCGCCTCTGCGGGATATGGCCGGGGTGATGGCAGGCGGCCTATATACCGGCGATACCGCCCCATGGCAGGTGTTCATCCATGACGGCGATGACTTCGGATGGGCGCCGGGAGTGGCCGTGTCCGACACGGAGAAGGATGCAGGAGAAACGCTCTTTGACCCGGCGCTGTTGACCTTCCGGTATCCCTATCAGCGGGAAACAACTCTCCCCGCCAAACTCACCGCCACGCAGCTAAAGGGCCGGGCGCTGGATCAGGAGATCGCGGAAGATGCCTACCACACGCCCTATATCCGGCCCCTTGTCCAGCCGAAATTCCGCCGGGAGAAGAAGGGACTGACACCGGCGGAGCGGGGCACCGCCACCCATCTTGTCTTGCAGTATCTGGATCTGCAAAATTTGGATGTGCCCGGACAGGTGGAAAAGCTGCGGCTGGAAGCCAAGCTGACGGCGGAGCAGGCGGCGGCTGTGGACGTACCCGCTCTGCGGCGCTTTCTGGAATCCCCGCTGGCTGAGGAAATGCGGCAGGCGGAAACGGCGGCGCGGGAGTATCGGTTCACGGTGCTGATGCCGGCCCGGGATTATGACCCGGCAGCCGCGGAGGAGGACAGCATCCTGCTGCAAGGTGTGGTGGACTGCTGGTTTGAAACGCCCAAGGGCGTCACGGTGGTGGACTTTAAGACCGACTTCGTACAGACGGAGGAAGATGTGGCACAGCACGCGGAGTTGTACCGGGGCCAGCTGGCGGCGTACTCTCTGGCGCTGGAACGGGTGCTGGAAAAGGCGGTGACACGGAAGGCACTGTACTTCCTGCAAGCCGGAAAAACCGTGGAAATCTCGTGATTTCAAGCTTTTTCGCAAAAACCGGAAAAAATGCTTGCAATCTGTGTTCCGATGTGATATGCTTATTTAGCTTTTGTGGGGTGAAAGCTCCATAGAGGTAGTTTTGTACCAGAAAGAGGTGAACGAGAGCAATGAAGGAAGGAATCCATCCCAATTATCAGCAGACTACTATTACTTGCGCCTGCGGTAATGTGATTGAGACA
>ENA-UEQY01002397-UEQY01002397.1-human-gut-metagenome-genome-assembly--contig:-NODE-2397-length-10577-cov-5.025048_pt1 | contig 10577 bp, 10 predicted proteins | sample MGYA00242949_ERZ507949 | MGnify/ENA primary metagenome ERZ507949 (study PRJEB26167, sample SAMN06115403) | human gut metagenome | host: Homo sapiens | place: China:Jiangsu | collected 2016-07-06... | reverse complement strand
AAAAAGATCTTAGTGAACCCGGCTTTTCATGTATCCGAATTTATGCGTACACAGATTGGGGTACATGAGTTTCTGAAACCGGAATGGTCTGTTCTTGCACTGGAGTCATCTCCTGAAAGTTCATAGCTTCTATTCCCTGCATAACATCTTCGGACAATCCGAACTCTTCAAACGTCATATTTTCTATTCTTATTTTTCTTTTTTACTTAACGAATAGCCGAAGAATAAAAATCGGTTAGATTTCATGCCCCCACTATTCTCATCAATCATATGCAATGGTAATACAAGCCAGAGGTATAAACAAAATTCTATTGGGTCCATACCACGGCGATGCTTATCCTCGCAAGTGCAAAATTACAAAAAAAGGCGATATACCACTGCATATCGCCCTCTATTCCATGCCGATTCCCTCACTTTACTGATGCTGCGGACGGAGTAAATCGTTAACTGTCTTGACAGGATTGAACGTCTCTGCGGGAACCTCCACAAAAACAGTACTCCAATCGCTCATGGCCCCGTTCCAAAGTCCCGGCAATTCAAGAGCTTTCAGCTCTCTGCCATTCTTCGATTTAAGCGAAATAAAACCGGTATTTTTATCTACGTATTTCGGCAAATCATATTTCTCTCCCTTATTATCCCTCACGGCACAAACCAAATCTACCGGATTAAAATGAGTACCCGACTCGAACTGTTCCTTAGCATCTGGATTCGACATATCTATTTGGGAACTCTCCAAAATCTGCAAAGATGTGGTTCCGTCCTGATTATAAGCAATAAAGGGCCCCCCGCCGGGTTCTCCGGAATTGCGAACCATTCCGCATACACGAATCGGGCGATTCAACTTCCGCAACAAATACAAAGCCAGCTCCGCATCCTCCAAATGTTTGGTTTCCTCATTTCTGACGAAAAGCTTTTTATGCAAAAACTGTATCATTTCCCGTAAATCGTCGATCGTGTATTTCCCGCTTTTCAACATGGTAATATAACGGTTTATCTCCGTTTGTAACGATACCAGCACCCCTCCGATGATTTTCTTAAACCGCACGGTCGGCTCTTTCAGTCTGTCGGGCACTACATTATCTATATTTTTTACGAATATGATTTCGGCATCTATGTCGTTCAGATTCTCGATTAAAGCCCCATGTCCCCCCGGACGGAACAACGGCCTACCATTCTCTCGGAACGGCTCGTTATTCGCATCGACCGCAATAGTATCGGTAGAAGGCTTTTGCTCGGAAAAACTAATATGATAACGTACGCCATAACGTCGCTCATAATCCGCTTTCTTCTTGGCTACTAATGCTTTAAAATCGGCAAGGTGCTCATGAGATACCGTAAAATGAATATTGACCTCCCCGTCGGAACTGGCGGCATAAAGAGCTCCCTCCGTCAAATGTTCCTCCATAGCCGTACGGTTATTCGTCGCATAACGATGAAATTTCAATAACCCTTTCGGCAAAGAACCATAATTCAAGCCCTTCGCTTCGAGCAGATTGGACACCACCGCTTTGTAATTGCCCGATTCTATCAAATCGGTTATGCTCTTTCCTTCATTCTTCAAACAGGCTTCGTCAAGATCGGAGTAAAAAGCAAAATGTTCGATCGAATTGAAAAATTTCTTTTCGAAATCAGTTTGTGGTTCACTGTAATCGGCAGAAAGGAATGCGAACAAATCTTTGAACATACGACTCGCAGCTCCCGATGCCGGAACAAACTTTACGACCTTATGATTATCTTTCAAGTAACCTTCCCACAAATCGAGATAATATTGCGTCTGCTGTTCGTCAAGCGATAAGATACCGTTCCCGACAGAAGCAGAAGATAATATCCTTAAAAAAGGAAATCCGCTTTTAAACGAGGCCAACTGCTCCTCAACCGTATGTACGTCAATACCTTTTTCGGCAAACAAATCTAAATCTTCCGGTGTAAACATAGCTTGTAATGAATAATGAATTTTAATTCCGTTCCCAAAACTACAAAAAGCTCTAAAAAAAAGCGCATTTTTACCCACAAAAATATATATTTGAGACAGAATTTTTGAAAACAGTCGCACCTTATGCCCGAAAAAAGCTATTTTACACTCGACGAAAAAGAAAATGTCCTATCGGTCTATCGGCAACTGTTACGCAATAGTCGCCCAGTTTTAAGAGTCGAAGACTTCAACCGCATGCGTCGCCTCATTTCCGAAGCCGTCGAAACAGGGCACTATCAGCGAAACAAACAAGGAATAAATCCGGTTGTCCGTAATCTGAATACTGCGCTCATCTTATGCGACAGGGTGGGATTAGAACGCAGTATGCTTATTTCGGTTCTACTTTTCAACTTGGTCGTCAGCGAATTCCTCACTATCGAAACCGTAAAAAAAGAATTCGGAGACGACATAGCCCAGCTCATTCGGGGTCTCATTAAATCGAACAGCTTGTATGCCAAACAGGCTGCCGTCGAAAGCGAGAATTTCCGCAAACTGTTACTATCGTTCGCCGAAGATATACGAGTTATCATCATCATGATCGCCGACCGGCTTTGCGTCATGAAAATGATAAACCACCACCCCAACGAAAAATACCGTTATGACATCGCCTGCGAGGCCTCCTATCTTTATGCTCCGCTGGCGCACCGATTGGGACTATACTCCATAAAATCGGAACTGGAAGACCTCTCCCTGAAATACACCAATCGGGAAATCTACGACCAGATAGCCCACAAGCTCAATGAAACCAAGAGGAACAGGGATAAATACATCATGGAATTTATCCAACCGGTAAAACAAAAACTCGAAGCCGAAGGTCTACATTTCGAAATCAAGGGCCGCACGAAATCCATCTTTTCCATCTGGAATAAGATGAAGAAACAAAAAGCCGATTTGGAAGACATTTACGACCTGTTTGCCATTCGTGTCATACTGGAAACTCCCCTCGAACAGGAAAAGGCAGACTGTTGGAAGGTATATTCGATCGTCACCGATATGTACCAGCCCAACCCCAAGCGAATGAAAGACTGGCTGTCCATTCCCAAATCGAACGGATACGAATCGTTACACATCACTGTGCTGGGACCGAAACAACGCTGGGTAGAGGTACAAATACGTACCCGGCGAATGGACGAAATAGCCGAACGAGGACTTGCCGCCCACTGGAAATACAAAGGAATTAAAAGCGAGAACGGGCTGGACGATTGGATGAACAATGTGCGCGAAGTACTCGAAGCGGCCGGAAACGGTGGAGCTTTGGAACTCATGCGCGATTTCAAAATGGATCTCTACGACAAAGAGGTATTCGTATTCACTCCGAAAGGAGACCTATACAAATTGCCTTTGGGAGCCACGTTACTGGACTTCGCATTCCTCATTCACACCGGGTTAGGCTGCAAATGTGTCGGCGGCAAGGTAAACGGAAAGATCGAAACCATAAAATACAAACTGAAAAGCGGCGATACGATCGAAGTACTTACCTCTCCCAACCAGACCCCGAAGCAAGATTGGCTCAACATAGCCGCAACATCGAAAGGGCGGGTAAAGATAAAGCAAGCCTTGAACGAACAGCAGAATAAAGCGGCGGAATATGGGAAAGAGCTTTTGCAAAGACGATTCAAAAACCGCAAAATAGAGATGGAAGACGGTGTAATGATGCGCCTTATAAAAAAAATGGGCTATAAAACCGTCACCGATTTTTACAACGAATTGGCCGATGAACATATCGACGTCAATCGCGTAATCGACCTTTATCTCGAAATCGATAAAAAAGAAAACGAAGAGCAATACGAAACTCGTACAGCCGAAGAATTTACTTTACAAAAAGAACCCGACGAATCGAAAGAAGACGAGCTCGTCATAGGCGGCGATGTCAAAGGTATCGACTATAAATTGGCCAAATGCTGCAACCCCATTTACGGCGACGAAATCTTTGGATTTGTCTCCACGGAAGGAACTATCAAGATACACCGTAAAGATTGTCCGAACGCGCGACACATATACAGTCGTTACCGTTACAGAGTAGTCAATGCCCGCTGGTCGGGAAAAATGGGTTCTAAATACGTCACCGTCCTGCGAGTTATCGGAAACGACGATATCGGTATCGTAACGAACATTACATCGATTATTTCAAAAGAGAAAAACATATATATGAGAGGCATCTCGATCGACTCGAACGACGGCCTTTTTCAAGGGCATATCACCGTCACGGTCGATGACATCTCCACCCTCAACAGTCTGATGAAAAAGCTCAAAACCGTTAAAGGGGTCAAAGATGTACAGAGAGGGTCTATTAGATAAAATTAAACATCAAATACAATACACCGATCAATTATGGCTAAATATCTTTACTTTTGGATATGCTCCTGTGCGATAGTATTATTCTCCTGCGGAGACAATAGTAATGAAGCTAACGCTCAATATGAAAAAGCTCGGAAGTTATTCGAAAACGGTCAATACGCCAATGCTAAAAATGCTATCGACAGTATCGAATTATTATACCCCAAAGCCTTCAAACAGATAAAAGCGAGTATGTTGCTCATGTGCCGCGTAAAACAAAAAGAAAGCGAGCAAAACCTGCTTTATATAGACAGTGTACTCAAAGTGAGACAAACCGAACTCGAAGCAGCCAAGAAAAACTTCCGGTTCGAAAAAGATGCCAAATACCAAACGGAAGGGAATTATATATATAAGAAACTTCCCAAACAAGCTGCGATAAATCGTAGCCAATTGAAAGTTTTGGTCACAGAAAACGGACAAATGCAGTTGGCAAGCGTATATTACGGAAGCACACCGATAAAACACAGTTCCATACGGGCGACGCTCCCGGACAAAAGTAAAGCCGAAACTCTCGTTATCGGGTACGACGGAGCCAATAATTACCGGTTCACCAACGACGGCAAATATACCGAAATCGTGACATACAAAGACGGTCAATGTTCTGCTGTCGCAGCTCTCATAGCGAATAATACGAGTAAAAAAATAACCCTCACTTACTTGGGTGGAAACCGATACACTCTATCGCTCGACCCCGTCACTCGCGAAGCCGTTAAAGCGACCCGTGAGCTCGCCAACCTCATGAAAAATGTCGAGGACCTCAAACGAGAATATCAACTGAACGTACGCACGCTCGAACTCGCAGACAAACAAGTCTTACAGTTGGAAAAACAGCAATCCGAACAGAATGCCGAATAACAACGTCTTTAACCGGTGACCTGTGAAATGAGAACGATATTAGAAACCCAGAGATTAATTCTTAGAGAGTTATGCCCGAACGACTTTCATGAAGTTTGTAAACTCTTACAAGACAACGAGGTGATGTACGCCTACGAAGGCGCATTCAACGGCACAGAAGTCCGGGAATGGTTAGACCGACAAATAAAGAGATATGCCGAAGACAAAGTCGGTTTATGGGGAGCCGTTCTTAAAGAAAACGGAGAGCTCATCGGACAATGCGGCATCACTATGCAACCATACAGAGAACAAACCGTTCCCGAAATAGGCTATCTCCTTCGCAAAAATTTCTGGCACAAAGGATATGCTACCGAAGCCGCACGATCATGCGCCGACTATGCCTCCCACATTTTGGGTATAAAACGCATTTACTCCATTATCCGCGACAATAACCTTCCTTCGCAAGGAGTCGCAAAACGAATCGGTATGACTCCCGGCGATACCATCGTAAAACACTACCGAGGCATCGATATGCCCCACATCGTATTTTCGATGCCCCTCGGAGAATAAACGAACTTTGGGGTATCACTCGTTCAATCCGTTGCTCCGAAGCCAACGAAACATCTCGGAATAAGCAGCTTGACGAGCCGAAGGTTTCGAAAGTACGAGATCGTGCATTCCTTCCCGAACCTCAAACTCTGTGACTTTTGGTCCCAACATGCGACCATAGCGGGCAATATCCTTTACATCGAGTACGGCATCTCCCGATTGATGTTGAGGCGTCCATTTATTTCCGTCTACCGATTGACTCGAATACATCAACAAAACGGGACAGGGAATATGCAACCCTTTATGAATTTGATTGTGACCGCGATGTATCGCCCATATCCATGCTGAAGAAACAGGCGGAGATACCTTAAATTTCAAGTCGGTATCATAATTCCATTCCCCATGATGATCTTTTAGCAAACTCTCGGCATAAGCGGTAGAGTTTCCCTGACTTATCTTCGTTCCTTTAAACCAACGCCCCCAAGCCGACACGATAGGAACCAGAATCTTCTCATAGAACCAATTCATATTCATGTCGAGAAACGGACTGTTCAAAATGAGTCCCTGTACCGGCAAGTCGTTACGATGAGCCTCACAATAAAGCGATGTTATCAATCCTCCCGTCGAATGAGCCATCAACACAATATCGGTATTTCCCTCCTCCCGAATAAGAGTCAGAGCCGTATCTATATCGGCAAAATATTCTTGCAAATCTCGAACCTCGAACGGCGTTTGTTCCGGCAATAACGAGCGTCCGTATTTTCTCAAATCCACGGCATAGAAATTAAAGCAGGAATCGTTAAACGTCCGAGCCAGCGTTTCCTGAAAGAAATAATCGTTATATCCGTGCACGTAAAGCACCGCTTTATGCGTGTCGCACGATGACAAACTCCGAACAAGAGTCGTCACTACCTTTCCGCTGTAATCGTCCGGCATGACAATAGTTTTTGCTTCAAAACCTTCTCCCAAACGATCGGGCTTGTATTGTGCGAAAGAACAAATCGTCCCTGCCGCAAGCCATACAACTATAAAAATGAATATATGCCTCATATATTTAATCATGACAGATTTTCTTAATCCTCCAACGAATTTTTCAAATTACCGAAAACTTTGGTCAACATTCTCCCGGCCATCTCGACTTCTCTATCCGAAAAGCCGTCCAACGCCGTTCTCATAATAGCCGTCACCAAAGGCTTCGTAGCCACCTCCAACTCCCGACCTTTATCGGTAAGATGAATCAAATTGATACGCCGGTCTTTCACGCCCGGAGAACGGACGACAAGCTGTTGCTTTTCCAAATTATCTATTAGCCGGGTCATGCTCGGTTTGTCTTTAAATGTAACATTACACAATTCCTGCTGAGTCACTCCGTCCCGCGACCATAAATAATACAATACAGTCCATTGTTCGGGAGTTATATCGATAGACAATTTTCGAAAACTACGATATAATTTCCGATTAATCGCAGCAGACAATTTACCGCTCATCAAAGCGAACACCATTTCTATATTCAATTCAGAAAAGTTCATATATCAATCATTGCTTAAACAACTACAAATATAAAGTAACTTCACCATAAAAACAAATTCACCTCCCTTTTTGCTCACTCTCCAAGAAAAGGGAATGTATTTAACCACCTTCTGACATACTTATCTGTTAATCCTTCCGCCACTTGGTGTGTGTCCCCCTTTCACCCCTTTATTGTAGAGCAATATAGTGGTAAAACCAAAGAAACATTTCTTTAACCCCTCCTGCCTGCGGCCACCTCCCCTATATTTTACGTTGCAAAACACCCCGTAAGGCTACGGGTACGGGACACGGCAGGGGAGGAGTGTAAAAATTTTCCAGCAACATCGCCCTACTGTTATTTTAGCCCTTCTGTCTCTTAGTGTACCTTACCCCTTCTCTCTTGTGCTGCATAGCAATATAGTAGTGAAACCGAAGAAATGGTAATTTTTAAGGAGAGGGGTTGGAGATGTGAAAGGGCAATCCCTACTGATTTCCTACTGAGCCAAAAACAGCTAAGTGGGAGACAAGAACATAGGCACAAGCAGGCGACCGGGAATCGACAGATCGAGGCTTGTCCCGATCGAAATTTCCAGAGTGATTTACAAATCTGTTTTTTACATCTGTTCGTAATCTTTGGCAAGGCCACCCTCCCCGGTCTCCTTGTACAAAGACGGCAAATCGTGCCCAGTTTGTTTCATTACAGCCACCACCTTGTCGAACGATACACGATGATTCCCATCGGTAAAAGCCGAATAAATATTAGCATCCAAAGCCCTCGCCGCAGCATAGGCATTCCGTTCGATACAAGGTATCTGTACCAATCCGCACACCGGATCGCAAGTCATACCCAAATGATGTTCCAGCCCCATTTCGGCGGCATACTCGATTTGTGCGGGACTACCGCCGAACAACTGGCTGGCTGCCGCCGAAGCCATAGCACATGCCACTCCCACTTCGCCTTGACACCCCACTTCGGCTCCCGATATAGAAGCATTTTGCCTCACGATATTCCCCACCAAACCGGCGGTCGCCAACGCTCTTAAAATGCGAGTATCGCTGAATTCCCTACTCTTTTGCAAATGGTACAATACAGCCGGCACGACTCCACAGGATCCGCAAGTGGGTGCGGTTACAATACGCCCGCCCGATGCATTTTCTTCACTCACGGCCAACGCATAGGCAAATACCAATCCCCGGCTTTTCAAACTGTCTTTATAACCCTTCGCCTTTATATAATAAGAAGAGGCTTTCCGCCGCAAATTCAACGGACCGGGCAATACACCCTCCTGATCGAGCCCTCGTTCGATAGCCTCGCGCATAGTCGACCACACCTCGGCCAAATAGTCCCAAATATCGTGGTCTTCGCATTCCTGCACATATTCCCAATAACTACGGCCCGTCCGTTCACACCAAGAGAGAATCTGAGTCATACTATTCATTTCGTACAATTCCGGTGTCTCGTCGAAAGGCTTCCCTTCTTCGGCCAAAGCCCCTCCTCCCACGCTGAACACGGTCCATTCGTCGGTCACCTCGCCCGAACTATTTTTCGAGCGAAAAGTCATGCCGTTCGGGTGAAACGGCAGAAATACCGACGGTTTCCACACAATCTCGACCGTGGCATGAGGTTGAAGGGTATCGAGAATCGCTACATCGGTCAAGTGCCCTTTTCCCGTAGCGGCAAGACTACCGTACAGAATGACCTCGAACGCCACAGCCTCAGGGTGGCGGTTCAAAAATATTTCGGAAGCCTTTCTCGGCCCCATTGTATGACTACTCGAAGGGCCATACCCTATGCGATATATCTCTCGTATCGTTTTCATCGTTCCGTAAAATTGTAGAGTCCATGCAAGCAAAGGGAGCAGAACCAAATTCCATTTGTTACGCCGAGCCCGACCTGCTTTCACAATATACGCAAAGATAGTGCAAATGAGGGCAAAAGCAAGCTCGCTTGACTTTGCCGAATGCAGCCTATTTTCGCATACTGCGCAAAGATAGCTCAAACAATTTTCAAAACGACCTTACCGAATAGAAATTTGCGCCTTTTCATCTGCAATCTATTTTCGATGCGATTTTCCACGAGTCGTAACCGATTTTATTTTCAGTCCGTTAGGGAGATTTCGCACTGTCGCCGACCGGGAAGGTACAGCCGTCATATTCTCTACCCCCGAACGAGCAGAAACACAAGGCATAGTTTTCCCCGACAGTACATCGATACTTTCCGACTCTCCCTCTTTGTTCCGGGAAACTTCTCCCGATCCCCCGTTTTCTACGGGGACAGGCTCCACGGTCGGTTCTTTCGGCTCATATTTACGGGCATAGCGTTCGAGCGTGTTGATACTGCTCATGAGAGCTTTCACTTCTTGGGTTTGCTCCATGATATCGAGTTCGAGCAACTGAGCGTAATAACGCAGCAACACTCGATTTCTCAATAATTCTATTTGCATACGGCTCTCCGCCAGTTCCCGGACAAATTGTTGTTCTTGTATTTCCATACTCTTCTCTTTTTTTGAGCAAAAGTATAATCACACCATACCCGATTTATGGCATAATCGAAAAAACGATGACTTACCTATCGATTCCCAACGTCTTCCCCTGCCCGAAAAAAAGTGACAACAATTACTCTATGGAATAATTTTGTCCACTTTGGATAACTATTGTCATACATACCCGAACAATAAACCTCGAAAAATATATTGGCACGTCGTTTGCAAATATCCGAATGATATCGGTTATCGAAAGAGCCGAAGTCAAAGAAAAGATTAAACAACTTAAAAATAGGAGATTAAAACTATGTTACCCACAAGAAAAAATCAAGGCTGGTTACCGAGTATCTTCAATGATTTCTTCGATAACGATTGGATGGAAAAAGCTAATGCAACGGCTCCGGCAATCAATGTGGTAGAGCATGAAAACGACTACTGCATTGAAGTGGCGGCTCCGGGTATGACAAAAGACGATTTTCAAATCCACATCGATGACAATGACAATCTCGTTATCACGATGGAAAAGAAAAACGAAAATAAGGAAGAAAGAAAAAAAGAGCACTATCTGCGTCGTGAATTTTCTTATTCTAAATTCCAACAGACAATGATATTGCCCGATAACGTAGACAAAAACAAGATAGCGGCTCACGTCGAACACGGTGTTCTGTCTGTCGAACTTCCTAAATTACCCGTTCAAAGTAATGACGGAGTCGTAAAAACAATCGAGGTCAAATAATGTAAATCTGGCTCATTGAAACTGCAAATCCTTGTTGAAGAAGGATTTGCAGTTTTTTTTGCAATATCTTCATTTCAATAAGAAGCTGTTTTAAATTTATTCCGAGACAGATTGAGACCTATGTTGAAGCAGATTGGAGTCCGAGATAGGCAGTCAA
>ENA-UEQY01002393-UEQY01002393.1-human-gut-metagenome-genome-assembly--contig:-NODE-2393-length-10582-cov-20.766016_pt1 | contig 10582 bp, 10 predicted proteins | sample MGYA00242949_ERZ507949 | MGnify/ENA primary metagenome ERZ507949 (study PRJEB26167, sample SAMN06115403) | human gut metagenome | host: Homo sapiens | place: China:Jiangsu | collected 2016-07-06... | reverse complement strand
GGCGCCACGTTCGCCGATCCGCGCTACTTTGCCCACCATGCGGCGCTGCCGCAGCATGGCGACCTCGGCGATGAAGGGGCGGCCAACCATAACCGCTTCTGCCGGGAATATGACCGGCAGGGGGTGCAGTTTTTCGTCTATGGTCGACGCGCCAGCGGCGGTATCGCCCCGGTGAAGTATCCGGCGCGGCAGACCCTCGAGGCCAGCGAAGCGGTGGCCCGCCTGCATCAGCTGGATCCGCGCTACACGGTGTTTGCCCAGCAGGCGCCGCAGGCTATCGATCGCGGCGTGTTTCATAACGACGTCATCGCGGTCAGCAATCGCCATGTGCTGTTCCACCATCAGCAGGCGTTTGTCGATCAGGCGGCGGTGCTGACCACGCTGCGGGCTAAAAGCGACAGTCTGGATATCCCGTTCACCAGCGTGGAAGTGCCGGACGAGCGGGTTTCGCTCGACGACGCCGTGGCCTCTTACCTGTTCAACAGCCAGCTGCTGAGCAAACCAGACGGCAAGATGCTGATCGTGGTGCCGGAGGAGTGCCGCCAGCGGGAAAACGTCTGGCGCTATCTCAGCGATCTCGCCGCCGATAGCGCATCGCCGATCGATGAAGTGGCGGTCTTTGACCTGCGGGAAAGCATGCGCAACGGCGGCGGCCCGGCCTGTCTGCGGCTGCGGGTGGTGCTCAACGAGGCGGAGCGCCAGGCGGTCAACGCCCATAGCCTGATGAACGACGAACGTTATCAGCAGCTGACGGCATGGGTGGAAAAACACTATCGCGACCGGCTGCATGCCCGCGATCTGGCGGACCCGCAGCTGCTGCGCGAGGTTTATCAGGCGCTGGATGAGCTGACGCAGATCCTGCGCCTGGGCGCGGTCTATGATTTTCAGCGTTAAGGAGCGGCAGATGGAGCACCTGGTTAACGATTTACTGCACTGCCGCCTGCAGGCGTGGACCTTTCCGGCGGGCATCGAGGCCCGCTGGCTGGGTGAGGGCATTTTACAGCTGCTGCCGACGGCGCCGTGGCGCCAGGCGACGATCCTCTCCGCCGGCGTGCATGGCAATGAGACCGCGCCGATTGAACTGCTGCTGCAGCTAACCCACGATCTGAGCCAGGGGCGGCAGCCGCTCACGCAGGCGCTGCTGATCGTCTTTGGTAATCTGCCGGCGATCCGCGCCGCGCGCCGCTATCTGCATAACGACCTGAATCGCCTGTTCGGCGGCCGCCATCTGGCGGTCACCCCGGGAAATGAGTCGCGGCGGGCTTTTGCGCTGGAGCAGGCGGTGCAGGCTTTTTATCGCGCCGCCGATGCGGCGGGGCCGGTCAACCGTGGTCATCTCGATATGCACACCGCCATTCGCGGATCGCTGTATCGCCAGTTTGCGCTGCTCCCGGCCCACGCCGGGGATTTTTCGCCCGATTTCTATCAGCTGCTGCAGGCCAGCGGGATGGACGCCGTCGTGCGCCATACCGAAGCGGGCGGCACCTTCACCCATTTCACCTGCGAAAAGTTCGCCGCGCAAAGCGCCACCCTGGAGCTGGGGAAAGTGATGCCGTTCGGCGCCAACGATCTCAGCCTGTTCGCCGCCGCCGACGCGGCGATCCGGGCCTGGATCGCTGACGCGCCGCTGCCGCCGCGCGACAAAGCGCCGGTGGACTACTTCCTGGTCGAGGAGAGCATCATCAAGCGCGAGGGGGAATTTACGCTTAATCTCGCGGCAGACGTTGAAAACTTCACCGCGCTCCCGGCAGGGTATGAGATCGCCCGCCAGGCAGAGAAACGTTGGGTGGTGCAGGCCCGGGCCCCCTATATCCTCTTTCCCAACGCCGGGGTCGCCACCGGCCAGCGCGCCGGGCTGTTGCTCCGCGCCGCTGCCCTTCGTCTCCCGCAACCAGCCTGAGGAAACACCATGACTGAACATCAACATCAGGCGTCACCTGCCGCCGGAGGTGAAGGCGCGTCACAGCTTAAGCGCGGGCTCAGCGCCCGCCATATCCAGATGATTGCCCTCGGGGGCGCCATCGGCACCGGACTGTTTATGGGGGCGGGGCGCAACATCGCCGTCGCCGGCACCTCGATCCTGGTTATCTATGTGCTGGTCGGGTTCTTTACCTATATGGTGATGCGGGCGATGGGAGAGCTGCTGCTCACCCGCCATGACTACCGCTCGTTTGCCGACTTTGTCGGCGAGTATCTCGGGCCGCAGGCCAGCTTTTACCTCGGCTGGACCTACTGGCTAAGCTGGGTGGTGACCTGTATCGCCGACGTGGTGGTCTGCGGGAGCTATATGCAGTACTGGTTCCCGGAACTGTCGGCGTGGATGCCGGCCCTCAGCATGCTGGCGATTCTGTTCCTGCTTAACCTGCTGTCGGTGAAAATGTTTGGCGAGGCGGAGTTCTGGTTCGCCCTGATCAAGGTGATCACCATTATCGCCCTGATCGGCACCGGCGGCTGGATGATTGCCACCGGCTGGACCTCCCCGGACGGCGTGACGGCCTCCCTCAGCCATCTCACCAACCCGACGGCCTTTATGCCCCACGGCATCACCGGCTTTTTCGCCGGCTTCCAGATAGCGATCTTCTCCTTTACCGGCATTGAGCTGCTGGGCACCATGACGGCGGAGACCCGCGATCCGCAGCGCATTTTGCCCAAGGCGATCAATGCTCTGCCGCTGCGGATTATCATCTTCTATCTGCTGTCGATGGTGGTGATCATCGCTGTCGCCTCGTGGCCGGGGGTGTCGGCGGAGACCAGCCCCTTCGTGACGCTGTTCGCCAAGGCCGGGCTGCCTGCCGCCGCGGCGGTGATTAACTTTGTGGCGCTGACCTCGGCGATGTCCTCGGCCAACAGCGGGGTCTTCTCCAGCACCCGCATGCTGTACGGCCTGTCGGTGGAGAAGCATGCGCACTGGCAGTTTCGTATCCTGTCGCGCAGTACCCGCATTCCGGTGCGCAGCCTGCTGTTCTCCTGCTTCTGCATGCTGATCGGCACGCTGTTGCTGTTTCTGGTGCCGAACGTGATGACCCTGTTCACCATCGTCTCGACCCTGGCGGCGATTATGGTGGTGTTCAGCTGGGGGATGATCCTCGTGGCCTATCTGGTTTACCGCCGTCAGCGTCCGGACCTGCACGCCGGGTCGATCTTTAAGATGCCCGCCGGGGTGGTGATGAGCTGGGTGAGCCTGCTGTTCTTCGCGTTCGCTATCTTCATCATGATCTTTGACCCGGACACGCTGCTGGCGCTGTTGGCTTCTCCGCTGTGGTTTATCGCGCTGTGGGGCTTCTGGAAGCTGAAGCAGCGGCGCGAGGGGCAGCTTCAGCTGGACAACCAGAGCGCCTGACACCCGCCGGCCCTGGCGGCCGGCTAAGCAGGGGGGAAGACTTGACGCCTGTTTCGGCCCGGTGGCGGCTGACGCCTTACCAGGCCTACATGCTTACCGGACCTGGGATAAGCGGTTTCCCCCGCCGCGCGATCTCTCCCCAGGCCCGCGCAAGCGCAGCGCCGCCGGGCGGGATAGTCGACTCCGTAGTAGCCCTGGCGGGCTGCGGTCAGGCGCTTTCCGCCCGGGAGGGGGCCGTGCTCAGCGCGGACTTCATCCGGCTGGCGCAGAATATCGCCAGGAGCGAAATCGCCACCGTAATGCCCAGATAAATGGCCACCGGCCGCCAGTCACCGTCATATTTTGCCAGCAGACCGGTGGCGATAAGCTGCGCGGTGCCCCCGGCCAGCGCGGCGCCCAGCTGGTAGCCGAGGGTGATCCCGGTATAGCGCACATTGGCGCTGAAAATCTCAGAGCACAGGGTGCCGAGCACCGCGGTTACCGGCGCCCACAGGATGCCGAAGGCAACGGTCGTCGCCAGCATGATGCCCCAGCCGGTGCCGGTGTCGAGCAGCAGGAACCACGGGACGATAAACAGCCCCAGCAGCACCACGCTCAGGGTGTACATCTTTTGCCGACCCACCTTGTCTGACAGCAGCCCCATCAGCGGGATCATCACGGTGGCCACCAGCGCGCCCAGGGTCACGGATTCCAGCGCCTGCGACTTCTGATAGCTCAGGGTGGTGGTGGCGTAGCTGACCACAAAGGTGGAGAAGATATAGAAGGGGGCGGTCTCCACCACTTTCAGGCCGGCGGCGATCAGCACTTCCCGCCAGTGGTGCTTGAGCGTATCGCGCAGCGGGGCCTTCGCCACCTGGCCGGATTTTTTCACCTGCTTAAAGGCGGGCGTTTCGTCGATATCTTTGCGGATCCACAGGCCGAGAAAAACGAGGACGGAGCTGAGCAGGAACGGTATGCGCCAGCCCCAGGCGAGAAACTGCGCCTCATCGAACAGCGTCATCAGCGAGACGATAAATGTTGCCATCAACATGCCGATGGTCACCCCGGCCTGGGGAATGCTGCCGAAAAAGCCTTTCCGCTTTTCCGGCGCGTATTCATAGGCCAGCAGCAGCGCGCCGCCCATTCGCCGCCGATACCCATGCCCTGAATAATGCGCAGAGTAATCAGCAGGGCCGGCGCCCAGAGGCCCACCATCTCGTAGGTGGGCAGCAGGCCGATCGCCACCGTGGCGCTCCCCATCAGCGACAGGGTCAGCACCAGCGTCTTCTTGCGGCCGATGCGATCGCCGATATGGGCGAAAATCACGCCGCCGATGGGGCGGATAAAAAACGTCAGCGAGAAGGAGAGCCAGGAGAGGATCAGGCCGATAACCGGGTCGACCATCGGAAAGAAGATTTTGTTGAACACCAGCGCGGCGGCGGTGCCATAGAGAAAATAATCGAACCATTCGATGGCGCTGCCTGTCAGGCTCGCGATCAGTACCTTCTTGTTTTTCTGCAGAATGGATGCAGTGTTGTCTTGTGGATTGCTCATTACGAAACGTTCTCCCGCCACGGTAAATAGGTCAGGTGTCACTCTGTGTAAACAGGGTGCAACCTGGTGTGAAAAAGGTTGTGTAATTGTTAAGCAACTTAGGGTTGAAGGTTACAATTGGCAAGTTTATGGCTGGCAAACTGGGCGTTATGGCGCGCTTTGAACTGGTATAACCGCGACGCTATTTTTTATTTTCCACCTGATTTTGCTGTTTTTTGTTATTTTCATAGTGAGTTGTTCAGGTGCAACCCGCCTGTTTTTAGATGTTTCTTGTTATTTCAAAATGGTTACAAATCGACGCCGCTATGCCTCCCGGCAGGCGGCGTTTATGATAGCGAAAGCATCCTCTCCGCTCGGCTGAGAGAGGATTAAGGAGACAGAATGGCAGAACAATTTCCTCCGCTCTCGGCAGCGACGCTGGCGGCGGCTAACCAGGTCGGCGCCTGGCTGGCGCAGGACGATCTGGCGACGCTGCCCGCGCTGCCGCAGGTGGACGTGGTAGTGCTGGCCGGCAACGCCGTGATCCCAACCATCGACGCCGCCTGCCGTCTGGCGGCGGCGCAGGCGGTCCCGCTGCTGATCAGCGGCGGCGTGGGACATTCTACGGGCTATCTCTACGAGGCGGTGCGCCAGGATCCCCGTTACCGTACGTTGCCGGTGGATGGCCGCCCGGAAGCGCATATTCTGGCCGACATTGCTCATGACTACTGGCACATCCCCCATTCGCGGCTGGTGGTGGAGGACCAGTCAACCAACTGCGGTGAGAACGCCCGTTTTACCCGGACCACGCTGGAGAGCCGGGGGCTCGCCCATCGTCGCGGGATCGTCATTCAGGACCCGACTATGCAGCGGCGAACCATGGCTACCTTCGCCCGCGTCTGGCAGGGGGCGACGACGCCGCCGCAGTGGTTGAGCTTTCCCGGCTGCTCGCCGGTGCTGGAGCAGACCGATGGCCAACTGGGGTTCGCGGGCGGCGGAGCGGGGCTCTGGCCGGTCACCCGCTACCTGGCGCTGCTGCTGGGCGAGCTGCCGCGCCTGCAGGATACCCCTGAAGGGTACGGTCCGCGGGGAAAAGACTTCATCAGCCATGTCACCTTCCCGCCGGAGATCCTCGACGCCTGGCGACAGCTGCGGGAGGACGCCCAGCTTGCCGGGGCGCTGCAGGCCCGCACCCTCGGCTGAAAAATGCCCGTTTACGGCAGATTCGTCGCAAACGGGCAATTTGTGTTATTAAAATGTAACCTCAAGCGGGCATTTTTGGCCCGTTTTTATGAATCAGCTCACAGAACTGCGTCAATGTGCTGCCGAACAGCGGCTTATCCGCCCGATATTTAACAAAAAAATCACCTGTTAAATACAAATGCACCACAGGAGCAGCCATGACAGCACCCGTTCAACACCCGATGTATATTGATGGCCAGTTCGTTTCCGGTCGCGGCGACGGCTGGATCGACGTGCTTAACCCGGCGACCGAAGCGCTGCTGTCGCGGATCCCGGACGGGACTGCCGAAGAGGCACGGCTGGCGATTGATGCCGCCGAGCGCGCCCAGCCCGGCTGGGAAGCGCTGCCGGCCATTGAGCGTGCGGGCTGGCTGCGCAAAATTGCCGCCGGTATCCGTCAGCGTGCCGACGAGATCGCCGGGCTAATTGTCGCTGAAGGCGGCAAGATCCAGCAGCTGGCGGCGGTGGAGGTTGCGTTCACCGCGGACTATCTCGACTATATGGCAGAATGGGCGCGCCGTTACGAAGGTGAGATCGTGCAGAGCGATCGCCCGGGGGAGAATATCCTTGTCTTTAAACGCGCGCTGGGGGTGACCACCGGGATCCTGCCGTGGAACTTCCCATTCTTTCTTATCGCCCGCAAGCTGGCGCCGGCCCTGATCACTGGAAATACCATCGTCATTAAGCCCAGCGAATTTACGCCCAATAATGCCATCGCCTTTGCCGAGATTGTCCATCAGGTTGGGTTGCCGAAAGGGGTCTTTAACCTTGTGCTTGGCCGCGGAGAAACCGTTGGCCAGGAGCTGGCCGGCAATCCGAAGGTGGCGATGGTCAGCATGACCGGCAGCGTGGCGGCGGGAGAAAAAATTATGGCCGCTGCGGCGAAAAATATCACCAAAGTGTGCCTCGAGCTCGGCGGCAAAGCGCCTGCCATTGTAATGGACGATGCGGATCTGGAGCTGGCGGTGAAAGCGGTAGTGGACTCGCGGGTGATTAACACCGGGCAGGTGTGTAACTGCGTCGAGCGGGTCTATGTTCAGCAGGGAATATACGACCGCTTCGTCAACCGCCTCGGTGAGGCGATGAAGGCCGTCCAGTTTGGCGACCCGGCGACGCGAGATGACATCGCGATGGGGCCGCTGATCAACGCGGCGGCGCGGGACCAGGTGGCGGGCAAAGTGGCGAAGGCGGGGGCGCAGGTGGCGCTGGGCGGTCAGCCGCTGGAGGGCAAAGGCTATTTTTATCCGCCGACCCTGCTGCTGGATGTACGTCAGGAGATGGACATTATCCATGAGGAAACCTTCGGTCCGGTGCTGCCGGTGGTGGCCTTTTCGACCCTCGATGAGGCGCTGGCGATGGCCAATGACAGCGATTATGGCCTGACCTCCTCAATCTATACCCGCGATCTGAACGTGGCGATGAAAGCGATTAAGGGACTGAAGTTTGGCGAAACCTATATCAACCGTGAGAACTTTGAGGCGATGCAGGGGTTCCACGCCGGCTGGCGTAAGTCGGGGATCGGCGGCGCAGATGGCCGCCACGGCCTGAATGAGTACCTGCAGACCCAGGTGGTCTATCTGCAGGCCTGAGGCACTCCACACAGAACCGGCGGACAGCGCAGGCTGTCCGCCGTTCACTTAGCGGGCAAATTTCTCCAGCACGCGGATCAGTTGGGTGACAAAGCCGTATTCGTTATCGTACCAGGCGACGGTTTTCACCAGCTGTACGCCGCCGGCCTCCACAATCTCCAGCTGGGTAGCATCGTAGATCGAACCGAAATGGCTGCCGATGATATCGGAAGAGACGATCTCCTCTTCGGTGTAACCAAAGGATTCATTGCCCTCAGCCGCCTGCCTCATCGCCTGATTGACCTCATCCGCAGTCACCTTTTTCTCCAGCACCGATACCAGCTCCGTCACTGAGCCGGTTTTGGTCGGTACGCGCTGGGCATGGCCTTTCAGCTTACCGCTCAGGGCAGGGATCACCAGGCCAATGGCTTTTGCCGCGCCGGTAGTGTGCGGGATAACGTTTTCCGCCGCCGCCCTGGAGGCGCGCAGATCTTTTCCGCGCGGCCCGTCCACCAGCGACTGGGTGCCGGTATAGGCGTGGATGGTGGTCATGGTGCCTACGGTGATGCCGAAGGCATCCTGCAGAACTTTGGCCATCGGCGCCAGGCAGTTGGTGGTGCAGGAGGCCACGGAGATGATGGTGTCATCCGGGGTCAGGGTGTCATCGTTGACGTTGTAGACGATGGTTTTCATCTCGCCGGCGGGGGCGGAAATCAGCACTTTGCGCGCGCCGGCCTGGAGATGGGCTTGCGATTTCTCGGCCGAGGTGTAGAACCCGGTACACTCCACAATCACCTCGGCGCCTGCCGCCTGCCATGGAATATGCTGCGCCTCTTTTTCGGCATACACCGTAATGGTTTTGCCGTTGACGATCAGCGCATCTTCGGTAAAGTCGACGCTCCACGGGAAGGGGCCGTAGTTTGAATCATGCTTCAACAGGTAGGCCAGCACCTTTGGCGAAGTGAGGTCGTTGATAGCCACCACTTCCAGGCTGCTGTCGACTTCTAATAAACGACGTAACACCAGACGTCCGATACGACCAAATCCATTAATCCCAAGTTTACTCATGGATATTCTCCGGTTGGTAAAACGACTCGATGTGATGAAACTCCTCCAGGCTTAGCCCTGTCCCCCTGATTGGTCAACTGACAATCTGTGCGCTTTGCCAGGGCCTGCGGGCCGGAGAGGGGAAAAGTGAATGTTTTCCCGGTCTTTTTTGCCCGTGACGGCAGGGAATGATTTTTGTTACCAGAGATGAGGGGGCTGCCTGCTGGCGAAACGACGAAAAGCGTCTATGCTTAACTATTGAATAGCTTAGTAAAAAATTGACGTTAGACGAAGGGAGAGGTTATGGGATTCTGGAGAATCGTTTTCACTATCATTCTGCCGCCGCTGGGTGTGCTGCTGGGAAAAGGCTTCGGCTGGGCGTTTATTCTCAATATCATTTTGACCCTGCTGGGCTATATTCCTGGCCTGATCCACGCCTTTTGGGTGCAGACCCGCGATTAAAGGCTGACCCTCGCCGCCTCCCCCTGAGACCGGTTCAGGGGGGCATCAGGCACTCTTTATATAACAGCGTATTATCCTTCGACCAGTAGTGCCGGGTCTCCTCTTCCAGATCGACGATCCACTTAAACACCCCGGCGCTGGCGAGATCCCGGCAGTACTGTTCAAAGTTAATGGCCCGGGCAAAGTGGCGGATAACGGCGGCCCTGGTCAGACAATGGCTGGCCTCAGCGCGAACGCGCAGCAGCCCGCGGGCGCTTTTTACCGAGACCACCTCGTCGTTTGCCATTACGAAATTCATATTGCCGGTGGAAACAAAATAGATGTAGTAGGAGACCTGATGCCGACGCAGTTCATTGGCGAAGGTGGCATAGTCGGCGTCAGAACGCGCTTGCTCAAAAAAATGACCCAGCCTGACCAGCAGTTCCATTTCGATCCTTATCGTGTCGCTGTGTGCGGCTTTGGCCGATAGCGGCAGAAACCATTCACTAAATAACTTATTCGCATTTTAATAATATAGGCGCGTTATATTAATGGTTATTGCGTAACTGGAACACGGTTTCAAGTGTTACAATCTATTGCAATCGTTTGGCTACCTGGTCAGCGATGCGTAAGCGAACGGCGAGGCGGGAACGAGGAGACAAGCGCCGGTGGGGAAGGCCGCCGGCGGGAAAACGGCGCTACTTCTGGATCAAATAGCGAATGGTTGGGCCATCCTGTTGAATATCCAGCACCGTGTAGCCGTGGTTCCTTGCATCAAGCGGAATGTTATTGATCGACTGCGGACAGTCGCTGACCACTTCGAGGATCTCGCCTTTTTGCAGGGAAGGCATTGCCTCCAGGGTAGCGACCGCCGGATACGGGCAGGGTTCGCCGACCATATCCAGGCGATAATCAGGGATGATGTTTTTCATGCGCTCTCCTTCACGGTCCGGACCGCCGCCTGGCGGCGGAAAAAATGTCTCTCCCAGGCGATCACCAGCAGCAGGGCGATCAGCAGCAGCAGATAGGTGGCCAGTAGTCCGCCAAAGGGACCGAAGGCGTTCAGCAGGTTGACTTTCTGCCAGTGGGTGGCGAGGGGGGCGGCGATATCGTCCCAGCACCAGGCGAGCAGCGTTGAGCCGATGACGTTGCCCAGCCCAACCCACCAGTAGTGAACCTGGCCCTCCACCGCCCGGTACATCCAGCCGGTCTCACAGCCGCCGGCCAGCACGATGCCAAAGCCAAATAGTAGCCCGCCAATCGCCGCATTAGGACCGGCCCACATAATTTTCGGCGCCATCCCCAATTGCACATAGCTGAAGATACCGATGGCGCTCGCCGCCATGCCGAAGATAATCGCCTTCGCCATCACCGTCCGGCCGGTGATCCACATATCGCGAAAGGCGGAGGTAAAGCAGATCTGCGCGCGCTC
>ENA-UEQY01002392-UEQY01002392.1-human-gut-metagenome-genome-assembly--contig:-NODE-2392-length-10586-cov-3.934913_pt1 | contig 10586 bp, 9 predicted proteins | sample MGYA00242949_ERZ507949 | MGnify/ENA primary metagenome ERZ507949 (study PRJEB26167, sample SAMN06115403) | human gut metagenome | host: Homo sapiens | place: China:Jiangsu | collected 2016-07-06... | reverse complement strand
AAACATCCGACGATTCATTTCAAACCTAAAACCATCACGACATGCAATCCAACGTTCTGATTCTGAAAGCAGTCCTGCTCCTGCTGGGCGGAAACCTCGTTGCGTGCGATGACTCGAAAGAACCCGAAGTCGTCGGCACGCCTCCCGTCGCCGCCTCCGAGGAGGTAACGGCTTTTTTCACGACGCATCTGCCGGAGAGTTCCTACAACTGCTCCGAAGTAAAATTTAACTTCTCCGAAATCGATTTCGGTGAAACGGAATGTTTCCTGATCAACAGCACGGAAGAGTTCGAGGCCGTTGCGCCGCCTTCGGTTGTCCTGCCGGTCATCGACTTCGAAAAATACACGCTCATCATCGGACAACATCTGTTGGGCGACCCCGGATACTCTTTCGAGAAGCAGGCTGTCGACACCGACACCGAATCCGGTAAAATGACCTTAAATCTGGTATACAGTAGAATGGGAGGAGCCTCTCCGACGGTCATAACTACGTTTTACGTTTGGGGACTATACTCCAAACTTCCCGGAAGCGCGATCGACGTTAAGATAACCATCATTTAGATACCGAGAATCATGAAATGACCGCCATGCGACACGGCATCGCGTTTTCACCCCAATCGGCGGAATAAGAGACCAAAAATCGTCAGGATAATCGAATTCGATTATCCTGACGATGAATATAATTGGATCAGTCCTCTTTCACAAAGGACACCGCACTACTCGAAACGGGGTTTCACATAGCCGTCGTCATACGACGTGAAGACCAGCCCGGGCAGGGGAGTCCGCTCCGACCCGTAGACCAGCGAATCGATCAGCCGGTACTCCCGCCGGGCGTCGACCGCATAGTAGCGGTCGGCTCCGGCACCCGTGACCCGCACCGTCCAGTCGAACATATTCCCGATGACGGTCAGCGACTCGCTCTCGGGGTTCCAGCCCGGAATCCCCACGCGGACGATCTCGTAGGAGGGTTTCGACAATACATGGAACCCGTTCTCCGTATCGGTCAGGAATCCCAGCGTACGACGCGACGGGAACTCCGTCACGAAGAGATGTTCGGGCTGCACCCCTTCGGGCAGATCGATCGCACGGACATAGGGACGCCCCTTGACCTGTTTGAGGTGGAACAACTGCCGCGAAGCGTCGAGCAGCAGATAGCCTTCGTCGTACTCCTTGCGCGTCGACGGATTGCCCGCCACCGCAAGCGCCGGAAAGCGGAAGCCCTTGCGGGTCATCGCCTCGGTGAAACGGTCGCTCTTTCCGCGGTCGATGCGATTGGTCGCCATGACGACGAACTCGATACCCGAGGACGTGATGCGGAAGACGTCGTCGGGCATCTCCAGATCGACGCGCCCCGACATCGATTCCAACAGCGGATAGAGCCCCGTACGGGGTTTGTTGATCTCCGCCGGCGTCGAGCGGAACATGAAGTTCTCGCTTTGCAGCAGGCGGGGCGTGACGGCCACGCCGCACAGCGAATCGGGAAACCGCTCGTCGTTGAGCAGCTGACGCGCATAGAAGGTCGGCAGGATGCTGTCGAACTCCCGGTCGGTGTAGGTGCGGCCGCCGCGGTCGCGGCGCACGATCCCGTCGCCCGCGAAATCGACCACGGCGAAATCGCCGACTACGCAGCTCCACAGCGTGAAGGGCGTCCGTTCGGGTTTGTAGAAGGCGAAATTATAGGCCCACGGCAGCAGCCACAGAAGCAGCACGAACACGGTGAAGCCGAAAAATAGTTTGCTGAAACGTATCATATATCCACACTGTTATTCGTTAATCCTGCCGTCCCTCCTTGAACCGAACGACCGACCACCACGACCAGGAGGCGGTGCACAGGGTGCAGAGCGTCAACCACGGCAGGAAGCCGTCGTAAGCTTCGGGAGCAGGCGCCAGAAAGAAGAGCCTCAGCACGCACGCCGCGACCGCACCGTAGAGCAGCCGGCGCCGCCACGTCGGTTCCAGACAGATCCACGCCGCGAGCAGATAGGCGGCGATCCCCGCCGCATACCACGGTGCGGCCGTCAGCAGGATATGCCGTACCAGTTCGGGCGCCAGCACCGCCCGAAAGGCGACGAACAGCACGCCGAGTGACACGGCGAACAGCGCCCCCAGCAGCAGCACGCCGTAGAGCAGCATCGCACCGATCATCCTTAATTCCGGACAGGGCAGGTGAAGCGTCAGTTTCAGGCACTTGCGCTGCATTTCGGGCACGAACTGCACCACGGCGAAAAGCAGCCCCACGACCAGCGGCACGAATTGCAGCAGGTCGACGAACACCGCGTCGCGCAACAGCATCACCTCCCACAGGTGGGCGATGCCCTTCAATCCCGCCGCACGGAAGAAATTCAACAGCACATAACCGACAAAACCGAGCGAGAGAAGCACGGCGACCAGATAGTACCAGCGCGTTTTCAGCCACTCCTTGTAAAAAATAGCACGTAACATAATTCATCAATATTTTCCGGTCAGACCGATAAAGGCGTCTTCGAGCGACGTCACCTGCTCGGAGGTAAATTCGCCGTAAGGCACCTGCAACCGCCGCAGCGTCCGCTCGACCTCGGCGGGCGGCAGGAACGAAAAGAGTTCGGCCCGGTTGCGGATCACCGACGGGTGGTAAAACTCCTTCGCGTCGGGAATCTCGTAGCCCTCGGGCACGGTGAAGCCGTAACGCCGCACTTCGGCCAGCAGCTCCGCGACGGGGCGCTGCGTCAGGATGCTGCCGTAGTCCATGATGATACAGTCGTCGACCAGGCGCTCCATATCCTGAATGATATGCGAGGTCAGAAAGACGGTTTTCGACTCGGCGCGGGCATATTCGCGCAGGTAGTCGACGAAGAGCCGGCGATAGCCCGGATCAAGCCCCAGCGAGAAGTCGTCGAGCACGAGCAGTTCGGGATTCTGCGCCAGAATCAGCCCCAGCGCCACCTGCGAACGCTGGCCGCACGACATGCGCGAAATCCGCTGCCCGGGTGCGACTTTCAGCTTGCGCATCAACTCGTAGTAGGCGTCGCGGCGCCAGGCGGGGTAGAAGACCGAGTAGAACTTCTCGATCTGTTCGATGGTCATGAACTGGTACTGCACGTGTCCCTCGATCAGCAGGCCGATATTGCGCCGCAGCACGGGATCGAGGTTCTGCACCTCCTGCCCGAAGATGCGGCATTCGCCGCTGCGGGGTTTCAGGTAGCCGCTCAGGATGTTGATGGTCGTGGTCTTGCCCGTACCGTTCTTCCCCAGCAGCCCCAGAATCCGCCCCTGCGGCACGTCGAAGCTCAGGTCGCGGTAGATCAGACGCCGCCCGTAATAATGTGTCAGATTGCGACACTCGATGATTGCACTCATACGTTGAATCTCATTCTTCGTTTTCCCGCCCCGGTATACCCCGAACGAGTCCGGCTCTGCGCCCGAGACTTATCGAAAACATTTAAAAGAAAATCAGGAACAACAATGGAACGGCGATACCGGCGGCCAGTTCCACGCCTCCGCGCCCCCGAAGCCCTTTCGGCCCTTTGAGCAGCAACAAGCCGCTTGCGACGATCGCCACGAGTCCCACGGCGAACAGATCCGAGAACCACGTCCACCACCGCCCGGGATTGTAATGCAGGCGCGTCATGGCCCCCAGCACGGGACGGCGCGTCAGCTTCTCGTAGAACGCCTCGCCGTCCGATAGCCGTACGGTGAGGCTCGAACCGCCTTTGAGGAAGACTTTGAGCACGTCCGATTCCGGAAAATAGTGTTTGGTGTAGTTGTCGGCCTCGTCCAGCGGCGCGAGCAGACGGACGACGTCGTCGCGCGTCAGCCGATCCCGTGCGGGAAGCGGCTCCCCGACGACGTAGCGCCGCTGCTCGACCGAATAGTTGGGATTGATCGTATCGCGGTGGTTCATCACCAGCCCCGAAACGGCGTAGATAAGCAGCATTCCCGAAAAGAAGAACGACAGCTCGCGGTGCACGTTCCGGCTCCAGCGACGCAGCCGGTTAGCGGTCGAATTCATACGACTGCGCCTCTACGAAATAGAACGACAGATAGGGTTTCCCTTCGGCCGCATTCCGTTCGGCGATCTTACGGCGGAAATCGGCGATACGGCCCTCGACGGTCGCAGCCGTTTCGCCGCGGGCCTTCTTCTCCGAATCGCAGCCGGCCGCAGTCGTTCCGTGCTGTTCGCCCGCCTGCGTGCGAACCTGCTCCTCCCAGCTGCGCAGATAGTCTTCATCCACACGCTGTTCGCGCAGGATTCCCTTCACGCGGACAATGCTGCCCACGCACTGCGGATCGAATTTTCCCAGCTTGCCGCTCTCGACGCGAATCGTCTGCGTATCGTCGCTGCCCATGAGGAAGATCTTGCGTGCGCCGTGCTTGCAGGCATGGGTGCATACCCCCTCGATCCACACCTCTTTTCCGGCCAGCGAATCGGCCCCGGCCAGCAGGTCGTCGATCTGCAACGCCTCGCCGACCGCGGCCTCTGCGGCAGCGACGGCAGATTCCGCCTTCGTCGTACGATTGCCGCACCCGACACCTGCCAGAAGCAACAGGAAAGCGGTCGCCGACAACATCAATTTGTTCGTTTTCATCACTTTGCGAATTTTAGTCATTTGTACGGGCAAAGGTAGGGCAAATCCGCCGACACCCCCATACCGAAAATCAGGTATTTAGGCAACGGGGAAACCCCAATAAAACGGTATTGCCCGCCCGACGGATGCGGGTTACTTTTGCTGCGTAAAAAATCAAAGAGGACGTACGCGAAACGCATGAAACCATATACTCTTCTGTTGCTGGGACTCCTTCTCGCTTCCGCCGCCGAGGCACAGACTACGGACGAAGCGCGACTGGAAGTAACCGTGACCGACGCCGCTTCGGGCGAAGCGTTGGGATACGCCGTCTGTTCGCTCCGTCCGAAGGAAGGAAACGGGAAGGAACGGGCCGCGGCGGCCGACGCCCGGGGCGTATGTCTGCTGGAAGGGCTGAAACCGGGACGTTTCGAACTCCGTCTATTATACATGGGACACGTATTTCTGCAAGGCGAACTGCAACTTCCCGCCGGACTGACCCGCCGCCGAATCCGGCTCGACATCGATCCGGTGGCCATCGGCGAGGTGCTGGTGACGGCCGCCGAATCCAAAGGGCCCACGTCGTCGTCGAAGATCGGCCGCGAAGCCATCGCCCACATCCAGCCGTCGAGCATCGCCGACCTCATGGAGCTGATCCCCGGCGGCCGTGCCACCGACCCCTCGTTCGGAGCGCCGCAGGAGATCCGCCTGCGCGAAGCCGATCCTTCGAGCTCCGCCAATTACGCTACGTCGGCATTGGGTACCCAGATTCAGGTAGACGGCATCCCCATAAGTAATGACGCCAACCTGCAATATTCGACCTCTTACGGATCGATCCAAGAGTACGCCAACGTCAATCGCGGCGTCGATACACGAGCGATCTCGACCGACGACATCGAATCGGTCGAAATCGTGCGGGGCATCCCTTCGGTCGAATACGGCGACCTGACGAGCGGACTGGTCAAGGTCAAGCGCCGCGAGGGCGGCCGCGACCTCACCGCCCGCTTCAAGGCCGACATGAGCAGCAAACTCTTCTCCGTCGGAAAGGGATTCGAACGGAAGGGGGAGGGTGACGCCGAACGCACGACACTGAATATCAACGCCGACTACCTGACGGCCGCCTCCGATCCCCGCAATCCGCGTCAGAGCTACCAACGACTGACCGGCTCCGTCCGCTTCGGCCGCCACTGGCAGGGTAGCGCCTACCGCTACTCGGCGGGCGGCAGTCTCGACTATACGGGTTCGTTCGACGACAAGAAATCCGACCAGGACCTCGACAACGGTCTGGGAGGCCCCGTCGAGCGCTACAAGTCGAATTACAACCGCACGCAGTTCGCCGCGACGTTCGCCGTAGAGGCGCGGCATCGGCAATTTTTCCACAGTCTCGACCTCACGGCATCGTTCAGCGCCGAATTCGACCGTATCGACCGTTGGAGGTTCGTGGAGACCGGTTCCGATTTCGCCAAGACGTGGGGCACCGAGCCGGGGGAGTACGACGCCGTCATCATCCCCGCCTCCTACGACGCCACGCTGCTCGTCGACGGCAAACCGTTCTACGGCTATGCCAAGGCCGTAGCGACCTTCAACGCCGACACCGAACGTTCGCGCAACACGCTGCGCGTCGGGGCCGACTGGTCGATGGACAAGAACTACGGCCGCGGGCTGGTCTTCGACGTCGCCCGGCCGTTCAGTCCGCAGATGGATTCGCGGCCCCGCGCCTACGACGCGATCCCCGCCCTGCACAAACTCTCGCTTTTCCTCGAAGACGCCACGACGCTCGCTCTCGGAGACTTCCGCGTGGAGGCTACGGGAGGCGTGCGCGCCGCCTCGATGTTCAATCTGGGACGCCGCTATACGATTCAGGGAAAATTCTATTTCGATCCGCGCGCCAACGTCGTCGTCGCACTGCCGCGATTTCATGTCGCCGGCCGGAATCTCTCCCTGCGATTGGGCGGAGGTGTCGGCTGGCACACCAAATTCCCGACGATGGACAGCCTCTATCCCGACACGGAGTATTTCGATTTCACCCAGCTCAACTACTGGCCTGCGAATCCCGCACTCCGGCGGATCAACCTGCGACTCTACACGCTCGATCCGACGAATTACGACCTGCGTGCCGCACGCAATTTCAAATGGGAGGTTCGCCTCGACGCCGGCTGGAACGACAACCAGCTGTCGGTGACTTATTTCCGCGAAGACATGACGTCGGGATTCCGCACGACGTCGGACTATCGGAGCTTCACCTTCCGGGATTACGACGAAACGGCGATCGACATGGAACAGTTGGACGGTCCCCCGTCGCTCGACGGCATCCCCTATACGGAAGAGAGGCGGTTGGGCGGGTACTCCCGCTCGACCAACGGCAGCCGCACGGAAAAGTCGGGCATCGAATTCGCCTTCACCTCGCAGCGCATCCGCGCGATCGCTACGCGAATTACCGTCACGGGCGCCTATTTCCGGACGAACTACTCTAACATGCACCCCGAGTACCTGCTGCCGACCTCCGCCCCCGGAGGACAGAGCTATCCTTACGTCGGGTACTACTTTTCGACGGACGGTTACCTGCGCGAAATGTGCAATACCAATTTTCTGCTCGACACGCAGATTCCCCGCCTGAAACTCATTCTCTCCACATCGTTCCAGTGCATGTGGTTCCTCGGAAGCCGCAATACGCCGGTTTCGGCCTGGCCGATCTCGTATCTCGACGAGAATCTCGTCTCGCACCCGTTCACGGCCGAATCGGCTGCCGACGGTCTGCTGTCGGCACTCGTACGCGACAGCGACCCCACGCTGTGGCGCTATGTAACCACTCCGTTCAGCATGAATGTCAACCTCAAAATCACGAAAAAGCTCTATCGCGACAAGATGGCCGTGGCTCTGTTCGTCAACAAACTGCTCGATTACACCCCCGATTATCACACATCCGACGGCCGCCATATCCGCCGCGAAGTCACGCCTTACTTCGGCATGGAGCTGAATATTAAGCTATAACGACCCCGACATGCGACGTCTTCTACTCTTGTTTCCGCTCCTGAGCCTCTGCTCGACCGCCTGCGAATCGGACGGCCGGGAGTTGTTCACGCAACTTTCCGTCCGCTTCATCCTGCCCGACGACCGTCCGGTCGAACGCATCGAGCTCCTCTCCGACATCTCCTATTGCGAGAACATCAACACGAAGGAACGGGTCTTCTTCACCGTCCTCGACGGACGGTCGGCGACCCTCACGCTGCAAAAGGGGGTCTACACCCTCATCGTCGAGGCCAACCTGCACTACACCGACGGAACGGTGCAATACGTCCGCAACGCCGACCATAACACCCCGTCCGAAGCGCTCGCCTGGATGGACGACCGGAGTTCGATCGTATTGTTGTTAAAATACGTCAACTGACCATGAAACCGCTGCGCCTCCTGTTGCTCTGTCTGTTGCCGCTGCCTTTGTGGAGCGAAGCGCAAACCGCAGCCGTGCGCGACTCGCTCGGCATACTCCGCCGTGCGGAGTTCCACAACGCCCCGCTCGCGACGCTGGATGCTTCGGCCTACGAAAGTTCTCCCGCAGCGATGCTCTACCGCTATCCGGTCTCGTACTCCACGCTGAGATTGCAGGGCGACCTGCGCAGCGAAAGCCGGCCGATCCTGCAACCCGAGGGCGACGGCGCACTCGTCGGGACGTTCCGCGCCGACTCCTATCTGCGACTCGACGAGCGGTCGGTCGTCACGGCCGGCGCCTCCTACGAACGGGGACGCACGGACAACGTTCGCTGGAACTCCACAGCCGACTACCGTCTGCTGCGCCCCTTCGTCCTGGCCGATTCGGTGGGCGGCGACCTTTCGACCGAAGAGTACGCCTTTCGAGGCGCATACGTGCGCCGCGACGGGCGGATCAATTACGGGATCGGCATCGATTACCGCGCCCGCCACGAATTCCGACAGGTCGATCCCCGTCCCCACAACATCGTCAACGATCTGACGGGCACGATCGGCGCCGGATTCTCGACGGATCGATCCCTCATCGCCCTGACTGCGCGCGGACGCATTTACAAACAGTCGCAGGAGGTCGGATTCTTCGACGAACGGGGCGCCAATACCGTCGAATTCCTCATGACGGGACTGGGCAACTATTTCGCACGTTACGTCGGAGGCGAAGACCAGTCCCTCTTCTACAAAGGCAAGGGATACGCGCTTTCGCTGACAGCAGTCCCGAGCCGCACCTGCGGCTGGTCGGCCCTCCTGCAATACGAGCGTTTCTCCAACCGCAACATTTTCAGCGAACTCAATTACGCCCCGGCAGGCCGACTCGTGACGCAAACCCTGTCGGGCAGCGTCGCACGCCGCTACGAGCGGGGAGGTTTCGCAGTGGAGGGCTCCTACGAATTGAGGCAGGGATTCGAAAACGTCGTCGACAACGGCGAGACGGCGGACTACCGGATATTGGGCGAGTTCGCAATGTACCGCAACCGCACGCTGCGACTCACTGCCGGGGGGATGGTGACCTGGAATCGCCCGCAGACGGACTACACGCTCGCACCGTCGGTCGGGTACTTCCGCACGTCAGCCGATTATCCCTACCCGAAGCGGGAAATCGCCCTGTCGACGGCCGGCGCCGGCTGCGACCTGCATCTGACCCGTCACGGACAGCGCGGTACGCTGCGCGCGACGGTCGGCGGCCGCTACGCGGTCAACCTGACCCGCCACACGCTGTTGACCGACAGCCGTCTCGATCCCGACATCGGCGCCATGCTCTTCGACAGCGTCGACCGCATGACGGCCGACGCCGTCGAACTCACGGCAGCCTTGCGCGCCGAACGGGAGCTGCGCCGTTCGCTGGCGCTCTTCGTCGACGCCTCGTGGCGCCCGGGCATCTACATGGACGGCGTGCGTGTCCACTTGGCCACGATCGCCTGCGGAATCTGTTTTTGAAACGATATTTATGTTTAATTTCTAATACTGTAAAACGATGAGAAAACTCTTTGCAATGCTGACGGTCGTCGCGCTGGCGACCGGCATGACCGCCTGCTCCGACGACGACGGAACGGAGACACCGAAAGATCCCACCACGACGAACTTCAACCTCCGCGCACGCGGCGGCAACGTGATGGTCACGCTGACGACTTCGGACTACACGATCGACATTCCCGCCGCCGACGCGGACTGGATCGGCCTGAGCGAACAGAGCGAGGGCGAGGTAGTCGTCCTCTCGGTAAAACCCAACACGACGGGCGCCGAACGTTCGACGACCGTCACACTCGCGGAGAAAACGACCGGTACGACGCTGGCCTACATGAATATCAAGCAGTCCGAGAACAGCCTTTACAGCGGCGATTTCCTGATCGAAGAGTCGTTCTTCACCTCCTGCCCCCTCCCCGCCACGGGCAAGGTCGACAAGGCTCACGGCGACCAATACATCAAGATCCGCAACAACACCGACCAGGATCTCTACGCCGACGGGCTACTGATTATCACGTCGTCGAAGATCACCTCCGTCCAGAACATCTCGTTCAACGAGGGCGAAGATCCCCGGCCGAATTACTGCATCGTCGACGAGATTCTCTGCATTCCGGGCGACGGCGACGACGTCCTGATCAAGGCCGGCGAGTCGCTCCTGATCTGCAACAACGCCCAGAACCACAAGGCGACCAACCCCAACTCCTTCGATCTGACCTCGGCCGATTTCGAGTGGTACAACGAGTCGACAGTCGAATCCATGCTCGATATCGACAACCCCAAAGTGGACAATCTCGACATCTGGTACACCTACACCAAGAGCGTCATCATGCTCGACGCTGCGGGTAAACGCTCTTGCGCACTGGCTATCCCTCCCATCGGAATGACCCGAGACAGGTTCCTCGCCGATTACGCTTTCACGGGCAGCTATATCTTCCATTCGCCCAACGGAAAGGACTACGACATGACCTTCAAGAACTGCTTCAAGGTACCCAATTCGTGGATCGTCGACGCCGTCAATCTGGGTGTTTCGTCCGAGTATCTGACGAATCCGTGGGATACAGAGCTCGACGCCGGTTACACCTATGCCTGCGAGACGAGCTCC
>ENA-UEQY01002388-UEQY01002388.1-human-gut-metagenome-genome-assembly--contig:-NODE-2388-length-10592-cov-7.101284_pt1 | contig 10592 bp, 8 predicted proteins | sample MGYA00242949_ERZ507949 | MGnify/ENA primary metagenome ERZ507949 (study PRJEB26167, sample SAMN06115403) | human gut metagenome | host: Homo sapiens | place: China:Jiangsu | collected 2016-07-06... | reverse complement strand
TCGGTGGAGCTGCATGACAAAGTCATCGGGCATTATCTGAACATAAAACACTATCAATAAGTTGGAGTCATTACCGGCGCATGCTGCTACAGAATTAGCAGAAGGTTTACGGCTAAATTTATTTATGAAGAGCCCTTTCGATCCTGTTGAGGACTATACAGTTCATGAAATAACATTAGGCCCTGGTTGCAATGTTCCTGGTTATGCCGGAACCACGATAGGATATATTTCAACCCTTCCAGCTTCTCAGGCAAAAAGATGGACCAATGAGCAGCCAAGGATTGATATCTATATTGATCAGATAATGACGGTAACAGGGGTAGCAAATTCTTCCGGATTCGCCCTTGCCGCATTACTTAATGCTAATATTGAGTTGGGTAATGACCCAATAATTGGTATAGAAGCCTATCCCGGTACCGCGGAGATCCATGCAAAAATGGGATATAAAGTTATCCCCGGTGATGAAAATGCGCCACTCAAACGTATGACTCTGCAACCGTCATCTCTTCCAGAACTGTTTGAATTAAAAAATGGTGAATGGAATTATATTGGTAAATAACTACCAGGAAGAATGAGTACTAACATTCAGGTTATACAGATAGCTAAACAATACCCTGCAATTTACAAAGTAATACTCATTGCGACTTCTTAATTTAAGAAAGCGCAAGGAACGTTTACCCTTGCGCTTATTATAATAAGTCAGGCGTCGACTTTATCCAGCGGCCATGAATCAAACAGATAGCCATCAAAATAAATATCGTCAACGTTCGAGAATTCCAGCAGACGTTGCTTAACGTTTTCCAGATGCTGCCACATTGCCAGCTTCGCCGCTCGGGCATCTTTTTTGATTAACGCGGCGAGGATCTGTTTGTGATCGCCCAACCACTCTTTGCGATACAGGCTGTCATCCAGATGGCTGTGCAACTGGATCCACATTGGATTGTTTTCCCGCCACTGCCAGGACTGACGGAACAGCTCCACCAGCATGCTGTTATGCGTTGCTTCGGCAATAGCGAGATGGAACTGCATGTCACCGCTTTCGCTGCTGCCCGGCGCACTGGAAGCCAGTTCACGCTCTTCCAGTTGCAATGCCTGACGCATTTTGACGATATCTTCGCGGGTAGCCTGCAAAGCGGCAAACTCGGCGATGTTGCTCTCCAATAACTGCCGCGCCTGTAACAGCTCAAAAGGACCGGCATCGTTGCAGACGTTGGCATCCGGACTGTCTGTGTTCTGGCTGCCTGAGTTATCAAGAACATAGATACCGGCACCCCGGCGTACTTCCACCAGCCCTTTGATCTCCAGCATGATCAGCGCTTCACGTACCACCGTCCGCGTGACATCAAGCATTTCTGCAATTTCACGCTCCGGCGGCAGCCGTTCGCCAGGATTGTACGGCGTCTTTATGATCAGATCGCGGATCATCGCCCCGACTTCCTGGTAAGGTCTTTGCGCAGAGGTGGCAGATTTCATGGTGTTGTGTCCGTTAGGTGCGGTTAATCAAATTTTTGCCGGATGCGGCGTGAACGCCTTATCCGGCCTACAACGGGCAATTTTACGGCCCCCGTTAATCTCAAACTATACCATTAGCACTGGAAGTTGGCACGTACAGGTGGGCAAAAAAACGAAAACTGGTCAACCAAATATCAGTTTGATTGACCAGTAAGTCTGTAGGGTAATCAGTTAGTTACAGCGCAGCCACACACTCGCGCGCACCGCGTTCGCACAGCTGCTGATATGCCGCCGTCACTGCGCCAACAAAGTCGGCATTCTGCGGCAGATCATCGGCAAAAATACCGCTCAGGCCCAGCAGCGCTTTCACGCGGTCTGCGCCCTGATACTGCGCGTTGATCTTCTGGAACTCCGCCAGCATCGGGTCGACCACGTCAATGACATTACCCTGCTCATCCACGCCCTGGGTGTAACGCATCCAGCCAGCCACGCCCAGCGCCAGGTGACGCCAGCTACCGCCGTTTTGCAGGTGCAGACGCACCGGATCCAGCAGACGCTGCGGTAACTTCTGGCTGCCGTCCATTGCAATCTGCCAGGTACGGTGACGCAGAGATGGGTTGCTGAAACGCTCGATCAGCAGCGTCGCATAGGCGTTCAGGTCCGTACCTTCCGGCATCGACAGCGTTGGCGCTTGTTCCTGCATCATCAGGGCAAAGGCCGCTTTGCGATAATCCGGGTTAGTCATGGTGTCGGCAATAGTTTCATAGCCGCCGAGGTAACCGAGGTACGCCAGGAAAGAGTGGCTGCCGTTCAGCATACGCAGCTTCATCATTTCGAACGGCACAACGTCTGCAACGAACTGTGCGCCCACTTTATCCCAGTCCGGGCGACCATTAACGAAGTTATCTTCAATCACCCACTGACGGAACGGTTCGCAGGCAATGGCGCACGGGTCGTAAACACCCAGCTGGTCAGCAATTTCCTGTAAGGTTTCTGGCGTCGCCGCCGGAACGATGCGGTCAACCATGGTGCACGGGAAGGTGACGTTCTCTTCAATCCATGCCGCCAGCTGCGGGTCACGCGCCTGAGCCAGCCCCAGTACCGCGACCTTCGCCACATGACCGTTTTCACGCACGTTATCGCAGGACATCACCGTAAACGCTTTCAACCCTTTTTCACGACGCAGACGCAAGGCTTCGACGATGTAACCAATCGCGGACTTCGGCGCAGTCGGGTTTTCCAGATCGTGCTTGATCAGTGGGTTATTGAGATCCAGCTGACCGCTTGCCGCATCAGCGCAGTAGCCTTTTTCCGTGACCGTTAGAGAGACAATCGCCGTTTGCGGACGCGCCATCGCGTTGAGAATACCTTCGCAGCCATCGATTTCCGGATGCAGCGCTTCTTTCATCGAACCGATAATTTTCAGCTCGGTGCTTTCTGCGCCTTTTTCCGCTACGGTGTACAGCAGTTGCTGTTTTTTCAGGTTTTCGATCAGCACGCGGTCGTTGCCTGGCATCAGGTTAACTTCGCAGATACCCCAGTCGCTGTCGGTGCTTTCCAGCAGATGATGGGTATACAGCGCCTGGTGCGCGCGGTGAAACGCCCCGCAACCGAGATGCACAATGCGTGATTCCAGACGAGAATGCTCCCATGACGGGCGGGCAACCGGCAGATTGCTGTCAACAATAGTAGTCATCGTAAACTCCAGAATCCGTCTTCAGAGAGTGACGGCAAGGAAGAAGGAACCGGCACGGCGCGCAGCCATGCCGGTGGGTATTAACGGCTAAAGAAAGCGCGCTGGATCGCCAGTTCGACACCGCGAACTTCGGCCAGGCCTTTCAGACGACCAATTGCGGAGTAACCTGGGTTGGTTTTCTTCTTCAGGTCGTCCAGCATCTGATGACCGTGGTCCGGACGCATCGGGATCAGGTCTTCTTTGCCTTCCGCTTTACGACGGTGTTCTTCTTCAACAATCGCTTTCACCACTTCGTACATATCAACGTCACCGTTCAGGTGCGCCGCTTCGTGGAAGGTTTTCGGGTTATCTTCACGCATGGTGGAGCGCAGATGGGTGAAGTAAATACGCGGACCGAACTGCTTGATCATATCAACCAGATCGTTGTCAGCACGCACGCCGTAGGAACCGGTGCACATGGTAAAACCGTTTGCCATGCTGTTTACGGTATCAACCATCCACTGCATATCTTCAATGGTGGAAACAATGCGCGGCAGGCCGAGGATCGGGCGCGGCGGATCGTCCGGGTGAACAGCCATACGCACGCCAACTTCTTCGGCAACCGGAATAATCGCTTTCAGGAAGACGGCAAAGTTTTCGCGCAGTTTGGCTTTGTCGATATCTTTGTACAGCTCCAGGTGCTTACGGAACTGGTCGAGGGTGTACCCTTCTTCCGCGCCCGGCAGACCAGCGATGATGTTACGGGTCAGACGCGCTTTGTCTTCATCGCTCATAGTGGCGAAGCGAACAGCAGCCTGAGCAATTTCTTCTTCGGTGTAATCCGCTTCCGCGCCTGGACGTTTCAGGATATGCATTTCGAATGCAGCGAATTCGATCTGGTCGAAGCGCAGAGCTTTGGAGCCGTCTGGCAGCACGTATTCGAGGTCAGTACGGGTCCAGTCGAGCACCGGCATGAAGTTGTAGCACACGGTGCGAATGCCGCACTGCGCCAGGTTGCGCAGAGTCTGCTGATAGTTAGCGATCCACTGCTCATAGTTGCCAGTGTGGGTTTTGATATCTTCGTGAATTGGCACGCTTTCTACGACAGACCACACCAGGCCTGCGTCTTCAATGATCGCCTTGCGTTTGAGGATCTCTTCAACGGACCATACTTCGCCGTTCGGGATATGGTGCAGCGCGGTAACCACGCCAGTTGCGCCCGCCTGACGGACATCAGCTAAAGAAACCGGATCGTTTGGGCCGTACCAGCGCCAGGTCTGTTCCATGATTTTTCCTCTTTCACATAGTGGGTTCCACAGCAAAGAGACGCGGAACCCTGGAGTTGTTTAGGTATCCGGATGAACAACCAGACCGCAGCCGTGGCGTTGCATCGGATGAGATGGCGTATAAGTTCTACCTTTTGGTAAGACATGTCAACCCGAATTCTGAAATTGGTTAACCACATCACAAGAATTTCACTCTCATGGTTGTTGCTGCAAATTGCAGCAAAGGGTAATCGATGGTTATTGATCAGAGGATGTGACATTCATCGCAACAATGGTTGACCAATTTACATAACATGTCGCCCAAAATAACAACGGTTCAACCAGGTAAGGTAAAACGTTATGCATGTGCTTAACATTCTCTGGGTGGTATTCGGCATTGGTCTGATGCTGGTACTGAATTTGAAGTTCAAAATCAATTCAATGGTGGCTTTGTTGGTGGCGGCGCTGTCCGTCGGGATGCTGGCGGGCATGGATTTGATGTCGCTGCTGCACACTATGAAAGCGGGCTTCGGCAACACGCTGGGGGAACTGGCTATCATCGTGGTGTTCGGTGCGGTCATCGGTAAATTGATGGTCGACTCCGGCGCGGCTCACCAGATAGCGCATACGCTGCTGGCGCGTCTCGGTCTGCGCTATGTACAGCTGTCGGTGATTATCATCGGCCTGATTTTTGGTCTGGCGATGTTCTATGAAGTGGCCTTTATCATGTTAGCGCCGCTGGTTATTGTTATTGCCGCCGAAGCTAAAATTCCGTTCCTGAAACTGGCGATCCCGGCAGTAGCAGCTGCCACTACCGCACATTCACTGTTCCCACCGCAGCCGGGTCCGGTGGCGCTGGTGAATGCTTATGGCGCGGATATGGGGATGGTTTATATCTATGGCGTACTGGTGACGATCCCAAGTGTAATCTGCGCAGGTCTGATCCTGCCGAAGTTCCTCGGCAATCTTGAGCGCCCAACGCCATCATTCCTGAAAGCAGATCAACCGGTAGATATGAATAATCTGCCCTCTTTCGGCGTTTCGATTCTGGTGCCGCTGATCCCGGCGATCATTATGATCTCTACCACCATCGCCAATATCTGGCTGGTAAAAGATACCCCTGCCTGGGAAGTGGTTAACTTTATCGGTTCCTCGCCGATTGCAATGTTTATTGCGATGGTGGTTGCATTCGTACTCTTTGGCACCGCACGTGGTCATGACATGCAGTGGGTGATGAACGCTTTTGAAAGCGCGGTGAAGAGTATTGCAATGGTGATTCTGATCATCGGTGCGGGTGGCGTGCTGAAGCAGACCATCATCGACACCGGCATTGGCGACACCATCGGCATGTTGATGTCCCACGGCAATATCTCGCCCTACATCATGGCATGGCTGATCACTGTGCTAATTCGTCTGGCGACGGGTCAGGGTGTCGTTTCGGCGATGACCGCCGCCGGGATTATCAGTGCTGCAATCCTAGATCCAGCAACTGGTCAGCTGGTTGGCGTGAATCCGGCGCTGCTGGTACTGGCGACGGCTGCGGGTTCCAACACCCTCACCCACATTAACGATGCATCTTTCTGGTTGTTCAAAGGTTACTTTGACCTGTCAGTAAAAGACACGTTGAAAACCTGGGGTCTGCTGGAGCTGGTCAACTCCGTGGTTGGGCTGATTATTGTGCTGATTATTAGCATGGTAGCGTAAAAGGACACCAGAGCCTGCCAATGGCAGGCTCAGACTGATGACAAAGTCTAAAAATGTGCCCGGACAGTCCCCTCGCCCCTCCGGGGAGAGGGTTAGGGTGAGGGGAACAGACCAGCAAAGTGCGCTTTGTTTATGCCAGATGCGACGCTGACGCGTCTTATCTGGCCTACAAAGGGCTAACGTGCAGGTTTTTAGCTTCAGGTAATATTGCGTACCTGCATTAGCAATGCCCTGTGATTTCTTTATTGATAAACAAAAGTCACGCCAATAATCGATTGCACATTCCCTGCAGTCACCTGCCCTCCGGTACGTGCATAATTTGCCGTTAATCCCAGACTCACCGCCGAAGTCCCTACTGCTCCTAACGATACCGTGTTATTCGCTGGAATAATCGTACCGTTGCGCGTCAACTGTACGCCGACGCCCTGTGCAGGTGAAAACGACGCGGTATTGGTGAAAATCGAGTTGCCCGCATCTGCGGTTGTGCCGGAGAGGTAATACCCCAGGTTTTGGCTTTTCGCACAATAAACGGTAAGAGGAATTGGCACTGAACCTGGGTAGTCCGGCAGAGTAACGGTGACATCACGAGCAGAAACATCGCAGCCGCCAGTAGGCACCACCACATCATTATTGGCGTAAATATTCCACACAAACTGGAAATCATCGCTGTTATAGTTGTTGGTCTGTCGCAAAATAAGCACGGCAATTAATGAGCCAGCTTTAATCGCCACCCCGCCCGCACTGCTCACAGGCGTCAAATAAAGCGCCACCGGCCACGGCTTATCCGTTCTCGAATTATAAACAACGCGCGGCGTTTCGCTGGTGGTAGGAAATGGATAGCTACTGCCACTATATTTTACGGTCCCGGAAAAATTAGATAACACGCCGCCATAAGCCGAGCCTCGTTGCAGTGTGACATAGTCTGTAATGGTTTCCGGATAATCGTTATGGCAAAAGATTTGCGTCGAAAGATCCACGACCAGGTTTTGCCCCACATTCACGGCGGGCGCAAGGTTTACATAAACATTGGCGCTGCCACCGCCAATAGGGATAGCGGTACCATTGGCGGTTTTACAGGCGAATGACCAGGCATTTACCGACCAGCCCATCAGCAGTACAGCAAACAGGGTAATAACTCGTTTCATTACAATCATCTCTTCGGGTTCAGCTGTAGGTATAGGTGATGCTAATCACTGCCTGAATGGTTCCCTGAGTGGCTCCGCCATTTACCGTCAATGCTCTGACCTGTAACGGGAAGTGCGCTGATTGTGAGGAATCATCCACCTGAACTGTTTTGGTTGCGCCAGTATTCAATGTGTTGCCACTGTCATCCTGTAGCTCTAACTGGATGTTTTGCGCGGTCCCCTGGTTTTTATAATATCCGGTACTGTCGGCTGCCCCGCTGAAGCTGGCAGTGACCCTCGACGTTCCCACCGGACAATTAGTCAACTCAAGCGCAACATCATGCCAGGCCGATGCCGCCCCGGCAGACATCAGACTGAAAGAATAAAGATCGCCGAGATCAACCGTGGCATTGGTGGTGGAAACTGTGCACGGTTTGGCGACGACCTTACCGTTCACCGTGATGGTGACATCGGCTGCCTGTATCGTCGCACTTGCGAGCGCCAATATTGCCGCCAATACATACCCACGTTTGCACCATTTCATGAGCATCTCCAGTTACTGATATTCAAGAGTGAAGGTAGCCGTGGCATTGATATGCCCTGCAGTGACAGGCACCTGTGTCGCCATTAGCCGGGCGTAAAAATTCAGCGTATTTGGTTTACCCGGCGTCAGGGTCGTCCACGAAAGCGCGGACGATGGAGCATTAAGGGGTATTTGATTTTGCTGCTCATTCAGAAGCTGTATTCCCAGTCCCGAAGCCGCTGACACCGTATTTTCAAGTGCAAGCAGGTTGGCATTGTGGCTATCTGCAACGCCAGTAAACCCAACCTTTACGGCAGAAACGGCATTACCACAGGGTGACAGCAAAATACGAAATGGAACAACAGGAGTCGTCGCGCCAATGTTGTTAAATTGCTTCGCCGCGTTTTCCATCAGATCAACAGTAAAATTGGTTGATTCAGCGGCCACACTACAGCCGTTATCCCTGACATAGCCGCGGATAGTAATCGTGCTATCCGCAGCCAAAGCGTGACTCACCGCCAGCCACAAAAAAGCGCACAGAAGATAAAAAGGTTTGTTTCTCATCACGCCCCCTTAACGACATTCAGCTGATAGCTGGGTTAATAACTGCTGCTGACTCTCTGGTGGCAGTTGATAATTGGCGACACAGTGAGCATTTTCCTCTTCTCCCCATTTCACCTGAACTTTTCCCGCTAAAGGCATTCCGCTGAGGTAAACCTGACCATTATCCGCAACAATGCCGCTACTCTGGCTACTCTCTGATGTCACCATCGCCCCGAACGGCAGCGGCTTATTATTGTGGGTTAGCGTCATGAGCAGTTTTATCCCAACGCGCGCTTTAAACTCTGCTCGCACGATCGCCCCACGAGTGGGAACAACGTTAGCGACCGCGTTATCTAAATCGACGTTATCAGCCAGGGTATTGGTATCCAGCGCCACTCTGTTTTCCCGATATTCAGTGGCATAAGGCAGCACGGCATAACCACGCCAGTCGGTACGCACCCCCGTCTGGTTTTCGACTTTTGCATCTTTTGCGCCAGGCGCTTTAACAAGCACCACCGTATCGTTTAACGGCTGCCCCAGCGTTACGCCATTGGCATGAGCCAGTACCCCACCGCTGACTCCGTAATAGAGCTGCTTAATATCATCACTATGGCTGTAACCGATATTGGCATTACCGTAACCACCGCGATAATTCAGCGTGGCGTAGCCTGTACTTCCGCTATTACCATCGCCTCCCCCGGCATAGCCGGTTTGCACGCTATAGCTGAGGTTGTTGTCTTCCAGCAACGTACCGTATACACCGGCCAGATTTGTCATCCGACCGTTGAGATCGTGTGACATGCTGTAACTGGCACTGGCATGTCGCCACTGAGATTTACTGTCAGAACGCAGCCAGTGGCTGAAAGGAATATTGACGTTAAGCGCTAACATCTGATCCCGTCCTTTTTGCCAGGCGTTTTTCGTCAGGCTATAGCTGAGCGTCCAGTTAATATCTTCGAACGCAGTATTTAATCCAGCCTGGAATTGCTCATCGACATTACTCGTTCCCCAATAAGTTTGATGGCTACCACTCAAATACAGTGTTGATGAGCGCCCGAGTTGCTGAGTAACGGTGAGTTGTAATTTCCCGCGTTTGTTATAAGCGAGGTTGTAATAGTCGGTGAATTTCGGCTTAACCTGAATAACTCCGTCCTGTGTTTCGATGTTGTAGCCATTCATTCGACTGTATGTTGTATCAGCGAAATTAAAATATCCGCTGGTCGAATAACGGTAACCCACTAACTGAATATTCGTGCCTGACTCATTGAGCGATTTGTTATAGAGAAAACGCACCGATTGTCCGTCATGCTGACTGTCATCGGGAAGTGTGGAATTAGCCTGCGTCATATCCACAGACAGAGCGCCCAGTGCCCCCATGTTTTTCCCGATACCGAAATTAAAAGCACGATAACGATCCGCCAGTTGCGTTCCACCATATATTGTCCAGCCAGCCGGAAGGCCGTGGAGTAATGTACTCTGGAAAAAGCGGGGTTTTTCCTGCTGCGCATTTCCACTACGGTATTCTCCTGCCGTAATGGAATAACGAGTATGCCCTTCACGTTGCAAAAGCGGGACTGACGAATAGGGTACAGTAAAAATCTGCGTGCTGCCGTCAGCCTCTTTGATCGTTACCTGCAAGTCACCACTATTACCTGCGGCATAGATATCGTTGATGGTAAAAGGCCCCGGTGGCACCGTACTATTATAAATGTCATACCCATTTTGTTTAATAGTGACCTGTGCAGTACCACGAGCAATACCGTGGATCACCGGGGCAAATCCTCTTTGGCTATCGGGTAACATATTGTCATCTGAGGCCAATTGTGCGCCGCGAAAGTTAATACCATCGAAAATATCGCCCTGAGTATAACCATCACCCAGCGTCAGCCGGGAACGTAACGGTATTATGTCTCGCTCAAGCCAGGTATTGATATGCTGCCATTTATTTTTGCTACCTGATGATCTGTCGCTACTGTTATAACTCCAGGTGGTATTGTCGCGTAAACGCCACGCACCAATATTTAACCCACTCTGTAGGTTTAAATATGCATAATGGCTGTTACCCCCAATCCGATTCTGTACACTATTTCCGCTGAAATTATAATTGAGCAATCCGGCATTAATACCGGGATCCCATAACTCAGGAGGAATATAACCACGCGCGCGATTACTCATAAATGCCTGAGGGATCGTCAGGTTGAGTCGCTGCTGACCAACATCTAAATGCGAAGCACCGTCATGGAATAACCCACAAATACTTGGAGAGTTTCCCTTGGAATATACTTGTTGAACAAGTTCCAGCTGAT
>ENA-UEQY01002386-UEQY01002386.1-human-gut-metagenome-genome-assembly--contig:-NODE-2386-length-10612-cov-4.821642_pt1 | contig 10612 bp, 11 predicted proteins | sample MGYA00242949_ERZ507949 | MGnify/ENA primary metagenome ERZ507949 (study PRJEB26167, sample SAMN06115403) | human gut metagenome | host: Homo sapiens | place: China:Jiangsu | collected 2016-07-06... | reverse complement strand
CGGCTATATCCTTCCCACTACCGGGCGGATTCGGGACTTTAACCCGTTAGAAACGTGCGCCGCTAGGCGCACACGCATAAAAAAACGCAGAAGCCGTTATGGTTTCTGCGTTTTTCAGTTATATTGCTTATTTCAGTATTTCTTATTTCGCCATTTCTAAACCTCTTTCGACACGGTCTCCTTCAGCTGCTCAGTGGCGGGGTCTTCCGGCTTATGGTATTCCGGGAAATCCAATATAATCTTAAACAGATCTCCATCCAGCTGAATCTGGAATTCTCCGTGCTGTGCCTTGGTCAGATTTTTCGCAATATACAGACCCAGACCACTTCCCTCGGTAGTACGGGAAGCATCTCCCCGGATAAATCTCTCTGACAGTTCCTCACCCTTGAGATTCATGGGCCGGTCGGAAATATTTTTCAGAGAAGCGATGACTCTTCCGTCCTTTACCTGCATCTCCAGATAGACTCTGGTTCCCTCCAGGGCATACTTGCAGATATTCTGAAACAGATTTTCAATGATTCTCCACATCCTGCGGCTGTCGGCATAGATCATGCCGGCCACATCATTTCCGTCAAAGATCACCTGCAGCTTTTTCTCTTCCATTCTGTCGGAGAATTCTCCCACTGCCTGATTCAGCAGTTCCGTCAGGTTCAACTGTTCCAGATTCAGCACAATGTTACCGGAGGAGATTTTCGAAGCCTCCACCAGATCATCCGTCAACTGTTTCAGTCTCTGGGATTTGCTGTCCAGCACCTCAATATAGCTCCTGGCCGGTTCTTCCGTGATCTTTAGGCGTTTCAGCAGATCCACATAATTGATAATGGAAGTCAGCGGTGTCTTAATATCATGGGAGACATTGGTGATCAGATCCGATTTCATCTGCTCATCCTTCATGCTGGTGCTTACCGCCTTGCGGATACCCTCTCCGATGTTATTGACTGCATCCGCCATCTCACGGTTGTCCCCATGAAGAGATTCCACATCCAGCTTATAATCCACTTCTCCATCACGGATCCTGCGGATTCCTTCCACGATATCGATCTGCTCCGCTTTTTGCTTGAACCTTAGTACCCCCACAATGCCGTCCAACACAATAGCCCCCAGTGCCGGAAGCACCCACAGAGCGCTTTTTCCCCGCAGCAGATAAGCTCCGAAAATTCCTGCCAGATTCACCAGTAGAAACAGATTATACGGGATCAGTGAGCTGATGGCGGAATTTCTGTGGGAAACCACAAAATGTACCGCCTTACCGAAGCTTGTGACGATCCAGTGCAGGAAACTGTCACTCCACATATTGTGGGATTTGATCCTGCGGATCAGGCTGTACCAGAAAACATTGATTCCCATGCTTACGCAGAAGCCATACAGCGCAAAGACACCGTAGGCTGTCAGCCGTGTGATCTCCCGCCCCTGGATCTCGGAATGGCTGAGATATACCTTATTGGCCACATTCATCAGATAATCGTATCCGATTCTTCCGCCATAGATAAATCCCACCAGCAAAAGCGCCATGAACTCGATCCAGACATGATCGATACCGTTCAGGTACAGAACCGGCTCATCCTCCTCATCGTAAGCCACGCCGGCCGTTACGGTAAGATAAATACCCACCAGCAGCCACAATACTGCCAGCAGAATCCCTCCGCCGATCAGATACCAGATATTCGGAACGATTCTCTGGAACACCACATTGGCATTGTAAAAGGAATCTCCCTCCACCGGATAATTGGTATCCACTGCGATCCAGATATGAGTCATATCCGGATGCACATAACCATACTCTTTCAGATACTGATAGATCTGGCCCTCAGTCATTCCTGTGTTGCCGGTAAATTCCAGACTGTCCGGATAATAGATCAGATACCGTCTGTACTCCGAAAAATAATCCGTAATATCATTATCGGAACTGTTCTCAAGCTCCGATACATTCGTATAGGTTCTGCTAACTCCATCTGTTGTCATCATACGGACCACATATTTCAGATTGCCCGCATCTTCTTTATACAGATCATTACAGTTCTGATACTGCTCATAGTTGGCTGACAACGTCTGGATCGTCATCTCCAGATTGTTCTGCAGCGCAATATATTCGATCCAGTTGTCCGCACAGGCTGTCAGCTGCTTCTCTCCGTCTACGGTGGCATAACGGTTCACCAGCATCGGGAAATATACCGTCAGCGTACCATCGTCTTCTCTGGATACCCGGATATCCTGTACACTCTCTTTCACAATGTATGTGAAAGCCAGGTCTTCCAGCCGATCGGTTCTCTGGCTCTCCGGAATTGCCTCGATTGCCTGTGCGACTGCTTCCTTCTGCTCCTCCGTCTGCTCTCCGCCTGCCACGAACATCAGCTGTCCGTCCGCATCCACGCGGAAGTTCGACTCCAGGTCTATCGGTCCGAAATAATTCACGAAGTCCGACATACTCATAATACGATCTGTATATTCCGCACCGTATTTTCCCCATTTGATCAGATCTTCCAGCTCATAAACTGCTGTTACAGGGCAATCTGCACCGCCGGTTTTCCCTGAAGCAAATTCCGTGATATCAACATGCTTATGCGGATCAAAGCTTCCATTGGTCTCCATCTGTCCTTTGATCACCATAAGCTGGATAATATCCGATACCGAGCTCTGGAACAGATCATGGAAAATCACGGAATCTTCAAATTCCGTTTCCGCATCCAGAGGGGATAATTCATATACTTTTGTGCCATCCGCTGTGTCTACCGCCAGATAGGAATTGAACAAAACCGCCGCGATTGCCATCAGCAAAAGCAAAGCCGCCGTCTGCTGCACCAGTCCCAGCACCAGCCGTTTCAATGTAGGTCGTCTCATGCCTGCTCCTTGTCGATCTTATAGCCTACTCCCCATACCACTTTCAGATACCGGGGTTCCTTGGGATTGATCTCGATTTTTTCACGGATATGCCGGATGTGTACCGCCACGGTATTGTCCGCTCCGATGGCATCCTCATTCCAGATGCTTTCATAGATCTGATTGATGGAAAATACCCTGCCCTGGTTCTTCATCAAAAGTAATAAAATATTATATTCGATAGGTGTCATTTTTACCGGTTCATCGTCCACTGTCACCTGTTTGGTATCATCATTGAGGATCAGTCCGCCCACCTGGTAGATTGCTTTGTTCTCACCGGTCAGGCTCCCCAGGGAGGTATATCTGCGCAAGTTGGATTTGACTCTCGCCACTAGTTCCAACGGATTAAAAGGCTTGCAGATATAATCATCCGCACCGATATTCAGCCCCAGGATCTTGTCCGTGTCTTCCGATTTGGCCGACAGGATAATAATGGGAATGCTGCTGTATTCCCGGATCTTCAATGTAGCCCGTATGCCATCCAGCCGGGGCATCATGATATCCATGATCAACAGATGGATATCCTCCTTGTCCAGGATCTGAATTGCCTGTTCCCCATCATACGCTTTATATATTTTATAGCCATCCTGACTCAGATAGATCTCGATGGCATCCACGATCTCTCTGTCATCATCACATACAAGAATATTTGCCATACTTCCCTCATTTCTCCGTTACTGCCCGGTTCCCCATCATTTTCGTTATTTCTATTTAAACATAATATTTTTAAATATTTTCGTGTTTTTTCTTAAATTTTCTTAATTCCCATCAGGCACTCAGGAACTCAAGACTCCTTCAGCATTAAAAATGCTGCCAGATTTCCCCTCTGTCCGTGACTTGCCCGGTGGGAAAACAGATACTCCGGATTGTGGCAGGTACAGACGTTCGTTACCGCCATATGTTCCGGCTGGATCCCCGCCCTTAACAGAATGCTCTGATTGGCTTTCCACAGGTCAAGCTGATATTTACCAGGTGCTTTGCCCGGCTGCAATACATCCTCCGAAAAGCCTTCCCGGAACTGTTCCGCCACTTCTTCACTCACTTCATAACAATCCACACAGATGGACGGTCCGATGGCCGCCACCAGTTCCTCCGGGCGGCTGTTAAAATGTTCCTGCATATATCGTACCATACAAGCTCCCATTCCCGCTACCGTTCCTCTCCAGCCGGAATGCGCCAGTCCGATGGCCCTGTGTACCGGATCAACGAAATACAGAGGAACACAGTCTGCATAAAAAGTCACCAGTGCGATTCCGGGGATATCCGTAGCCAGACCGTCTATATCATCATAGACCGATGGTCTGGTGATCCCATTCCCGGCATCTGCTTTCGTCACCAGATGAATATTCGTGGTATGGGTCTGTTTCGATGCCACCATATGTTCCGGGTCTGTTCCCAGTACTTCACCAATCCGTCTGTAATTCTCTCTGACGCATTCCAGGTCATCTCCTCTGGAAAAACTCAAGTTCATAGTGGAATAGATTCCGTTGCTGACACCACCGGTCCTTGTGGTAAACAGATGTTCCACCACACCGGTCTCTTCCAGCTTCGGGAATACCAGATACTCTAGTTCCCCTTTTTGTCTCTGCTGTATACTGTCTGTGTCTCTGCAGTCTGTTCTGATCAATGGATACATTATTCTATCTCCTTGCACTATAATGGTGTGGAAAAGCATTTGGAATCCAGTGAAGTGCCTCCCCCTGGATTGCCACCACATCATAGCGCACCCAGGTATCCTCCCCATAATGATGCAGATAACGGTAATAGTCCGCCACTCTGCAGATGGTTCTCTGTTTCGCCGTTGTCACGGCCTCCGCCGCATTTCCCTTTTCATCACCGGAACGGTATTTCACTTCCACAAACACAAGATATTTCCCGTCTCTGCCGATAATGTCGATCTCACCGTTCCTGCCTCTGCGGAAATTCCGTTCCAGGATACGCATTCCCTGTTTCTCCAGATAGTCCGCAGCCATCTGCTCATATACATTCCCCGTCTGTCTGGTATTCAACCCTTATGTTTTCCCCCGTTTGCCACACTTTCCTTTACCATGCGGTGATCCACAGCATCCACAAATACCAGAATCTCCGCCACCACTTCATACAACTCCGGCGGGATCATCTCGCCGATGTCCAGCCGGGACAGTGTATCCGCCAGCTTGTCATCCCGATGGATCGGCACACTGCTCTCCTGGGCCTTCTCTATGATCTTCTCCGCAAGAATTCCCTTGCCGCTGGCTATGACTCTGGGTGCCTCATCCGAGGGATCGTATTCCAGTGCTACGGCCTGTTTTACTTTCTTTTTCTCGTCATTCATTCTGTTTCCTCTATGGCCTTCTTAACATACATGGTTTCAGCCGCACAAAACATATACGTTTTCTCCGTGCTACGCACTCTCGAAATCGTAACAATCATTCGTATTCCGGACTATCGTCCTGCATACTCATGTTTGTCCGCTCCTCTCATAGGAAACATCCGCTGCCTGCAAGCAGTCACGTCTGTTTCCTATGGATGAGCTATGTCCTCACATCAAAGGCATATTGTGCTACCGGAACACTTCCTTCTGTCTTAAGAAGCGGTGTCATGGCCTGCGCCGTCTGCTGTAATTCGGTATGCAGTGTTGTCTCACATTTACAATCATAGCCTCTTTTTTGCAGCCGCTCTGTCAGCACATCCATATTAGCCTCCAGGTAATCCAGGATTGCATCATTCTGTACATAAAATTTGGTGCTGACTTTGGTATCCTTCAGAGCCACATATACATCCAGTGGCCCCAGATGTTCCATATCCAGATGTAGCAGTGCGCTGACCTGTCCGTCTTTTTTGGCAAGATTTTTCTTGTTGGTATATACGAACAGTTCTCCCGTCTTATGCTCTCCCTGCCGTAGATGCAGTGGCAGCTGGATATAGGCATAGGTCTGGTTGATCTGTTGCAGGAAATCCACGTTCTGGCTTAAATTCGTCACGTTCTGATAAGCACTTGAACCACGCTGTCCGTTTTCTTCCAAAAGATTACTCAACCCCTTCAACTGTTTTCCCAGCTTCTGGTAAAGTTCCTCCACCCTCTCCGGAGATTCCACATCCTCTGGTTTTATGCTCCACCGATCCGCCAGGAGTTTTTCCGGAAGCTCTGCCACTTTGGAATTATGGAGAATACTGCGCAGCAAGGGAATATCTTTCGTCTCCAGCCCCTGCTTTAACAGTTTCTGCAGATTCTGCAGCTGTGGTGCCTCCTGTGTTTTTTCTGCACCGGGATTTTCTTTTATCGTCTGACCGTTGTCCGGTGCCGTCTCCGTCGGTTCCTCTATGATGGTCTTCTGCCCCGGCACAGCTTCCGGTGCTGTTGCCGAAGGCTGTACTGGCATCTGTTCTGCCTCTTCCGGGGTCACTGTCACATCCACGCCAGGCTCCGGCAGAGGTCCCTCGGTCTGTTGTTGTCCTGTTACCGTCTCTCCGGCCGCATCTTCGAAAGCCAACAGTTTCAGAACCTCACTGTAGATTGTGGCGGCCTGCTCTATGTCTCCGCTCTCTACCAGCCCCTGTAGCATATTTGTCAGACTTTCTCCGGTCTCTGCGATTCCTGCTGTCAGCTGATGTGTCAGATTGCGATAGGATGCCATCTGTGTGATATTTTCCTCCGTCACCGGAAGTTCCACTTTGTGAAGATTCACGAGATCCAGAATCTCCGCATCCGGGAACGCATTACTTTCATGCCAGATCTGCTGCAACGTATTCTTATCAATAGGAAGCCCCGCATCCATCAGTTGTTTTGTCATGGCTACCGTATTCTCGTTCACCGGCAGCGATGCCATATCCAACGCTTTCAGTACGGTTCCTTCTGTTGCCATATTGGTAAAAAGAGGACTCAGATTCAGTGTCTGCCCGTTATTTTTTACCTGAAAGGTAATGTTCTGCCCCAGTTCCAGACGGATATCCGCATCCACTTTTGCATCCACCAGGACATCCTGCAGCAGACGGATCTGCGCATTATTGCCCTCCCTGGAGACCACCTCTCCTCTGAGGGTCTGCCCGGGAACCAGTGCACGGATCTGCCGGTTTACCTGTTCGGTATTCGCATTATTTGGAGTCTGTACTCTGCTGTTATCCGCTATTTTATCCTGTGAGAACCATCCTGTCAGCTTCATATTTTCTCTCCCGGCACGCTAAAATGCCTTAAAATCCGAAATTTTTGATAAAGCTGTGTCTGTGGATCGGAGTCGGTCCATACTCCTTCAGTGCCGCAATATGTGCCGCACTGCCGTACCCTTTGTTGGATGCAAAATCATACTCCGGAAACACATCGGCATACTGCTCCATCAGACGGTCCCTGGTCACCTTGGCCACAATACTGGCCGCACCGATAGAAATGCTCTTGGCATCGCCCTTGATGATCGGCACCTGTCGGATCTCCACTCCGGGAATCGTCACAGCATCGTTCAACAACAGATCCGGTGCCGGATCCAGTTTGCCGACAGCCTCCCGCATGGCCTCATAGGTTGCCTGTAAAATATTGATCTCATCGATCCGCTCCGGAGAAGCATAGCCCACTGCCCAGGCCACCGCTTCCTTCGTGATCACATCGTACAGCTCTTCTCTCTTTTTTTCGGATAACTGCTTGGAATCATTAATGTATAAAATATCACAATCCTTCGGCAGAATGACAGCACCTGCCACTACCGGTCCCGCCAGAGGACCTCTTCCCACTTCGTCAATTCCGCAGATATAGGTATATTGTGCGTATTCTTTCTCGTATTTTTTCAGATTCTCGATCCGCTGACGTTCCTTTTCCAGAACATCTATCTTTTTCTGTGCGCTAGACACCAGCTTCTGCACACCGCTTCTGGGATCATTCTCATATTCTGCTATAAATTCAGGCAGCTTTTCCATTGAAGCTGCCTGTAATATTTCCTTGATCTTTGCTGCACTTTCCATTTGTTTATCCCCATTTATGGTTATTGATGTTGTAATACACCGAAATCAGAAACCGGCCAGATCCGGAGCCAGGCTTTTCCGATGATATTTTCTCTTTTTATGTTACCCACCATATCCGTACGACTGTCGCTGGAATTGTTGCGGTTGTCTCCCATGACAAAATATTCATCATCCCCCAGTTCAATGGGTTCCGCCGCCCGGCCGATGGTCTCCGGTTTTATGACTTCCATGCCGTAGTTCTCTTCCAGCTTTTCCCCGTTGATGTAGATACTGCCATCATCCATGATCTGTACCGTCTCTCCCGGCAGTCCGATGATACGCTTGATATAATAGGTGTTGTCCTGGAATTGAAACGGGAAGACAATGATGTCAAAGCGTTCCGGATCATGAAAACGATAGCTTAACTTATCCACGATCAGATTATCCCCGTTGTGCAGGGTATTCTCCATGGAGGCTCCCTCCACTTCCGTACGCTGTCCTACAAAGGTGATCACCAGCCATACCGCTCCCAGTACACAGAGCAGGTAGATCGCTGTGTTTAATAATTCTCTCATGATTCTGTTCATCTGTCTATATCCTCTCCAGTGTTATTCGTCCCAGCTTGCCGCTCCGGAAATCATCGATCAGGATGCCGGCGGCTTTCCCCAGATCCAGTTGTTCTCCCTTTGCATAGCATTTGCGGCTCTCTGCCACTGCTTCCAGTATCTCTATGGGCTTGCCCGCAGGATCTGCCTCGTAGCGTTCCTGCAAAGCCTTCGGATAAAGCTCTTTGATGGCTCCGATCAGATCACAGGCCAGTTCATCCGGAATCAGGATCTCATCGTTCATGGATCCGATAAATGCCAGACGCATTCCTACCTGCTGGTCCTCGAATTTTGGCCACAGGATACCGGGGGTATCCAGAAGTTCCAGTCCTTTATTCAGACGGATCCACTGTTTTCCCTTGGTCACACCGGGTTTATTTCCCGTCTTGGCGCAGGCTTTTCCCGCGAAGGAATTGATAAAAGTGGATTTTCCCACATTGGGGATTCCCACTACCATAGCACGTACCGGTCGATTTACGATGCCTCGCTTTCTGTCACGTTCAATCTTCTCCTTGCAGACTTCCTGTACCAGCCCCTGGATCGACTTGATTCCCATACCGGTACGGGAATTGATTTCCAGTACACCCATTCCCTGATTTGAAAAATACTCGACCCATTTCTTATTCCACACTGGATCTGCCAGATCTGATTTATTCAACAAAATGATACGGGATTTACCTTTTCCCAGTTCATCGATATCCGGATTTCTGCTGCTGATGGGGATTCTGGCATCTACAAGTTCAATCACCAGATCGATCAGCTTGATATTTTCCTGCATCATACGCCTTGCTTTGGTCATATGACCGGGATACCACTGATAATTCATTTTTCTATTCTCCTACCATACTTTCTATTTGATAAAGCCGATGCCATCCGTCCCGGATTTTAAGTGGAACCAGGCTTTGCCGATCATATCGCCCTCCTCCACCGGTCCGATATTGGCGGATCTGCTGTCTTCGCTGTTATTCGGGTTGTCCCCGATGCAGAAATACTCCTTGTTCCCAAGGATGATCTCGTTTTCCGCTATACCCGCATCCAGGATCCGTTCCGTCACCCATTTGCTTTCCTGCCCGTTGACATACAGAGTTCCGTCCGCGATCCTTACCTTGTCTCCCGGCCCTGCCACAACACGCTTGACATAATAATGGGAATTTTCATTGCCATTCGGCAGAAATGCTACTATGTCTCCCGCCTTCGGAGAAGATAAAACATACAGAAAACGGTCAATAAATATCTGCTGTCCATTCTCCAGTGTCGGTTCCATGGACATGCCCACAACTCTGGTGGACTTTCCCAGAAAGATAACCACCACTGCAGCCAGAAAGACTGACAGTGCAATGCCGAAGATCCAGCTGAAAATTTCCCTGAGCAGTTCCTGACTGATCTTTTTCTTTTTTTTATAAAAACTTAGTCCCTTATTTCTCAATGTTCTGTCCTATCTCGCATAGTGTTTACAAGTCTCAGTGTACCATATCCGTATTCCTTTTTCAAATAAATATAAAAGGCAGCTGTCAGAAACAGCTGCCCCTTTCCGGTCAATGTAATTATTTAACTAATTCCTTAACCTTTGCCTTCTTACCAACACGATCTCTTAAGTAATTCAGCTTAGCACGTCTTACTTTACCTTTTCTTACAACTTCGATCTTCTCTACGTTGGGAGAATGTAAAGGCCAAGTCTTCTCTACGCCGATACCGTTGGAAGTCTTTCTAACAGTGAAAGTCTCGCGAACGCCGCCGTTCTGTCTCTTAATAACAGTTCCCTCGAAAACCTGAATTCTCTCGCGGTTTCCCTCTTTGATCTTAGCGTATACTTTTACAGTATCACCTACATTAAAATCAGCTACATCTGACTTTAACTGTGCATCTTCAATTGCCTTAATAATCTCGTTCATGTTGAACCTCCTTATCATTTTGACATTCTTAATACTTATGTGCTGTCCGCAACCGTAACAGAGGAATATCTCTACTCACAACCACACTATCATATCATAACATTTCCGCCAAGACAACCCCTAATTTTAAAAATCAATAGAAAAATGAATCGCCACTTAGGGAATCCGTCCTCTTTGCAGCAGCCATGACACCGATTACTGTTATTCTATCTGAAACAGCTCCATCAGCTCTTCCATCGTAAGCTGGTTTACAAATACCTCCCCCGCCTCGATTACATTTTCGGATAAAAGCTTCTTGCGGGTCTGCAGGGCATCGATCTTTTCTTCGAT
>ENA-UEQY01002381-UEQY01002381.1-human-gut-metagenome-genome-assembly--contig:-NODE-2381-length-10615-cov-8.280509_pt1 | contig 10615 bp, 9 predicted proteins | sample MGYA00242949_ERZ507949 | MGnify/ENA primary metagenome ERZ507949 (study PRJEB26167, sample SAMN06115403) | human gut metagenome | host: Homo sapiens | place: China:Jiangsu | collected 2016-07-06... | reverse complement strand
ACGATATGATTCGTATGAAATTATTTTTTTACTAATTAAAAACATCAACATTATGAACAAGATGAAATTTATGGTTCTCTTTATGAGTGTTGCCATGATATTCAGTGGCTGTGCGAGTATGAATAACACCGGTAAAGGTGCGGCTATAGGTGGAGGTTCGGGCGCTGCTTTGGGTGCTATTCTGGGAGGCGTTATCGGTAAAGGTAAAGGTGCGGCTATCGGCGCTGCCATCGGTACGGCAGTAGGCGCAGGTACAGGTGCCCTCATCGGAAAGAAAATGGATAAAGCTGCAGCCGAAGCAAAACAAATAGAAGGTGCGCAAGTAGAACAGATTACGGATAACAACGGACTGAAAGCCGTAAAAGTAACATTCGACTCGGGTATCCTTTTCACAACAGGTAACGCAAGTTTGAGTCCTGCCGCTAAATCCGCATTAAGCAAATTCGCAAATAATGTACTTAACCAGAACCGTGATATGGACGTATCTATCTATGGATATACCGACAATCAAGGATGGAGAAACAGTACGGCTGAACAAAGTCGCCAGAAAAACCTGAACTTGTCACAGGAACGTGCACAGAGTGTAGCAAGCTATCTGTTGAATTGCGGTGTGTCCAGCAACCAGATCAAAGGTGTGCAAGGTATGGGTGAAAGCGATCCCGTTGCAAGCAACGATACAGCAGCCGGCCGCGAACAGAACCGCCGTGTAGAAGTATATATGTACGCTAGCGAACAGATGATCAGAGATGCACAGGCAGCTGCTAATTAAAAAATTACTGCGTTATACACGCAACCTGCTGATTTTTTTCTTCACATCGACCTTACTGACGGTCATTATCTATCGGTTTATGCCGGTTTATATCACTCCGCTGATGGTTATTCGAAGTGTTCAGCAGATTTTCTCAGGAGATAAACCCACGTGGAAGCACACGTGGGTTTCTTTTGATAAGATATCCCCTAACCTCCCGATGGCGGTGATAGCTTCCGAAGATAACCGTTTTGCGGAACACAACGGGTTCGATTTCGTAGAGATCAGGAAAGCAATGAAAGAGAACAAAACACGTAAGCGAAAACGGGGAGCAAGCACCATCAGCCAGCAGACAGCCAAAAATGTGTTCCTATGGCCTAAGTCTTCATGGGTACGAAAAGGGTTTGAAGTATATTTTACCTTTTTGATCGAATTATTCTGGTCGAAGGAACGAATCATGGAGGTTTATCTCAACTCCATTGAAATGGGAAATGGTATCTATGGTGCACAAGCTACCGCCCAAATAAAGTTTGGAACAACAGCCGCCAAACTGACACGGGGACAATGTGCGCTTATCGCCGCTACCCTCCCTAACCCGATACGCTTCAATTCTGCGAAGCCTTCGCCATATATCCTAAAACGTCAAAAACAGATATTACGATTAATGAATCTGGATCCCAAGTTCCCACCGGAAGAAAAGACTATAAGAAAGCAACAAGGTAAAAACAAGAAAACGAAGAAGGAGCAATGAGAAATCTCTCTTGCTCCTTTCACTGATAAACTTGTCCGACTGTGTGCTATCCCCATTTATACAAAATCTTTCAACTCTTGCTGTAAACGCTGACGTGTGAAAAAGATACGGCTCTTCACCGTTCCCAATGGCAAAGGGAATACGGTATTCATTCGGCAAGAGATTTACTACCCGGTGTATTTCCTTAATGTCATAAGCACCTTCTGTGCTGTCAAAACCGGAATCCTGTGGCAAGTTCAAGTGATATAAGTTATCGGTGTGGTCGACAAATGTTTGGTCACGTACAATTTTTCTGTAATTATTAATAAAGATGTTACGCATGATTGTGTACATCCATCCCTTAAAGTTTGTATCGGGAATATACTTATCCTCATTGTCTAAGGCTTTCAGCGACGTCTCCTGCAATAGGTCGTTAGCTTCCTCACGGTCGGCTGTCAGTTTATAGGCAAATCGAAGTAATTCTTCTTGCACACTAAGCAGGTTTTTCTTAAAACTAATACTATTCATAAGTTTTTAAGTTTAGGTTTATAACTCTTTGTTCATGCTCTCGTGCTGCAAGGATAAGGCTTTTTTAAGGGGCGGACAAGGAAAAACTATCAAAATAGGGGGTAAAAACCGCCAATTATCAGTTTCTACCCCCTATCTTGTCGATTAACAGGTGGTTTTCGGAGCTATTCTCCTTTTAAAGTTGGTAAACAAATACTATATTTAACAGCCAAAATACGAGTGAAAAACACCGTTACTCCTCCTACCACCTGGCATCCGTAAGCCTCCATTCCGGCAAAGTCGCATATCCAGTAAGCCAGTCCGCCCACGACACACGCCATTGCATAAATTTCCTTACGAAAGATTAACGGAATCTCATTAATAAACACATCGCGGATTACACCTCCGGCAGCACCCGTAATACTACCCATGATAATGGCTACCCAATAAGGATACCCCAATGCAATGCTCTTGCCCACACCTACAACGGTAAACAAAGCCAGACCGATGCTGTCAAACAAGAAGAATGTATTGTGCATGTGAATCAGATACTTTCCAAAAGCAATCACCCAGAACAATGCAAGCCCCGTACATATCAAATAAATGGGGTCGGTCATCCATCCCGGCGTCACATCCAACAATACATCGCGAATTGTACCTCCGCCGATAGCCGTTGCCATTCCTACTACATAAGCCCCGAACCAGTCAAATTGTTTAGCCGAAGCAAGCCGGATGCCACTAATGGCAAAGGCAAACGTTCCTATAAAATCCAAAACTTGTACAAATGTTATCATAAATAAACTTATTTGGCTGCAAAGTAACGAATAATTTCGATAAGAAAACGTATTTTTGTCTTTTGAAAATAGCTAAAATGAAATGAAAATAACAATTATCGCAGGCGCACGCCCCAATTTCATGAAAATTGCTCCCTTAATGCGTGCTATTAACGCTGCCAAAGCAGCAGGTAAGAACATCAGTGCCCGTCTGGTATATACAGGTTCGGACGAAGACAAGAGCCTGGAGCCCTCTTTGTTCACCGACCTCGACATGCCCCGTCCCGATGCATATTTAAGAGTGGATGATACTGATTTCTTCCAACGAATGGCAGGCATTGTCGTTGCCTTTGCCCGTGAGCTGGAGAAGCATCCTGCACAAATTGTCATTGTGGTAGACGACCTCACTCCCACTATGGCCTGTTCTATCGTAGCTAAAAAGAAAGGGCTGAAAGTTGCTCATTTGGTGGCCGGGACACGCTCTTTCGACATGGATATGCCGAAAGAAGTCAACCGTATGATTACCGACGGACTTTCGGATATCCTATTTACTGCCGGAATGGTGGCAAACCGAAACTTAAACCATACGGGAACAGAACAGGCTCATGTTCATTTTGTTGGAAATATCTTAATCGACACTTTGCGATACAACCGCACAAGACTACAACGCCCTGTGGCTTTCTCTATTATGGGAGTGAAGGAAAAAGAATACGTACTGCTTACTTTAAACCGACATACATTAATTAATAACGATGCTGTTCTGAAAACCCTTTTCCATACAATATTGGAAAAGACAGATAAACCGATTGTCGCTCCTTTACATAATTATGTAAAAAACAAGCTGAGTGCCCTGGGCATTCATTCCGAGCGACTGCATATTCTTCCTCCCCAACCCTATCTGGCTTTCGGATATATGGTAAATCAGGCGCAGACCATTATCACAGACTCGGGCAATGTGGCTGAAGAAGCTACCTTCCTCGGTATTCCCTGCATCACACTGAACACTTATGCCGAGCATCCTGAAACCGTAAGTATCGGTACGAATTGTTTGGTGGGTGAAGATGCCGGAGCTTTGTCTGCGGCACTTGACAGGCTGAATAAAGGCGAATGGCAGAAAGGACATCTGCCGGAACGCTGGGACGGTCGTGCTGCCGAAAGAATTGTGCAAACCTTACTCGAAGAGAAATTATAAAGAGAAAAGGAATAACTATCACTTTTAATCGGCCCGGCGCAGTGCTATTGGTCATTCCGAAACAAAAAAGAAGAATCTGCTGACACAAAGTAATGTGCGCAGATTCTTCACAATATCCAAAATGACAAAAGATACAATACCGTATTTACCAAGTATAGTTCAAACCGAAACTCAGCAATTCCTGCAACTGGAAATAGCTCTTATTATCCTCCGTCAACTTCACGCCATCATCATAGCGGGCATGAACGAATAATTTCGTCGACAAATAACGGTTCAACACGAAGTTGAATGTGTTTTCCCAACTGGCAATTACTTTATCATAAGTAGTAAAGTATTCCAATTTAGACTCCCATACGATACTCGGGATAATTGTCCAAGTGAGGTTTCCCGTAAATTTAGAACCGATAAGGTTGGCAGTGCTGTGCCCCGGCTCCACATTAAAAGCAGCAGGATCGGTAATTTTATCATTACTGATATACATAAAGGTATATGCCAGCGGAGATGTCAGCAAAGACAAAGTATAATTCTTCTTGTTTTGCTTAAAGTCCATACCGAGGGTTATATCAAGCTGTGCCGGAGACATGAAATTAGAAATCATGTCGTTCGTATTGGTTTTGTAGTTAGCAAAGAACTGGGTCTTGAACTCGGCAGCCAATGTATAATACCAATTCTTGAATGCTTTCACACCGAGCTTACTGTTCAAACGGAACAAATCGGCGTTTGTCTTATATTTATGAACCGTATCAGAAGGGGCAGTGACGAATCCCAACTTCATCTCCAGCTTATTTTCAAATTCCAGCCGCTGACGGTCATCAAAATTAGCTTCAAGCACTAAGCCCGAAAGCAAAGAGTTAGTACTTTCACCACCTTTATACCAATTGTCCGAAATATAATGCTGTGTAAACTGAGCATATCCGTTTCCTTTATATTTCCAGAAGTTGGGACGAACAATCACCAAATCACTTTCCGTATCCACACTCTCCACCGGATTTTCCGGTTGTAAGAAGCTCTTAATATGCTCTTTACGTGGATTCATTACAATCTGACTGTCTTCCAAAGGCTTCAAGTCTGCCAGATAAAGCTCATTACCCAACACTCTCTCAGGATACTGCATATAATAATTAAGAAGAATTTTATTCACCCAACGGTCTACCTTGGCCGACCGTTCCAAATCAGGCACAGTAAACAACCGAATAGAATCCTGTTTGGCACGATAAACCGAATCTGCCGCCGTGTGTTTAGTATTATATTCTTCGGGCGACCACTTCAATTCGAAAGCCTGCTCTACCGGTGCGGTATAATAAGTAGGCGGAACAAACAATTTATAATAAGCCGGGTCACGGCGGACACGCGGAGCCGGAGCATCCAAGTCATCCCACATTCTAAAATAAGCATAATAAGCTGCTCTCAAATTAGCCAAAGAATCGGCAAATGTCGCTACCGCAGGACTTGCCTTCGCTTTTGTTATCTTCTGCGCCGGTGCTACAGAGCAAAACAAAGCCAAAATCAAGGGTAAAGCCAGTTTTCTTTTCATATTCTTTATCGTTTTTGCGTAAAAAGGCACTTAAATGGTGCAAAAGTACACTTAATTTTCCTTATATCAAAAGACAAAAGTACTTTTAAAAACCATATCAATGACTTTTTAAAACCGGATGAAGTTTTTAAAAAGCGCTGCCGGTTACTTTTTAAACGTTCTATTACGTTTTTTTGTTGTGCAACCGGGAAATTCAGAAAAAGATTTTGTAATTTTGCAACTTCGATAATTCAAGAGAATAACATTTAAAAATATTAAGTAGTGGGAGAAACTAAGTATATCTTCGTAACTGGTGGTGTTGCCTCTTCATTGGGCAAAGGTATTATTTCATCATCAATAGGTAAATTGCTGCAAGCAAGAGGCTACAATGTTACCATTCAAAAGTTTGATCCGTATATCAACATCGACCCGGGAACTCTGAATCCATACGAGCACGGTGAATGTTATGTAACCGTAGACGGCCACGAAGCCGATCTTGACCTGGGACACTATGAACGCTTCTTGGGAATCCAGACAACCAAAGCCAACAACATTACAACCGGTCGCATCTACAAGAGCGTTATCGACAAGGAACGCCGTGGCGACTATCTGGGAAAGACCATTCAGGTTATTCCCCATATCACTGACGAAATTAAGCGCAACGTAAAATTATTAGGCACTAAAAATAAATTTGACTTCGTAATCACCGAAATCGGAGGTACGGTAGGTGATATCGAATCCTTGCCTTACCTGGAAAGTATCCGTCAGTTAAAATGGGAAATGGGACGTAACGCTTTATGCGTACACCTCACATACGTACCTTATCTGGCTGCTGCCGGTGAGCTGAAAACAAAACCGACACAGCACTCTGTAAAAGAATTGCAATCCGTAGGTATCCAACCGGATATTTTGGTACTTCGCACAGAACACGAATTGAGCACTAACCTGAAAAAGAAAGTCGCTCTATTCTGCAATGTAGACGAGAATGCAGTGGTGCAATCCATGGATATGCCTACTATTTATGAGGTTCCGGTGCGCATGCAGGAACAAGGACTGGACGTTACCATCCTACAGAAAATGGGCTTACCCGTAGGCGAGACTCCTACCCTCGGCCCGTGGAGGGATTTCCTCGACCGTCGTCACAAAGCTACTGAAAAAGTTAAAATAGGCTTAGTGGGAAAATATGATTTGCAGGATGCTTATAAATCCATCCTTGAAGCATTGTCACAGGCAGCAACATACAACGACCGCAAGGCCGACATCCACTTCATCAACAGTGAGAAGCTGACAAATGAAAATGTGGAAGAGCAAATCAAAGACATGGACGGTATCATTATCTGCCCGGGCTTCGGACAGCGTGGTATCGAAGGTAAGTTTATAGCTATCAAATACGCTCGTACACACAATGTTCCCACATTCGGTATCTGCCTGGGTATGCAGTGCATTGCCATCGAATTTGCCCGCAATGTACTGGGATATGCCGATGCCAACAGCCGCGAGATGGATGAAAAGACTCCGCACAACGTTATCGATATCATGGAAGAGCAGAAGGCTATCACCAACATGGGAGGTACGATGCGTCTGGGAGCTTACGAATGTGTGCTCGACCAGAATTCCAAAACTTTCGAAGCCTATAAGAGCGAACACATTCAGGAGCGTCACCGCCATCGCTATGAATTCAACAATGACTACAAGCAGGAATTTGAGAAAGCGGGCATGAAGTGTGTCGGTATCAATCCCGAATCAGACTTGGTGGAAATCGTTGAGATTCCTACCCTGAAATGGTTTATCGGAGTGCAGTTCCACCCCGAATACAGCAGTACTGTACTGAAACCGCATCCTTTGTTCCTGTCATTTATCAAGGCAGCCATTAATAAAGGATAAAACGAGAATTATAATATAAATAAGGTAAACAAGAAAAAATGGACAAAAACACTTTAGTGGGATTCGCCCTGATTGGTGCAGTTGTGATAGGCTTCAGCATCTACAACCGTCCCAGCCAGGAAGAAATGGCACGTGCAAAACACTACCAGGATTCCATTCAGGCTATCGCCCAAAAAGAAGCTGCCATGCAAGAACAGGCAGCACAGCAGAGTGCGGCCTATACAATACAGGCAGACTCTACCTCACTGTTCTATGGCGCGAGCCAGGGAACGGAGCAGTTGACAACACTGGAAAACGATTTGGTGAAAATCACATTTACCAATAAAGGCGGACGCGTATGCGCCGCCACGCTAAAAAATTATAACGGTCAGGACGGTAAGCCTTTGGAGCTGTTTGACGAAAAAGACTCGGGCATGAACTTCGCTTTCGAAGGAAAGAACGAAAACATTTTGACCGAAGACCTTTACTTCCGACCAACCAATGTGACCGACAGTACAGTGACGATGCGGCTGGCCACCAACGGTGCAGGCTATATCGATTTCGACTACAAGCTGCTGCCCAATACCTATGTGGTGAACTTCTCCATCCGCGCCAACGGAATGCAGAATTTCTTCCCAGCAGCAGCCAACACTGTCAACATCAACTGGCATCAGCGTGCACGCCAATTAGAAAAAGGGTTCAGCTTTGAGCAACGTTATACTTCGCTCACCTACAAGCCGGTGGACAAAGGCTCGGACTACCTGAACGAAATGAAAGATGCCAAAGAAGAAGTGACCGACCGCTTGGACTGGATTGCTTTCAAAAACCAGTTCTTCTCAAGCGTACTGATTGCCGATCAGGACTTCGACAAGGCTTCACTGGTCTCTACTCCCCTAAAAGAGGGAAGCGGATATATGAAGAACTATACCGCAGACATGACCACATTCTTTGACCCCACGGGAAAACAGGCTACCAATATGCAGTTCTATTTCGGTCCCAACCATTTCAAGACACTGCTGGCAAGCAATGACTTGAGCCTTTCGCAAAAAGACCTGGAACTGGAAGATCTGGTATATTTGGGCTGGCCGATTATCCGATGGATTAACCGCTGGTTTACCATCCCCTTGTTCGACTGGCTGTCCGGTTGGGGACTGAGCATGGGTATAGTGCTACTGTTAATGACCATTATCGTAAAAGCATTGGTGTATCCGGCTACCCATAAGTCATATATGTCATCTGCCAAGATGCGCGTATTAAAGCCATATATCAATGAAATCAATGCCAAATATCCCAAAAAGGAAGATGCGCTGAAGAAACAACAGGAAACCATGGCACTTTACAGCAAGTATGGTGTCAGTCCGATGGGTGGCTGTCTGCCGATGCTGATTCAGATGCCGGTATTCATGGCGTTGTTCTTCTTCGTGCCAAACGCCATTGAACTGCGCCAGCAGAGTTTCTTATGGGCTCCCGACATGTCTACCTACGATGACATCATTCATTGGAGCACCACTATTCCTTTGTTGGGCAATCACTTGAGTCTGTTCTGTTTGCTGTTCAGCATTACTAACATCCTGAACACAATGTACACCATGAAGCAACAAGACACCGGCCAGCAGCAAATGCCAGGTATGAAACTGATGATGTATATCATGCCTGTGATGTTTATCTTTATTTTCAACGGCTACTCTTCCGGTCTGAACTATTATTACTTCATCTCCGGTTTGATAGGTATCCTGACTATGGTCTTCCTGCGCAAGACAACTGATGAGAAGAAACTTCTTGCACAATTGGAAGCCAACAAGGAAAAGAAGAAACAGAAAAACGGCGGTAAAGCCGGCGGTGGTCTGATGGCCAAGCTCGAAGCATTGCAGAAAGAGCAAGAACGCCTGCAACAGGAAAGAATGAACAAAGGAAAAAAATAAGACTCCGCAATATTCTATTTTTTTAAATAAATAATTATCAAGGGGGACGACCATTTCTCAAAGAGATTTGATCGTCCCCCTTTTTCTTTTGATGCACCAACCCGATGAGGTGCCTATGCACTAGTTGAAATCCCCCACCACACCGTCTCATACTCTTCTACCTCCCCTTGCAAAGCCTCCCTCATGCCATCACAAACCGCGAAGCTTACTGATAGACAACCGGATTATCGCCACTAATCTATAAATCACAAGCACTAATCCACAAATCAACGGCATCAACCTGTAAATCAATGATAAAAATTAGGATATACATCAGGCATATAGTAACTTTGTATATGGTATCCAAAGACATTGGATACTATTAATATCAACTTTATACAGACAATTATGGCTGAATACATCAAACAGGAAATGAGTGACCTGGACGGCTCAGGCGAACAGCGGGTATTTTATCGCATGAAAACCTATCACAACATCAATGCCCGGGAATTTGTCAGCAAGTTGGCACGTCCGGGGTCAGGACTGAGCGAAGGAAATGTACTGCATGTACTTACCACTCTTGCCGATGAACTGGCTTACTATATGGCACAGGGATACAGCGTGAGCATAGACGGTGTGGGAACATTCAAACCCACTTTGGGAATAGCCGAAGGCAAAGAAACAGACACATTGGACGGTGACGAACAAAAACGAAACGCGCGAAGCATTATGGTGAATGGAGTAAACTTCCGCGCCAGCAAAGATTTGATAAAGGAAACCGCCCGGCATTGTGAATTGAAGCGTGCCGGGGTAAGCCGCATCCACCATTCGCCCTACTCGCCGGAAGAACGTATCACACTCGCCTTGAAATATCTGGACGAAAATCACTTCATGCGCGTGGCGGACTATATGAAGCTGACCGGACTGCGCAAGACAAGCGCCACTCTCGAGCTGAAACGATTGAGAGAAGACCCCGCCAACGGCATCACAACGGAAGGAAAAAGAAACGGAATGATTTATGTGAAGCGAAATAATAAATAGCCATACAAACGCACAAAATACACCAACAGCATGCTCTAAAGCAAACAAAGAAAATAACAAATATGCAAGAACATTTCACTTCACCGGCTTTTATGTGTATTTTTGCAATCATTTAATCATCAAAAAACAGCTTTTAAGTATGAATAAATCAAGCGCAACCATCATGGCAGCGGCACTTATGCTGGCTTCTTCCTGCACCGATATAAAACAGGAAGGACAGGGCTACGAGCCCATTATCGGCAAACAAGAAATTACCATCAAAGACGGTCGCCTCACTCCCGAAGCACTATGGGCAATGGGACGTATAGGTAGCCTGAGTGTATCACCCGACGGCAAGAAGATAGCCT
>ENA-UEQY01002376-UEQY01002376.1-human-gut-metagenome-genome-assembly--contig:-NODE-2376-length-10627-cov-6.332986_pt1 | contig 10627 bp, 10 predicted proteins | sample MGYA00242949_ERZ507949 | MGnify/ENA primary metagenome ERZ507949 (study PRJEB26167, sample SAMN06115403) | human gut metagenome | host: Homo sapiens | place: China:Jiangsu | collected 2016-07-06... | reverse complement strand
ATAATTTCTGACATTATTGTTGAAATAATCGTGAATTTTTGTTATACTGGTAGTGTAGCCGACAGCGTGTGTGCGCAGCGCGGCTGCGCGACATTTTTTGAAGGAGCCGACCCTATGGCCACCATGAATTCGCTCACCGATATCTGGTCCGTCTTGATGGACAGCCTCTCGCAGGAGCTGACCCAGACGGCGATCAATACCTGGTTTTCCGATTGCACCCCGATCGAGATCAATAATAATACGCTCATCGTGCACACCACGTCGGATTTTAAGCGCAGCATCATTCAGGCGCGCTTTGAAAAGACGATCTGCGCCAAGCTCTACGACCTGTTCTCCTGCCCGTTCGAGCTGGTCGTGCTCGCCGGGGACGACGAGCTGCTCGAATACCGCGAGAAGCGCCCCTCCGCCGAGGAGATGCCGGAGATGGACGGGTACACGTTCGACCGCTTCATCGTCGGGCCGAGCAACAAGTTCGCGCACGCGGCGGCCATCGCCGTGTCGCAGAATCCCGGCAAGGTGTATAACCCGCTGATCATCTACGGCAACTCCGGCCTCGGCAAGACGCACCTTCTGCTCGCCATCGGGCAGACCATCCGCCACAATAACCCCGGCGCGAAGATCGCCTACGTCAAGGGCGAGGAGTTCGTCAACCAGATGGTCAAATCCATCGGCACGGGCACGGCGGAGAACTTCCGCCAGAAATACCGCAATGCCGACCTGCTGCTCATGGACGATATCCAGTTCATCGCCGGCAAGGACAGCACGCAGGAGGAGTTTTTCCACACCTTCAACTGCCTGTACGAGGCCGGAAAGCAGATCGTCGTGACCTCCGACCGGCCGCCGAAGGAGATGAAGCGCCTCAACGACCGCCTGTGCTCCCGGCTCGAGGGCGGCCTGCTCGCGGACGTGCAGCCGCCGGATCTCGAGACACGCACGGCCATCATCCGCACAAAGGCCGCGCAGTTCGGCATGGTGCTCTCCGAGGAGGTCGTGCAGTACATCGCCGAAAACATCACCTCCAACGTCCGTCAGCTCGAGGGCGTCGTCAAGCGCCTGACCGCCTACCGCGACATTCTTGACGACACGATCACGGTCGACTCCGTCAAGCGCGCCATCAAGGACGTCATCCGCACCGGCACGTACATCCCCACGCCGGACGTCATTATTGAGGAATCCGCGCGCTCGTTCCAGCTCAGCGGCGCAGACCTGCGCGGACAGAGCCGCAACAAAAAGACCGCCATGGCCCGCCAGATCGCCATGTACCTCATGCGCAATCTCACGAATCTCCCCCTCAAGGAGATCGGCGAGGAGTTCGGCGGCCGCAACCACGCGACCGTACTCAGCTCCATCCGCAAGGTCGAGGAGCTGCTCAAATCCGACCCCGAAATCTCCGCCACCGTGCGCGACATCACGAGCAACATCAACTCGAAAAACTGACGCCGTTTTCCACACATCGCTGTTATCCTAACGTGGAGAACGTGTGGAAAGCTGTGGACGTTAATTTTGCCTGATTCTGGTAGTTTAAAAGTTACCAACCTTTCCACAATTTTTTCAACACCGGTTTTTCAGACGCCGCAACGGCTCAGACCGGTTTTCCACCAAACGAACAGCTCTACTACTACTACTAAAAATATGCTTTCTATCTTTCGAATAGACGAAACGTTTCTGATTAAGGAGGCCGCTCATGAAATTTTCCTGTGACAAGTACGTTCTGCAGCAGGCTGCAGCATCCGCAGCCCGCGCCGCCGCACCCAAGAGCCCGATCGCCGCGCTCGAGGGCCTGCTGCTCGAGGCAGGTGCGGATCTGCGCATCACCGGCTATGACCTGAAAAAGGCCATCTACACCAACATGGAAGCAGACATCCCCGAACCGGGCAGCGTGCTCGTCGGCGCGCGCCTGTTCTGCGAGATGCTGCGCCGTATGCCCGACGGCATCGTCACCGTCGAGGCCGAAAACGGCACGGTCACCGTCAAGTGCGGCCGCTCGGCCTTCAACCTCGTCGGCATGAGCGCAGAGGATTATCCCGACCTGCCGAGCGTGGAGGCCGAAAACGGCGTGTCCCTGCCGCAGGATCTGCTCAAGAAGATGATCAACGAGTGCTCCTTCGCCGTGAGCACGAACGAGAGCCGCCCGGTCTACATGGGCACGCTCTTTGAGATCGCGCACAACGAGCTGACCATGGTCTCCGTCGACGGCTACCGTCTGGCGCTGCGCCGCGAGCCCGTTGAGGGCTATGGCGACGACTGCAGCTTCATCGTGCCGGGCACGGCGCTGAGCGATCTGGAGCGTCTGTGCAGCGACAGCGACGAGCGCGTCAAGATGTCCGTCGGCAGCAAGCACATCTCGTTCACCGTCGGCAGCACCGTCATCCTCTCGCGCCGGCTCGAGGGCGACTTCCTCAATTATAAGAAGGCGATCCCGGAGTCGTTCCGCATCACGGTCAAGACCGCGCGCACGGATCTGCTCGACGTGGTCGAGCGCGTGTCGCTCATCGTCGACAGCAAAAACAATGCCCCCCTGCGCCTGACCTTCCGCAAGGACGCCATCGACTTCGTGTGCACGACGCCGCTCGGCAAGGCGGCTGATTCCTGCCCGTGCGAGGGCGACGGCGGCGATCTCGAGATTGGCTTCAACGACCACTACCTGTCCGACGCGCTCAAGGCGGCGCCGGCGGACGAGCTCAACGTCTGCCTCAACACCGGCTCGAGCCCGTGCATCTTCGTGCCGGCGGACGGAAGCGACAACTTTGTATATATGGTGCTGCCGGTGCGTCTGCGCGCCGGACAGTGACCGGAGTGAGAACTATGGAAACGATCACGATCGAAACGGAATTCATCAAGCTCGACGCGCTGCTGAAGTTTGCCGCCCTCACGGGGACCGGCGGCGAGGCAAAGCAGGTCATCACCGACGGCATGGTTGCCGTCAACGGCGAGACGTGCACGATGCGCGGCAAGAAGATCCGCCCGGGCGACATCGTGACCTTCGCCGGGCACACGCTGCAGGTACAGAGCGCGCAATGATCGTGCGCAGGATCGCGCTCAACGGCTGGCGCAACTATGAATTCGCCGCGGCGGAGTTTTCGCCCGGCACGAACGTCATCACCGGTGAAAACGCGCAGGGCAAGACGAATCTGCTCGAGGCGGTGTACCTGCTCACGGGCGGCAAGAGCTTTCGCACCCGCTTTGACAAAGAGCTCATCGGCTTCGGCTACACGAGCGCGGAGGTGCTCGCGGACGTGTATGCCTTCGGACGGGAGCAGACCGTGCGCGTCGTGCTCCGGCAGGGGCAGCGCAAGCAGATCTGGCAAAACGGCGTGAAAAAGACCGCCGCCGAGCTCGCGGGGAACTTTGCCGCCGTGCTCTTCTGCCCGGACGATCTGAACATCATCCGCGACGGGCCGGCTGCCCGCCGGCGCATGATGGATATGGCCATCAGTCAGCTGCGGCCGAAATACGGCGCGCTGCTGGCCGAATACAGCCGCCTGTATGACCAGAAATCCGCGATCTTGCGCGACTGGCACGAAAAGCCGTCGCTGCTCGACACGCTCGACGATTTTTCCGACCAGATGTGCCGCGTCTCGGCCAGGCTCATCCGCTACCGCGCGGCCTACGCCTCGCGCCTGAACATCGCGGCCGCGCCCATCCACGCCGACTTTTCCGGCGGACGCGACGCGCTGGCGCTTGCCTACCGCACGGTCAGCACCGTGACCGATGCCCTCGGCACGGAAAAGGAGATCTACTACGCCCTGTGCGACCATCAGGAGCAGCACCGCCGCGCCGAGCTCGACAGCGGCCAGTGTCTGACCGGGGCGCACAAGGACGATCTGCTCATCGACATCAACGGTCAGCCGGCGCGCGCGTTTGCCTCGCAGGGGCAGACACGCACGGCGGCGCTGTCGCTCAAGCTCGCCGAACGGGAGATCTTCCACGACGAGTTTGACGAATACCCCGTGCTCATGCTCGACGACGTGCTCTCGGAGCTCGACGCGCAGCGGCAGGCGTTCGTGCTCAACCGCATCGGCGGCGGGCAGACGCTCATCACCTGCTGCGAGGACGCGCGCATCGCCGAACGCACCGGCGGCCGCGTGCTCACGGTCGCAAACGGGGGGATCCGCTGATGTATCTGCATCTCGGCAATCAGGTCATCGCGCTGCAAAAAAGCGTCCTCGGCGTGTTCGACATGGACACCGCCACATGGTCGCACCGCACGCGCGAGACGCTGGAAAAATGGGAACAGGCCGGTCAGGTGGAAAACGCCGCCGGGGATGAGCTGCCCAAGGCGTTCGTGCTCTGCTCGCTCGGCAGCGGGCAGACCTGCTATCTGTCACAGCTCAACACCGCAACACTATATAAACGCAGCAAGGCCAGCGGACTGGAGAATCTCTGACCGCGGCGCTGTACGGAAGGAAGCAAATCCATGCCAGATATCACAGACAAGATCACACAAAAATATGACGCCAGCCAGATCCAGGTGCTCGAGGGTCTGGAGGCCGTGCGCAAGCGTCCGGGCATGTACATCGGCTCGACGTCGTCGTCCGGTCTGCACCACCTCGTGTATGAGATCGTCGACAACTCCATCGACGAGGCGCTCGCGGGCTACTGCAGCCACATCGAGCTGACCATCGAGCCGGGCGACATCATCTGCGTGAGCGACAACGGCCGCGGCATCCCCGTGGACGTGCAGCCGCAGACGGGCAAGTCCGCGCTTGAGGTCGTGTTCACGGTGCTGCACGCGGGCGGCAAGTTCGGCGGCGGGGGCTATAAGGTCTCCGGCGGCCTGCACGGCGTCGGCGCATCGGTCGTCAACGCCCTGTCCGAGTGGCTGGAAGTGAACGTGCACAAAAACGGGAAGATCTATCAGATGAAGTTCTCCCGCGGCGAGACGACGCAGGCCATGACCGTCGTCGGCGAGACCGACCACACCGGCACGACCGTGCGCTTCAAGCCCGACCCTGTTATGTTCGAGGACACGGTCTATGACTATGAGACGCTGCACGTGCGTATGCGCGAGCAGGCGTTTCTAAACGCCGGTCTGCGCATCACGATCACCGACCTGCGCGGCGAGGAGCCCGTGAGCGAGTCGATGTGCTACGAGGGCGGCATCCGCGAGTTCGTGGACTTCATCAACCGCAACAAGACCGCGCTGCACCCCGAGGCAATCTATATGGCCGGCGAGCGCAGCGACTCCATGTGCGAGATCGCGCTGCAGTATAACGACGGCTACAACGAGGTCATCGTCTCCTTCGCCAACAACATCCACACGCCGGAGGGCGGCATGCACGAGACCGGCTTCAAGGCCGCGCTCACCCGCGCGCTCAACTCCTACGGCAAGAAGAGCGGCATCCTCAAGGAGGGCGACAGCATCTCCGGCGAGGACAGCCGCGAGGGTCTGACTGCGGTCATCTCCGTCAAGCTCACCAACCCCCAGTTCGAGGGGCAGACGAAGGCCAAGCTCGGCAACTCCGAAATGCGCGCGCTCGTCGACTCGGTCGTCTTTGACCGCCTGTCGCAGTTTCTGGAGGAGAACCCCGCCGTCGGCCGCACGATCATCGAAAAGGCGCTCACGGCCTCGCGCGCCCGCGAGGCTGCCCGCCGCGCGCGCGAAAATATCCGCCGCAAAAACGGGCTCGAGGGCTTCAATATGCCCGACAAGCTGCGCGACTGCAACGACCGCGACCCCTCGCTGACCGAGCTCTACATCGTCGAGGGCGACAGTGCAGGCGGCTCTGCCACGCAGGGACGCGACTCGCGCTTCCAGGCGATCCTGCCGCTCTGGGGCAAGATGCTCAACGTCGAAAAGGCGCGCGCCGACAAGGTCTACGGCAACGACAAGCTCACGCCCGTCATCACGGCGCTCGGCGCGGGACTCGGTGAGGAGTTTGACATCCAAAAGCTCCGCTATCACAAGGTCATCATCATGGCCGATGCCGATGTTGACGGCAGCCACATCCGCACGCTGCTGCTGACGTTCTTCTTCCGCTTCATGCGTCCGCTCATCGACGGCGGCTATGTCTATTCCGCCATCCCGCCGCTGTATAAGCTCAACCGCGGCAAGACCTCGCGCGTCGCCTTCTCCGACGAGGAGCGCGACCGCATCTCCGCCGAGATGCGCGGCGACAACCCGAACGCGAAGATCGACATCAACCGCTTCAAGGGTCTCGGCGAGATGGACCCGCACGAGCTCTGGGAGACGACCATGAACCCCGAGACCCGCACGCTCAAGCAGATCACGCTCGAGGACGCCGTGCACGCCGACGAGGTGTTCACCGTGCTCATGGGCGAAAAGGTCGAGCCGCGCAAGGCGTTCATCGAGCAAAACGCCAAGTACGCGGTCAACATTGACATTTAAGGAGGTGTGCAGCCATGGCCAAGGACTATAAACGGGAGGACATTCTCTATCCCGACCAGAAGATCATTCAAAGCGAGCTCGTCCATGAGATGCAGACCTCTTACATCGAGTATGCCATGTCCGTCATCGTCGGACGTGCGCTGCCGGATGTGCGCGACGGTCTCAAGCCCGTGCACCGGCGTATCCTCTACGCCATGTACGAGGACAACCTGACCTCGGACAAGCCCTTCAAAAAATCCGCCACCTGCGTCGGCGACGTGCTCGGCCGGTATCATCCGCACGGCGACGCGTCCGTGTATGACGCGATGGTGCGTCTGGCGCAGGATTTCTCCATGCGCTATATGCTCGTCGACGGCCACGGCAACTTCGGCTCCGTGGACGGCGACCCCCCGGCCGCTTACCGATACACCGAGGCGCGCCTGTCAAAGATCGCCAACGAAATGCTGCGCGACATCGACAAGGACACCGTGGACTGGGACCCGAACTTTGACGAGACCCGCCGCGAGCCGCGCGTGCTGCCGTGCCGCTTCCCGAACCTGCTTGTCAACGGCAGCTCGGGCATCGCCGTCGGCATGGCAACGAATATCCCGCCGCACAACCTCACCGAGGTCATCAACGCCTGCGTGTGCGTGCTCGAAAATCCGGACGCCACGCTCAGCGATCTCATGCAGCACGTCACGGGCCCGGACTTCCCGACCAAGGGCATCATCGTCGGCCGCAGCGGCATCCGCGCGGCCTACGCCACCGGCCGCGGCCGCGTCGTCGTGCGCGCCCGCACCGAGACCGAGACGTGGGGACACGACCGCATCCGCATCATCGTGACGGAGCTTCCGTATCAGGTCAACAAGCGCCAGCTCATCCAGAACATCTCCGAGCAGGTGCGCGACAAGAAGCTCGACGGCATCTCCGGTCTGCGCGACGAATCCGACCGCAACGGTATGCGCATCGTCATCGAGCTCAAGAAGGACGCCAACACGCAGGTCGTGCTCAACCGCCTCTTCGCCCAGACGCAGATGCAGACCACGTTCGCCGTGAATATGCTCGCGCTGGTCGATAACCAGTCGCAGCCGAAGATCCTGTCCCTGCGGCACATCCTCGACGAGTATCTCACCTTCCAGGAGGAGATCATCGTCCGGCGCACGAAGTTCGACCTCAAGAAAGCGCTCGAGCGCGCGCATCTGCTTGAGGGTCTGCTCATCGCCGAGGAGAACATCGACGAGGTCATCCGCATCATCCGCGAGAGCTATGACAACGCCAAGGAAAACCTCATGCAGCGCTTCAGCCTCTCCGAGGTGCAGGCGCAGGCGATCCTCGATATGCGCCTCAAGGCCCTGCAGGGTCTCGAGCGCGAGAAGCTGCAAAACGAATATGACGAGCTCGAGCAGCGCATCGCCTACTTCCGTGAGCTGCTGGCCGACCCCGAAAAGGTCAAGGGCGTGCTGCGTGACGAGCTCATCGCCATCCGCGACAAGTACGGCGACGCGCGCAAGACCGAGATCCAGGACATCGAGGACGACATCGACATCGAGGACCTCATCGAGGAGGAGCAGTGTGTGTTCACGCTCTCGCACGGCGGCAACATCAAGCGTGTGCCCGTCGACGAGTACACCGCGCAAAAGCGCGGCGGCAAGGGCGTGCGCGCGGCGACGCTGCGCGACGAGGACTATGTCGAGACCGTCTTTACCGCCTCGACCCATGACTACATCCTCTTCTTCACCGACCGCGGCCGCTGCTACCGCAAGAAGGGCTACCTCATCCCCGAGGCCGGACGCACCGCGCGCGGCGTGAACATCGTCAACTTTATTCAGGTGGAAAAGGACGAGAAGGTCAGCGCCATGCTGCACGTGCGCGAGATGGACGACGATTCGTTCCTCGTCTTTGCCACGCGCAGCGGTACGGTCAAGCGCATGGCGCTCTCGGCGCTGCGCAACATCCGCACGAGCGGCATCCGCGCGCTCACGCTCGACGAGGGCGACGAGCTCATCAACGTCATGCGCACCGATGGGGAGCAGAATATCCTCATGGCAACCCACAACGGTCAAGCCATCTGCTTTGCTGAGACGGACGTGCGCCCGATGGGCCGCGAGGCCGTCGGCGTGCGCGGCATCCGCCTCAAGGACGGCGACTGGGTCGTCGGCGCGGAGATCGCGCAGCCGGATGCGAGCGTGCTGTCCATCACCGAAAAAGGTTATGGCAAGCGTACCCCGGCATCCGAGTACATCCGCGGCGGCGAGGAGCCGCAGCACCGCGGCGGCTCGGGCATGAAAAACTACAACATCACCGACAAGACCGGTCCGGTCGCGGCGGTCAAGGTCGTGCAGGACAGTGACGACGTGCTCGTCGTCTCGGACGACGGCGTCATCATCCGCATGGAGGCCGCCGGCATCTCCGAGCTCGGCCGCGCGACGCAGGGTGTGCGCATCATGCGCCTGTCTGAGGGTGCGCGGGTCATCTCCGTGGCGCTCACCGACCGCGCCGAGAGCGAGGACGCGCCTGCCGGGGAGAGTGAGGCATGAAGCAGGTCATCATCTACACCGACGGCGCCTGCTCCGGCAACCCCGGTCCCGGCGGCTGGGGCGCGATCCTGAAATACGGCGCGCACGAGCGTGAGCTCTCCGGGGGCGAACCGTCCACGACGAACAACCGCATGGAGCTGCTCGGCGCGATCACCGCGCTGCAGAGCCTGCGCGAGCCGTGTCAGGTGACGCTGTATACGGACAGTCAGTATCTGGCCAACGCCATCAACCTCGGCTGGCTGCGCGGCTGGAAGCAGAAGGGCTGGCGGCGCAAGGAGGGCGAGCTGAAAAACGCCGACCTCTGGCAGACGCTCGACGCCCTGCTGCAGACGCACAAGGTGCAGTTTGTCTGGGTCAAGGGGCACGCCGATAATGTGTACAACAACCGCTGCGACGCGCTGGCCGTCGCGGAAAGGGAGAAGTTTGCATGACAGAGCCAAAGATCGTCCATCTGCCGCCGCGGGAGAAAAACCCGGCGCGCGAGCCAAACGAAACATGGGACGCCGGAGAGCGCCTCTTCGGACTGGAGGAGCTGCTGCTGCATATGCCGCCGATCCGAAAGCTCCACCTCGAGCGGGGCAGGCTCAAGGATCTCGTGCGCCTGTATCCGGACATGAAGCGCGAGTTCGCCGCGCCCGAGCTGCTGCCGCAGGCCGTGATCGCCACGGCGATGGTGCGCCGGCGCATGGAGCTGCTGCTCTTCCGGTCGGACGATCAGCGCGAGGCGGGCTATGCGCTCGTGACGGTGTGCTCCCCGTATGGCTATGTGCTGGTGCATATGCTGACGATCTATCCGTTTTTGCGCGGGCAGCTGCTCGGGCGCGTGGCGGCGGAGCTGATCGCGCGCTGCTATGCCGGCAAAAGGGGCGTGCTCTTCTGCCAGAGCCGCACGAGCGCGGTGCTGCCCGAGCGTGAGCGGATGCTCCGGGAAAATGGCTACTGCGACACGGGCTTTCGCTTCCGCTGGAACGGGCAGCCGGCGGCACTGTATCTGCGCCCCTGCCAGAGCACGGAGGACATCACGCCGGTGGCGCAGCTGCTGCTGCGGGATCTGTACGGCGATCTGCTGACGCCGGTCAACGCGCGGCGCATGATCCAGCCCGAGGCGTAACAGGAGGTCATTTATGGGACAAAATGTGGATCTGCGCGTGCTGCGCGCAGAGGAATTTGCGTCGTTCCGGCAGCGCAACATCGCGCGCTATGCGCAGGAGCTGCTCTTCGCCCGCGCGACGGACACGCAGGAGCACGCGCTCACCGAGGCGCAGGGCGCGCTTGATGAGATGCTGCCGCAGGGTGCGGACACGCCGCGCAACTATCTGCTGGCGGCCGAGTCCGGCGGCGAGACCGTGGGCGAGCTCTGGTGCGACACGACCGAACCCGAGACGGTGTTCATCAACGACTTTTTCGTCTATCCCGCCTGCCGCAGGCACGGCTGGGGCAAGGCCATGCTGCGCGCCGTGGAGGAGCTGGCGGCGGCGCAGTCGTTTGAGCAGGTCGTCACGCACGTGTATCACACCAACCGCATCGCACTCGAGATGTTCGAGGCCGCCGGCTTCACGCAGGTCGGTCCGCCGAAGGGCGGAAACATCTTCTTGCGCAAGCGCTATCTGCGCTCGCCGTTTCTGGTGTGAGCGCAGCTGCAGAAAAACCGCCTCTGTTCAACGAACAGAGGCGGTTTTCAGTCGGACAAAACCTCGTAGAGTTTGCGCCCGCAGGCGCAAAGAAAGTCCAATCATTTTCTTCGGCGACATGTGCGGCGAAG
>ENA-UEQY01002375-UEQY01002375.1-human-gut-metagenome-genome-assembly--contig:-NODE-2375-length-10629-cov-3.143575_pt1 | contig 10629 bp, 9 predicted proteins | sample MGYA00242949_ERZ507949 | MGnify/ENA primary metagenome ERZ507949 (study PRJEB26167, sample SAMN06115403) | human gut metagenome | host: Homo sapiens | place: China:Jiangsu | collected 2016-07-06... | reverse complement strand
CTTGCTATCCTCATCACAGCGCCCTTTGGGGCAATCTGCGTAGACCATCTGCATAAGCGGCTATTGCAAAAATAAAAAACAGGCATTGAGATATTTTTTCTCAGTGCCTGTTTTCCTTTTGCGGTATGATATTTCCGTTTTCGACATAAAATAAATTATCCCTGCTGATATATTTTCGGACAGAATCCTCAATCCCTGTGCAGGTCACAAACGCCTGCAAGCCGTCAATGCTTTCCAGAAGATATTTCTGGCGGCTTTCATCCAGCTCCGAAAACACATCATCCAGAAGCAGAACGGGTAATTCTCCCGTTTCCTCCCGAATCAGGTCAATCTCTGCCAGACGCGCCGCAAGGGCGGTTGTCCGCTGCTGCCCCTGAGAGCCGTAGACCTTCGCCTCCCTGCCGTTCACCAGAAAGCTGATATCATCCTTATGCGGGCCGCTCTGGGTTGCCCCAAAAAGAATATCACGCTCCAGATTGCGGTGCAGCCGCTCGGCAAACGAGCCCTCCTCGCAGTTTGGTCTATAAAGCGTTTGCAGGCTGTCTCTGCCGCCTGTCAGCCGCGCAAGCTTTTCCGCCGCAATTTCATCCAGACGCACCAAAAAACGCCTTCTGGCGGCAATGATGCGCTCGCCGTATTCCACCATCTGTTCGTCCCAGACAAAAAGCGTTTCCTGCAGGGATGGCTTTTTCTGTATTTCCTTGAGCAGATTATTCCGCTGCTTCAGAATCCGATAATACTGCTGCAAATCGTAATAATAGACCCTGCTCAGCTGGCAAAGCTCCATATCCAGAAAGCGGCGGCGCTCCGTCGGAGCATCCTTTACCAGAGATAAATCCTCCGGAGAAAAAATAACAGCATAAAGCGTGCCGAACAGCTCCCCCAGACGCTTGACGGGCAGACCATTAACGGCAATGCCCTTTTTTTCATTCTGCTTTAAATGCACATCAATTTTATCCCTGCGATTCTGCGTCTGTACCAGAAGGCGGATATGGCTTTCCTGTGCATCAAAGGCAATCAGCTGCTGATCGCTTTTGCCGCGCATAGAGCGCCCCATCGCGCAGAAATACAGCGATTCCAGAAAATTCGTTTTCCCCTGTGCATTGCTGCCGTAAATCACATTGATTCCCTCAGAAGGCTCGATATGCAGTTGTGAAAGATTGCGGAATCCCTGTAGGAAAATCTCCGTGATATACATATTGCTTCACCTATTTTTTATAAATATAAATTTATTCCGTATAATTGTGCAGTGCCGCCTCCAGTGCAGCAAGCTTTTTCTTCAGCATTTTTTCTCGTTTTTGATAAATTTCCTGCGCCTCGGCTTCCTCCTCGGCATAGGCATAGTCCTCAGAAAAGGTCACCCAGTCGGAAAAATATTTCTCGATATCGTTTTTTATTTCACGAATTAAATCCAGCTTAGAACACTTAATATTGTATTCCTCCGCACCGAATTCACCCTCTGTGACGATTTTTGTTTCCTCGTCAGCTGTCAGTGTAAAGGCGGACCCCTCCTCGTCAAACCATAGCTCCAGAGGTGTCCGCTCCTGTACAGACTGGACACCCCAGTCCAATACCATAACAGGGATGTGCTGTATATAACTGCCCAGTCCCTCGAAGTCCTCCAGATGGATTTCCGTCCAGCCGTTTTTCGGTCTTGTAAACATCCCGATTCACTCCTAAAAATACATAATTAACGCATATTTATTCTTGACATAAATCAAGATTTTCTGCTTTTCAGGCTTCCAGCTCCACCTCAACAGAGCCGACACCCTTCAATTCCACAATATCCCCATGGCGGATTTTTTTACCGCGTTCCGTTGCAACCTCGCCGTTTACAAGCACCTTTCCCTGCGAAAGAAAATATTTCACATCAGAGCCTTGGTCAATCAGCCCTGCCAGCTTCAGTACCTGCTGCAACTTGATAAATTCTGTATGAATATACACCTTGTTCATATTGTTCTCCTCCTTTTACATCCGTAGCGGCAAAATCAGATATTTAAAGGAATCCCCTTCCTCCGGCAAAATCGTGCAGGGGCTGAGGGATGCCATGAAAATCATTTTTACGGTTTCCTCCTCAATGGAGCGCAGCGCTTCAATCAGATATCTGGGGTTGAAAGCGATTGCCAGATCATCTCCTTCGACCTCTGCGGTTACGTTTTCATGCGCGGTCCCCATATCGCTTCTTGCGGTGATATCCATGCCATTTGCGCGAATCATCAGGCGGACAGGCGTTTTGCGGTTATCTCTGGAAACCAGAGAGGCACGCTCCAATGCCTGAATCAGCTCGCTTTTGTTGATAACCACCTTTGTTTTGTAGTCCTCGGAGAAGGACTGTGCATAACGGATGAAATCCCCCTCAATCAGGCGGGAAACCATAACAGCCGTCCCTAAATCGAAAAGGATGTGCTTTTCTGTCAGATAGATGGAAAGAGTATCATCCTCCTCCTGAGAGAGGATTTTGTTCAGCTCGGCTAAGGTCTTGCCGGGTACAATAACATCTGTATCTCCGCTGCCGGTCAAAAGGCTGTTTTTGCGGAAGGAAATACGATAACCGTCCACAGAAACCACATGAACGGAATTGCTCCGCAGCTCAAACAATTCCCCGGTCAGTACAGGCTTGGAGCCATCCTGCGCAATGGAGAAAATCGTCTGCCGAATCATGTCGCGCAGCTTTGCCTGCTCCATAGAATACAGCCTTTCCTGTTCCACCTCCGGCAGGGTCGGGAAATCCTCGCCGCTCTGCCCCATAATTTTAAACTCAGAGGAACCGCTGACAATGGTTACGGCGTAGTCTTCATCTGTGGCAATCGTCACGGATTCCCCGTTTAAACGGCGGACAATTTCGTTGAAGATACGCGCTTCAATGGCAACCTCACCGGCTTCCTGAATTTCTGCTTCGATTGGTGCGGTACGGATGCCGATTTCCAAATCGTTGCCTGTCATGATAAAGCCTCTTTCGTTGGCGGTTAATAAAATACATTCCAGAATGGGTAATGTTGTGCGGTTGGAGACCGCTTTATTTACAATATTGATATACTGTAACAGTAAATCCTTGCTGCATGTTAATTTCATAGTTGTGTACAACTCCTTTGTTCACATGTGTAAGTAAGATATAAAAGATTTGATCCGTAGTAGTAGTAGTAGAGGCTGTGAAGTTGTGGAAAACTCCGCTTTTGCCCGAAACGACAGGGAAAACTATATTTGGAAAACCCTGTGGATAATTCCGGATAACAGATTAAGTTGTCCACGTTTTCCACAATGAGAGAAAAACTCGTCTATTTATCCACAATTTATTCAGAGGAATTTTACAGGGGTATGTGGAAAGAAAGACCTTGAAGGCGCTGCCCTCAACACACCCGCAAACCTTTGAAAAGGTTTGATCCAAACTTTATTTGCCTGCGGCGCAAAAAAATAATAATTTATTCTCGCAGAAACGATAGTTTTTCAAGAGAGGAGGTTTTTTATGAAAAGAGAATTTATGCTTGATGATGTGATTGCGGCAATCTCCACGCCCATCGGCACAGGCGGCATCGGTATTGTGCGCATGAGCGGGGCAGGCTGTATCGCATTGGCGGACAGCATTTTTATCGGCAAAAAGAAGCTGACGGAAAAGGCAACCCATACCTTATCCTACGGTAAAATCACAGACGGGGCAGGCGGTGAAATAATTGACGAGGTACTGGTTTCCGTTATGAAAGCGCCCCATACCTATACGAAGGAGGATATCGTGGAAATCAACTGCCACGGCGGTTCTCTGGTGACGAGAAGGGTGCTGGAGGCGGTGCTGAAAACAGGTGCGCGTATTGCACAGCCCGGCGAATTTACCAAGCGCAGCTTTTTGAACGGGCGCATCGACCTGACGCAGGCAGAGGCTGTCATTGATTTGATTGAATCCAAAACGGAATTATCCCGTCAGGCGGCGGTCAATCAGCTGGAAGGCAGATTAAAAGCAGCTGTTCGCGAAATGCGCGAGGAAATTCTGGATATGATTGCGTCCATCGAAGCGGTGATTGATTATCCGGATTATGATGTGGAGGAGGAAACCTACGGCACGATGGAGCAGGGCGCAAAAAAGCTGCTTGCGAGAATGGAAAAGCTGCTTGAAGGCGCAGACCGCGGCAAAATCATCCGCGAGGGCTTACAGACTGTCATTGTCGGCAAGCCGAATGTCGGGAAATCCTCTTTGCTGAACTGGCTGCTGGAGGAGGATCGTGCGATTGTGACTGATATCCCCGGCACAACCAGAGATACGGTTGAGGAATATCTGAATATTGACGGGATTCCCATTAAAATCGTCGATACCGCAGGGATTCGAGAAACGGGCGATGTGGTGGAAAAAATGGGCGTGGAAAAATCCAAAGCCTACGCCGAAACTGCCGATTTGGTCATTATGATGCTGGATGGCTCCCGTCCCTTGGAGGAGGAGGATAAGGAAATTCTTTCCTTCATCCGCGGAAAAAAGACGATTGTGCTGCTGAATAAGGTGGATTTAGCACAGAAGCTTTCTCTGGAGGAGCTTGCGGAATATGTGCCGCAGGAGCAGATTTTATCTATCTCCGTGAAGGAAAACGATGGCTTTGATGCGCTTCTGGATGCCTTGAAAAATATGTTCTTAGACGGGCATACCGCAACGGCGGAGGATGCCATGCTCGGCAACACCAGACATAAGGATGCGCTGTATCGTGCAAAGGAAGCCATGGAGCATTGCATGGAAACCATCACCATGCGTATGCCGGAGGATTTTATCTCCATGGATTTGCAGGATGCCAACCGTGCGTTGGGCGAAATCACAGGGGATACCAGTGATGAAGAAATTATAGACAGAATCTTTACTAAGTTCTGTTTAGGTAAGTAAGGTGAAAATATGGAACAGGAAAATGAATTGGGCGTAAAGCCCGTCAAAAAGCTGCTGTGGAAGCTGGCGATACCTGCCATCACGGCGCAGATTGTAAATGTGCTTTATAACGTGGTCGATCGTATTTACATCGGGCATATTCCCGAAGTGGGAAAGCTGGCGCTGACGGGTGTCGGCGTTTGTATGCCGCTGATTATGCTGATTTCCGCCTTTGCCATGCTTGCAGGGATGGGCGGCGCACCGAGAGCGTCGATTATGCTTGGGAGAAATGATGCGGAGGAAGCGGAGCGGATTCTGGGAAACTGCGCGGCACTGCTGATTCTGGTTGCCGTTACGCTGACGGTGCTGTTTCAGCTGTTCGCAAAGCCGTTTCTTTTAACCTTTGGCGCAAGCAGGAATACGATTGGCTTCGCTATGGATTATATCCGCATTTACGCCTGCGGTACGATTTTTGTGCAGCTGACGCTAGGTCTGAATGCCTTCATTACGGCGCAGGGCTTTGCCAAAATCAGCATGAAAACCACCCTCATCGGCGCGGTGACAAATATCATCCTCGATCCGATTTTTATTTTTGTGCTTGGCATGGGGGTAAAGGGTGCGGCATTGGCAACGGTGCTTTCGCAGGCACTTTCCGCCACATGGGTGCTGACCTTCCTGCTGGGAAAGCAAACCACGCTGAAATTAAGGCTGAAAAATTTCCGCTTGCAGGGAAGGGTTATTCTCCCCTGTGTGCTGCTGGGGTTAAGCCCCTTTGTGATGCAGTCTACGGAAAGTATTCTGAATATCTGCTTTAATTCCTCTCTGCTGAAATACGGCGGAGATACTGCGGTTGGTGCGATGACGATTCTGACAAGCGTGATGCAGTTTTCCATGCTGCCGCTTTCGGGGCTTTCGCAGGGCGCACAGCCTATTACAGGCTATAACTTCGGGGCAAGAAAGCCGGAGCGCGTGCGCGAATCCTTCGCCATTCTGCTGAAATGCTCTCTGGGCTATTCGGCGGCGTTGTGGCTGATTGTGATGCTCTTTCCCCGCCTGCTTGCCACGCTGTTTGCACAGGATAGTGCTTTTCTGGATTATACTGCCTGGGCACTGCGCATTTTCATGGCAACGAGCGTTGTTATGGGGATTCAGATTGCCTGCCAGCAGACGTTTATTGCCATCGGCAATGCGAAAACCTCGCTGTTTCTTGCGATTTACAGAAAAATTATCCTGCTGATTCCGCTGATTTATATTCTGCCGCATTTCTTTGAAAATAAGGTTATGGCGGTATTTCTGGCGGAGCCTGTCGCGGATGTCATTGCCGTTACGACTACTTTGATTTTATTTGTATGGCAGTTCAAAAAGGCATTGCAGGAATTACGGGAACAATGAGAAAGGGTTCGGAAAATCTGTCTTTATCATGCGGAAGGAGGTATTTGATGGAGGGAAACTATTGTGTTTCCCTCTTTTTTCGTGTAAAATAAAGTATTAGTGAAAAAAATATAACCAATCCAAAAAGAGAGGAATTTTGAATATGTATCATGCAGAAACCATAGATGTTGCCGTTATCGGCGGCGGTCATGCAGGCTGTGAGGCGGCACTTGCGGCGGCACGCCTCGGCATGCGAACGGTGCTGTTTGCCATTTCTCTGGACAGTATCGCTATGATGCCCTGCAATCCCTCCATCGGGGGCAGCTCCAAGGGGCATCTGGTGCGTGAGGTGGATGCGCTGGGCGGCGAGATGGGCAAGGTCATCGATAAAACCTATATCCAGACAAAAATGCTGAACACAGGCAAGGGCCCTGCGGTGTATTCCCTGCGCGCGCAGGCGGATAAGCAGGCGTATCAGTCCGAAATGAAGCACCGCTTGGAAAATACCCCCAATTTGAAAATCAAGCAGGCGGAAATCGTGGATATCCGCATGGAGAATGGCAGAGTCAGCGGCGTTGTGACTGCCGCAGGTGCGGTATACGATTGTAAGGCGGCTGTGCTTTGCATGGGGACGTATATGAAGGCGCGCTGCCTGACGGGTGAGCATATCACCGAAAGCGGCCCCAATAACCTCATGCCTGCCACGAAGCTTTCCGCAAGGCTCAGAGAAATGGGCATTGATTTATTCCGTTTCAAAACGGGCACGCCTGCCAGAATGAATAAAAATTCTCTGGATTTAGAGAAAATGCAGCCGCAGTACGGGGATGAAAATATCGTGCCGTTTTCCTTTGCGCATACAGCAGAGGATATTGCGAAGCCGCAGGTGCTTTGCTGGCTGACCTATACCAACGAAAAAACACATCAGATTATTCGGGATAACCTCGACCGCTCGCCTATGTTTGGCGGTGTGATTGAGGGAACAGGCCCTCGCTATTGCCCCTCCATCGAGGATAAGGTGGTGCGCTTCGCGGATAAGGAACGCCATCAGCTTTTCGTAGAGCCGGAAGGGGAAAATACCGAGGAGATGTATATTCAGGGCATGAGCTCCTCTCTGCCGGAGGATGTGCAGATTGCTATGTACCGCACGATTCCCGGTCTGGAGCATTGCGAGATTACGCGCTTTGCCTATGCCATTGAATATGACTGCATCGATGCAACACAGCTGAAATTGTCTCTGGAATTCAAGGATATTCCAGGTCTGTTCAGCGCAGGGCAGTTCAACGGCTCCTCCGGCTATGAGGAAGCGGCGGCGCAGGGGCTGATTGGCGGCATCAATGCGGCGCATTTCGTACAGGGCAAGGAGCCTCTGGTTTTGCAGCGTTCCGATGGGTATATCGGCGTGCTGATTGATGATATCGTGAATAAGGGCACAAGAGAGCCGTATCGCATGATGACAAGCCGCGCGGAATTTCGTCTGCTGCTGCGGCAGGATAATGCCGACCAGAGATTAACGCCCATCGGCTACAGAATCGGCTTGATTTCGCAGGAAAGATATGATGCCCTTCTGGAAAAGGAACGTCTCGTTGCGACCGAAATCGACCGCGTGCAGCATGTAACCATGGGGCCGAGTGCGCCTGTGCTTGCCCTTCTGGAAAAATACGGAACGGCACCGATTAAAAACGGCGCACGCCTTTCCGATTTGCTGAAGCGTCCGCAGTTAAGCTATGAAGCATTGGCGGAAATCGACCCCGAACGCCCCGATCTGCCGCAGGATGTGCAGGAGCAGGTCAATATCCAGATTAAATATGCAGGCTATATCGACCAGCAGCTGAAGCAGGTGGAGCAGTTCAAAAAGCTGGAGGGCCGCCTTCTGCCGATGGAGCTGGATTATGAAACCATACAGGGACTGCGTTTGGAGGCAAGACAAAAGCTGAATCTGGTGCGTCCGGAAAATCTGGGACAGGCCTCCAGAATCACAGGGGTATCCCCTGCGGATATTTCTGTTCTGTTGATTTATATGGAGCAAATGAAGCGTAAGCATTAAAAATATGAGAAAGGAAGGTGATGGGATGAAAGGATTTTTTTTGCCTTGGAACGAAAGGGAAAAACAGGTGAAATGGGGAGAGAAAAAGCTCTATCTGCCGAAGGAAACGCTTTCCCTGACGGATGCCGCCTTTGATACCCATAAGCCTGCCTATGTTTCCCTGCCAAACCCAAGAGGGACACTCCGTTCTTTTTTGCAGGCGGTGGAAAGCGGAAAAAAGGACGAAGCTATGGGCTATTTTTCCGAAAGAGTCGCTGAGGTGGTGGATTATGAGGAAATGGCAGGCTTCTTAAAGGATTTGAAGGAATATCATTGCTTTCTGGAGGACGAGGGCGCAGGCATTCGCCGCGTTTCCGTTGCCAAGAAAAGCAAAAAGGACAGAGAGGTGTTTGCCTTTCGCATGGTGGCGGAGCCAAACGCCTTCGGCACATGGAAAATTTTCAGTATCGAGAGAGAGGGGAAGGAATAAATGGAAAATCGGGCATTGCTCAGGGATTGCTGTGAACAGATGGGTGTTTCTCTGGGAGAGAAAGAGACGGAGCAGTTCATGACCTATCTTTCTCTGCTGTTGGAATGGAATGAAAAAATGAACCTGACTGCTATCACCGAGCCGCGTGAGGTGGTGCTGAAGCATTTTGCCGATTGCCTGAGCCTTGTTCCCTGCGTGGAATGGAGGGACGGCATGCGCGTGATTGATGTCGGCACAGGTGCAGGCTTTCCGGGGATTCCCGTAAAAATTGCCTGCCACGAAATTGAACTGACCCTTCTGGATTCCCTACAGAAGCGCATCGGCTTTTTGCAGGAGGTCGGCAGTCAGCTTGGTCTGGAGGGTGTCCACTATGTCCATAGCCGTGCGGAGGATGGCGGACAGAACCCGCAGTACCGTGAAGGGTTCGATTTGTGCGTTTCACGCGCAGTTGCAAATCTTTCTGTTCTGGCGGAATATTGCCTGCCTTTTATTAAGGTCGGCGGCAGGCTTGCGGCACTGAAGGGTCCCGATGCCGCGGCAGAGGCAGAGCAGGCAAAGGGCGCACTGAAAAAGCTGGGCGGCAGATTGGTAGAAGTTAAGGATGTTGCGATTCCCCATACCGATTTGTCCCATAAGCTTGTGTTCATCGAAAAAATCGCACCTACCCCGAAAAAATACCCCCGAAATGCAGGGAAAATTAAAAAGGAACCTCTTAGTTGAGTCTGAAAAAGCCTTTGTCGGCACGGTTTGTGTCGATATGGGCTTTTTTTTGTGGAACGGTTTTTCTCCAAGCGGAATTTTGCTGTGATATCATGAAAAAAAGAAGAAATAAAGCTATTGAAGAAGAAATAAAATATTTCCCAATCTTTCCCAATCTGTCCCACGCACAAAATATGAAATATTTTGTGCAAATAGAGTCCAGAGGGTTACCCTCTGGTGGGGTGTTGGGGCAAAGCCCCAAGGTCTTAAAGGAGGTAAAAATATGGAGGTTTTGAAATTTTCGGAAATGCGGCTCAAAAAGGATAAGGTGGTCTTTCAGCTGCCCATACATAAAATCCGCTCTAACCCCTATCAGCCGCGGAAATACTTCAACCGCGCCGCACTGGAGGAGCTGGCGGACAGCATCCGCGCCTATGGCATTTTGCAGCCGATTACCGTCCGTAAAATGAGCGGCGGTGCCTATGAATTGGTCGCCGGAGAACGCCGCCTGCGCGCCGCCGAGCTGGCAGGTCTGGAAACTATCCCTGCAATCCTCATGCCGGTCAGCGACAGCGATAGCGCCGTGATGGCATTCATCGAAAATATCCAACGCCAGAACCTCAGCTTTTTGGAGGAGGCGGAGGGCTATCGTAATATGATGGAGGACTACGGACTGACACAGGAGGAGCTTGCGGCAAAGCTTTCCAAAAGCCAGTCCTCGATTGCCAATAAGCTGCGGATTCTCAAGCTGGAGGACAGCGTCAAAAAACTCCTGCTGGAGCATCATTTTACCGAACGCCACGCGCGCGCCCTGTTGAAGCTGCCCGATGAGGAAAGCCGCCTGTTCGTCCTCGCACAGATGATACAGGAGGAAATGAACGTGAAAAAAACAGAGGAGCTCGTTGAGGCAACCTTGGAGCAGATGCGCCCCCGTTTCCCCGAAAAGGGCGAGCAGAAGGAAAAACGCTATGTCCGTTCCTCCGATTTTCGCCTGTTCACCAATACCATCAAGCAAAGCGTTGAGGTCATTCGCCGTTCGGGTGTGGATGTGGTCTATGAGGATAAGCAGGATGCCGATTGCTGTGAAATTCTGATTCGGATTCGCAAAAACGCCGTGGAATCGGCTTGAAATTTTCCCATCTGCGGTTTATAATCGTTACCATATAGAACGTAACGAAATACCATGCAGGGGGGAAAGCCGCATGAAGGAAA
>ENA-UEQY01002361-UEQY01002361.1-human-gut-metagenome-genome-assembly--contig:-NODE-2361-length-10661-cov-4.994615_pt1 | contig 10661 bp, 9 predicted proteins | sample MGYA00242949_ERZ507949 | MGnify/ENA primary metagenome ERZ507949 (study PRJEB26167, sample SAMN06115403) | human gut metagenome | host: Homo sapiens | place: China:Jiangsu | collected 2016-07-06... | reverse complement strand
CTTCCAGCTGACGCAATGTAATGTGCATGGTTGCTTACCACTTATAAAGATTAATTATAAATATATAATCAATTTTATTTTTAAACCAGTTAGTCGTAACCTTATGCCCGGTTAAAGGAGAGGGTTATGACGAATATCACCTTACAGAAACAACATCGTACACTGTGGCATTTTATTCCGGGGTTAGCCCTGAGTGCAGTTATCACCGGGGTCGCCCTGTGGGGTGGTTCCATTCCCGCGGTTGCGGGTGCCGGGTTTAGTGCCCTCACCCTCGCAATCTTGTTGGGGATGGTTTTAGGCAACACCATCTATCCGCACATCTGGAAAAGCTGTGACGGTGGTGTGCTGTTTGCCAAGCAATATTTATTACGTCTGGGTATCATTCTTTATGGCTTCCGTCTGACGTTCTCGCAAATTGCCGATGTCGGTATCAGTGGGATCATCATTGACGTGCTGACGCTGTCCAGTACCTTCCTGCTGGCTTGCTTCCTGGGGCAGAAAGTGTTTGGTCTGGATAAGCACACCAGCTGGTTGATCGGTGCCGGTAGCAGTATCTGTGGTGCTGCCGCGGTACTGGCGACTGAGCCGGTAGTGAAAGCGGAAGCCAGTAAAGTAACCGTGGCTGTTGCAACCGTTGTTATCTTCGGGACCGTCGCGATTTTCCTCTACCCGGCGATATATCCGCTGATGTCTCAATGGTTTAGTCCGGAAACTTTCGGTATCTACATTGGTTCTACTGTGCACGAAGTGGCGCAGGTGGTGGCGGCAGGTCATGCCATCAGCCCGGATGCGGAAAACGCAGCAGTTATTTCCAAAATGCTGCGCGTGATGATGCTGGCTCCGTTCCTCATCCTGCTGGCGGCGCGTGTTAAACAGCTGTCTGGGGCGAACAGCGGCGAGAAAAGCAAAATCACTATTCCGTGGTTTGCCATCTTGTTCATCGTCGTTGCCATCTTTAACTCGTTCCACCTGTTACCGCAGAGCGTGGTGAACATGCTGGTAACGCTGGATACCTTCCTGCTGGCAATGGCGATGGCGGCGCTGGGTCTGACCACTCACGTCAGCGCGCTGAAAAAAGCCGGGGCGAAACCTCTGCTGATGGCACTGGTACTGTTTGCCTGGCTGATTGTTGGTGGTGGTGCGATTAACTATGTGATTCAAAGCGTCATCGCATAAACCACTACATCTTGCTCCTGTTAACCCGCTATCATTACCGTTTTCCTCCAGCGGGTTTAACAGGAGTCCTCGCATGAAATACATTGGAGCGCACGTTAGTGCTGCTGGCGGTCTGGCAAATGCCGCAATTCGCGCCGCCGAAATCGACGCAACCGCGTTTGCCTTGTTCACCAAAAACCAACGTCAGTGGCGTGCCGCACCGCTCACGACGCAAACCATCGATGAATTCAAAGCGGCCTGTGAAAAATATCACTACACATCGGCGCAAATTCTTCCCCACGACAGCTATCTGATTAACCTCGGACATCCGGTCACTGAAGCTCTGGAAAAATCGCGCGATGCCTTTATAGATGAAATGCAGCGTTGCGAACAACTGGGGCTTTCTTTGCTCAACTTCCACCCTGGCAGCCATCTGATGCAGATTTCAGAAGAGGATTGCCTTGCGCGTATTGCCGAATCCATCAACATTGCGCTGGATAAAACTCAAGGTGTAACAGCGGTGATTGAAAACACCGCCGGTCAGGGCAGTAACTTAGGGTTTAAATTCGAACATCTCGCGGCGATTATCGACGGCGTGGAAGATAAATCCCGTGTCGGCGTCTGCATTGATACCTGCCATGCTTTCGCTGCCGGGTATGATTTGCGTACTCCAGCCGAATGCGAGAAAACGTTCGCGGATTTTGCCCGTATTGTTGGCTTTAAGTATCTGCGCGGGATGCACCTTAACGATGCGAAAAGTACCTTTGGCAGCCGCGTTGACCGCCATCATAGCCTCGGTGAAGGCAATATCGGTCATGATGCGTTCCGCTGGATCATGCAAGACGACCGTTTCGACGGCATTCCGCTGATCCTTGAAACCATCAACCCGGATATCTGGGCAGAAGAGATCGCCTGGCTGAAAGCGCAACAAACTGAAAAAGCGGTAGCCTGAAGATGAATAACCGGGAAAAGGAGATCCTTGCAATTTTACGGCGTAACCCGCTGATTCAGCAGAACGAAATTGCGGACATGCTGCAAATCAGTCGTTCGCGCGTTGCGGCGCATATTATGGATTTAATGCGCAAAGGGCGGATTAAAGGCAAAGGTTACATTCTCACCGAGCAGGAATACTGCGTAGTGGTGGGGACAATCAATATGGATATTCGCGGGATGGCGGATATCCGTTACCCGCAAGCGGCTTCTCATCCCGGTACAATTCATTGCTCGGCGGGCGGCGTGGGACGCAACATCGCCCACAATCTGGCGCTGTTAGGCCGTGACGTCCATTTGCTTTCAGTAATTGGCGATGACTTTTATGGCGAAATGCTCCTGGAAGAAACGCGCCGTGCCGGCGTGAATGTCTCCGGCTGCGTTCGTTTGCATGGTCAAAGCACATCGACGTATCTGGCAATTGCCAATCGAGACGATGAAACCGTGCTGGCGATTAACGATACCCATCTGCTGGAACAGTTGACACCGCAACTACTGAACGGGTCGCGCGATTTACTTCGTCATGCGGGCGTGGTACTGGCTGATTGCAACCTGACAGCCGAGGCGCTGGAATTGGTCTTTACCCTCGCTGGTGAGATCCCGGTGTTTGTCGATACCGTTTCAGAATTCAAAGCGGGCAAAATCAAACACTGGCTGGCGCATATTCACACCCTGAAACCCACTTTACCGGAGCTGGAAATTTTATGGGGACAGGCGATCACCAGCGATGCTGACCGTAATGCTGCAGTGAATGCGTTGCATCAGCAAGGTGTTCAGCAACTGTTTGTTTATTTGCCCGATGAGTCAGTTTATTGCAGCGAAAAGGATGGAGAACAATTTTTGCTGACCGCGCCAGCGCATACGACAGTAGACAGTTTTGGTGCTGACGATGGTTTTATGGCGGGCCTGGTATATAGCTTTCTGGAAGGAAACAATTTCCGTGACAGCGCCCGTTTTGCGATGGCCTGCGCGGCAATTTCACGCGCCAGCGGCAGCTTAAACAACCCTACCCTGTCTGCCGATAACGCGCTTTCATTAGTGCCAATGGTGTAACAATGTTGCCGGATTCGACGCTTGACCGCATCTTATCCGGCTCATAAATTGCGCACTACGCTAAACCAATAAAGAATCCTGCAATAGTAGCACTCATCAGGTTAGAAAGTGTCGCCGCCGCCAGCGCGCGTAAACCAAGTTGGGCGATTTCCGGCGCACGGTGTGGCGCAACCGCAGAAAACGCCCCCACCACCACCCCGATAGAACCAAAGTTAGCGAAACCGCACAACGCGAAGGAAATAATCGCCACGGTTTTAGCATCCAGAGTGCCAGCCGTTTGCAGATAGGGTGAGAAATTGAGATAAGCGACAAATTCATTTATTGCCAGTTTCTGTCCAATCAAACTCCCGGCAAGATTCGCATCAGTCCAGTCAACACCCATTACCCACGCCAGTGGGGCCAGCAGGTAACCTAAAATGGACTCCAGCGAGGCATGTTCAAAACCAAACCAGCCGCCAACGCCGCCGATAATACCGTTAATTAACGCAATGATGGCAACAAATGCCATCACCACTGTTGCCACACCCGCAGCGATTTTCAGCCCGGTCATCGCCCCTGTCGCGGCGGCTTCAATAATGCTTTTTGGCGGTGTTTCGGTGAAAGAGAGGTTATTAAAAGAAACCTGCGAAGATTCCGTAGCCGGGCTTAACAGGCGGGCAAACAAGATCCCGCCTGGGATCGCCATTAACGATGCCGCCAGCAAATATTCCACAGGTACGCCCAGTGCGGCGTAACCAATCATTGTCGAACCGGCAATTGAGGCCATGCCACTACAAATCGCTGTAAATAATTCATTGCGATTCAGCCGATCGATAAAGGGTTTGACGATTGCCGGAATTTCGTTTTGCCCGAGGAAAATGGTAGTGACCGCGACGAATGACTCGATCTTGCTGATATTTAATGCTTTCTGGAAGATACCGCCGAGAATGCGAATTAAGATCCCCATCACACCGATGTAATAGAGAATACTCACCAGCGCGGTGACGAAGATAATTGCCGGTAACACCCTGAAACCAAAGATAAATCCTGCGCCATCAAACAGCGTGTCCATTTTCGGCCCGACCAGCGAACCGAAGATAAATGCGCTACCCGCGTCGCTGTACGCCATCACTTTATGCACGCCAAAAGCGACTTTTTCAGCGACCCAACGCCCTGGCGGTAACCAAAGCATAATGCCGCCAATCACGACCTGTAACACTAACGCCGCGCCAACGGTACGCAGGCTGATCTTCTTCTTGTTTACTGACAGCAAAAACGCAATCGTCAGCAATACCACCATTCCCAGAACACTTCTCATGACATCCATAGTGATTATCTCTTCATGTCATATTGGGCGACGGCTTTCTGCCCCTCAGAAATAGCCAGGCCTGCATCTTGCGATACCGGCCCGGCTTGTTATCAACACTTAATGGGTTTTGATGTAGCCGCGCACGCACTCTTCGACTAAGCCCCAGAACCAGTCGGTATCAATAGTGATGCCGACTTTGGTATTGGCGGGCTTGCCAAGAACGCCCAGCTCGTCGCAGACGGTGCGCCCATAGCAAGGGCCACTGTTGACGTCCACTTCGACGTACATCTCCTGGGTTTTAATGCCATCAGGGTTAATCAGATAACCGATGCAGGTGGCGTCGTGCACCGGGCCGCCAGCCAGGCCGTAGTTTTCGAACTGCGTTTTGAGAGTGAAGTTCATGATGTCGCTGAACAGCTCTCCGGCAGGGCCGCCTGCCCTTTCCATCCGTGCAATCACGTCCGGGGTGCAAACGGTCTGGTTGGTGAGATCGAGGCCCATCATCACTAATGGAACGCCAGAGGTGAACACCACGCGGGCTGCTTCCGGGTCAGCAAAGATGTTGAACTCGGCAGATGGCGTGAAGTTGCCTGTACCGTAAGCGCCGCCCATTAGCACAATTTCACGGATTTTGGGCAGGATCGCGGGTTGCATACGCATTGCCACCGCGATATTTGAAAGCGGACCAACCGGCACCAGAGTGATATCGCCATCGCTTGCCATCAGGGTATCAATGATGTATTTCACCGCGTGGGTACTTTCTGCCTGGCGGGTCAGCGGCTCGAATACCGGGCCATCCAGTCCGGTTTCACCGTGAATATTATCGGCAACGATTTGTTGACGCATAATGGGTTGCGGCATCCCCGCATAAACCGGAACATTAATCTCCAGTTTCTGGCAAACATTCAGGCCATTAATTAATGTTTTATCAAGCGTCTGATTACCCGCTACAATAGTGATGCCTAATAAATCTATTGCCGGATGTTTCGCTGCCATCATCATTGCAATAGCATCATCATGACCCGGATCACAATCCAGAATAATTTTTCTCTTTTCCATTGTTTATTTCCTCTGTTTCCAGTTGCGTTATTTTTTCTACAGCAAAGAAAATTCGACCGGGCCGATGATTGAATCTTAACAACAGCGTACGTATGCTAAATATGAGAAATCTCATAGCGGATAAACATCGTGAAAGAAATCCACAATAATGATCTTAAGCAGCAATTGATGAGTGAATCCGCGTTTAAGGATTGCTTTTTAACGGATGTTTCAGCCGATACGCGGCTGTTTCATTTTTTAGCGCGTGACTACATTGTGCAGGAAGGGCAACAGCCGTCCTGGCTGTTTTACCTGACGCGAGGCCGCGCCAGGCTTTACGCCACGCTAGCTAATGGTCGCGTGTCGCTGATCGATTTCTTTGCCGCCCCCTGTTTTATTGGTGAGATTGAGTTAATCGACAAAGACCATGAACCGCGTGCGGTGCAGGCTATTGAAGAGTGTTGGTGCCTTGCGCTCTCTATGAAACATTACCGCCCGCTGTTATTAAACGACACGCTATTTTTACGAAAACTCTGCGTCACCTTAAGTCATAAAAATTATCGTAATATTGTTTCTTTAACTCAGAATCAATCATTTCCGTTAGTGAATCGCCTGGCAGCATTTATATTACTCTCGCAGGAAGGTGATCTTTATCACGAAAAGCATACGCAAGCGGCAGAGTATTTAGGCGTTTCTTATCGACATCTTTTATATGTTCTCGCGCAATTCATTCACGACGGTTTATTAATTAAAAGCAAGAAAGGGTATCTCATTAAAAACAGAAAGCAGTTGTCAGGACTGGCGCTGGAGATGGACCCGGAGAATAAATTCTCCGGGATGATGCAGTAAAAATTATTTGCAATAGCGCGATTGCCGGATGCAACGCTTAATAAGCGAGTACATCCGGCAATGAAACTCAAGCTAAACCAAGAAAGAACCCGGCAATGGTCGCACTCATCAGGTTGGAAAGCGTTGCTGCTGCCAGCGCCCGTAAACCAAGCTGGGCGATTTCCGGCGCGCGTTTTGGCGAAATAGCCGAAAATGCGCCAACGACAACACCGATAGAACCAAAGTTAGCAAAACCACAAAGCGCAAAGGAGATAATCGCAATGGTTTTCACTTCCAGCGTGCCGCCCGTTTGCAGGTATGGGGAGAAACTCAGGTAAGCGACGAATTCGTTAATCGCCAGTTTCTGCCCAATCAGGCTACCCGCAAGATTGGCATCACTCCAGTCCACACCCATGATCCACGCCAGCGGTGCCAGCACATAGCCAAAAATACTTTCCAGAGAGGCATTGGCGAAACCAAACCAGCCACCAATTCCGCCGATAATGCCGTTGATCAGCGCAATAATTGCGACAAACGCCATTACCACCGTCGCTACACCAGCGGCGATTTTCAGCCCGGTCATCGCACCGCTCGCCGCCGCTTCGATAAAGCTTTTTGGCGGCGTTTCGCTGAACGACAGATTTTCAAATGTGACCTGCGAAGGCTCGGTGGCCGGGCTAAGAATACGTGCAAACAAAATACCACCTGGGATCGCCATCAGCGATGCCGCTAACAGGTAGTCAATTGGTACGCCCATTCCGGCATAACCAATCATCATCGAACCAGCAATGGACGCCATCCCGCTACAAATTGCGGTAAACAACTCGTTGCGATTCATGCGATCGATAAACGGTTTAACGATCGCCGGGATCTCATTTTGCCCGAGGAAAATAGTTGTGACTGCGACAAAAGATTCGATTTTGCTGATGTTAAGAGCTTTCTGGAAAATGCTGCCAAGGATGCGAATCAGCAGCCCCATCACGCCAATGTAGTACAGCAGACTGATGAGCGCAGTAACGAAAATAATCGCCGGAAGTACGCGAAAGGCGAAGATAAAACCCGCACCGTCAAACAGGACATCCATTTTCGGCCCAACCAGCGAACCAAAAATGAAGGCGCTACCGGCATCACTGTAAGACATCACTTTATGAACGCCTAATGCCGCCTGTTCTACTGCCCACTTTCCCGGTGGGAAGTAGAGCATGATGCCACCAATAGCGATTTGCAGCAGCAGTGCGGCTCCAACCGTGCGCAAACTGATGCTCTTTTTATTCACTGACAACAGAAATGCTATTGCCAGTAACACCACCATCCCCACAACACTTCTCATTATATCCATAATGATTTTCCCTTCATGCCAGTAAACCCGGCGTCAGCGCCAGGTTTTGGTATGCTTGATGAGTACGGGCGACGGCTTTCTGCCCGTCAGAAATTAACCCGCGAGACGCTGGTATTCTTTGGCAATTTCACTCGCCAGAATGGCGTTGTTGAACACCAGCTGGATATTGGATTTCAGGCTGTCACCGCCGGTCAGTTCAGCAACGCGCGCCAGCAGGAACGGTGTACTTTCTTTACCAATAACGCCCTGCTCTTCGGCTTCGGCGACGGCTTGATCTATGGCTGCATTGATAGATTCCTCCGGCATCGCAAACTGTTCCGGGATCGGATTCGCCACTACCAGGCCGCCGTTCAAACCGGTTTGCCATTTCACTGCCATTGCACGAGCGATTTCCGTGGCACTATCAAGGCGAATACTGACTTCAAATGGGCTGGTACGGCAGAAAAACGCAGGCAGCGCTTTAGTCTGATAGCCAATTAACGGCACACCGAAGGTTTCTAAATACTCAGTGGTTAATCCTAAATCGAGAATAGATTTCGCCCCGGCACAAACAACGGTGACATTAGTATTTGCCAGTTCTTGCAAATCGGCAGAAATATCGAAGGTATGTTCCGCCCCGCGATGCACACCACCAATTCCCCCGGTGGCAAATACTTTAATTCCGGCAAGCGCCGCAATAATCATCGTTGAAGCCACAGTGGTTGCGCCATTTTTTCCGGCGGCAACAACAAAAGGTAAATCGCGACGACTAACTTTGGTCACGTTATGCCCTTCACGACCCAGTAATTCAATTTCTTCTTTGCTTAAACCCACTTTCATCACGCCGCCAATAATGGCGATAGTGGCAGGTACTGCGCCCTGTTTACGAATAGTTTCTTCTACTTCAATTGCGGTCTGGGCATTTTGTGGGAACGGCATCCCGTGAGAAATAATGGTCGATTCCAGCGCCACAACCGGTTTTTTGTTTTTTAAAGCGTCCTGCACTTCCGGGGAAATTTGTAATAATTCAGGGGAAATTTTTAATTCAGACATTCTGCGTTCTCCACTAACGATATAACGTTGGCAATCGATAAATCGGGGTTATTGGTGTATTCACAGGAGAGCGCCATTGACGAACATCCCTGTGCGAAACGAACAGATTCGGCAAACGGCATTCCGTCTACCCAACACGAAGCAAGTCCCGCCATCATGGCATCGCCCGCTCCGGTAACATTAATAACATTGGTTTTGATCGGGGCAGACCAGCCACTTTCACCGCTGATATCACTGTAATAAACGCCATCGCCGCCCATGCTCAATACCAGTCGGTTCAGGCCATGTTGATGGAACCAGGCAGCAACTTTTGCCACATCGTCACGCCCTGACAGCGCAATCCCACTCAGGGTTTCCGCTTCAAGGCGGTTTGGCTTCAGAGTGTGGATCTGATTTAGACGGTCGCGCACTTTGACACATTTCCACGCTGAAACCGGATCGACAAATACGGGTACGTTGGCGGCATTATCCAGAATCCATGCCAGTGCCTCTTCACTGATATTACAGTCTGCGACAATGACCTTTGCCCTCTGAATAAATTCACGGTGCTGTGCGAGATATTCAGCTGTAATAGCGTTGCTAATATTCATGTCATTTATAGCAACCAGCATTTCACCGGTATTATCGAGTAATGATAAATAACTAGACGTATTTTCTCCCGGCACAATCAGGCATTTATCGACATAAACGCCAGATTGATTGGTTTGCGTTAGCAGCGATTGACCATAAAAATCACTGCCTACTGCGCTCAGTAGCCAGGCTTTGTTACCCAGCAACGCCAGGTTTTGTGCAATATTGCGCCCTACTCCACCAGGCGTAAATTTTATTTTACCTGGATTTGAATCCGCATAATTTAATGATTCATGTGAATATCCGGCGACATCAATATTCGCCGAACCTATAATTACGACATAATCCTTTTCGCGCATAGCACGTCCTCTGGTAAAAAATTACCAACCCTGTCAATCCACAAGAATATAGATACTGCAAAGACGGTTTAAACATGTGTTCATATTTAAACATGTGCTCATAGTATGCATGTTTTACGTAAAGTAAATTACCGCCAGAGAGGCAAAATGGGCAGATTTGAGCAGGCTCACAAAATGCGATTAAATGCCTGAATTACAAAAGCGAGGAATTTGTGACGGGATGCACAGAACAGGAACACTAAAAAAGGGCAGAAAATAATCTGCCCTTGAGGAAATAACCTTAGTGTTTGATGAACGTTTCAAGTTTCTACTGAAAGATAAAACCATTTAAATTCATAAAATTACATTCACAAGCTGGTCATTCCCTTTGCGCTCATCCAATGATACAGGGCAGGAAATTTCTGCCCTGTAACATACCTTTTATTACGCTGCTTTCGCTACTGCGTCCACTTCCGGACGTTTCAGGAAGGCATAGGCCAAACCCGCCACCAGCGTACCGGCAATAATTGCTACCAGGTAACCCAATACCGGCGTAATAGCGCCAGGGATCAGCAGAACAAACAGACCACCGTGCGGTGCCATCAGTTTCGCACCAATCGCCATTGAGATTGCGCCAGTCAGCGCCCCACCCACGATACAGCACGGCAGCACACGCATCGGATCACGAGCAGCAAACGGAATTGCACCTTCCGAAATGAAGCACAGTCCCAATACCAGAGCGGCTTTGCCACCTTCCTGCTGCGCTTTGTCGAATTTGCGACGCGCCACCATTGTTGCCAGGCCCATTGCCAGCGGTGGCACCATACCTGCCGCCATAATCGCCGCCATCGGGCCATAGGTTTGAGTACTCAGCAGACCCACACCGAATGCGTACGCTGCTTTATTTACCGGACCGCCCATGTCAGTACACATCATGCCACCGAGGATCGCCCCCAGCAGAACCGCATTCGCAGTCCCCATGGTCTGCAGCCAGTGAGTCAACCCTTCGAGAATGCCAGCAACCGGTTTA
>ENA-UEQY01002358-UEQY01002358.1-human-gut-metagenome-genome-assembly--contig:-NODE-2358-length-10674-cov-7.392281_pt1 | contig 10674 bp, 8 predicted proteins | sample MGYA00242949_ERZ507949 | MGnify/ENA primary metagenome ERZ507949 (study PRJEB26167, sample SAMN06115403) | human gut metagenome | host: Homo sapiens | place: China:Jiangsu | collected 2016-07-06... | reverse complement strand
AATCGGTGGAGCTGCATGACAAAGTCATCGGGCATTATCTGAACATAAAACACTATCAATAAGTTGGAGTCATTACCAAAATGACCTTAAGGCATTTATCGCTTTTCCGTCATCACTTTATCCCGACGATCCAAACTGGATACCCCCTTTATTCATTGAACGCAACGAGCATTTGTCTGCGAAAAATCCGGGGACGGACCATATCATCTGGCAGGCGTGGGTGGCAAAAAAAGCGGGGCAGATAGTTGGGCGTATTACCGCGCAAATAGATACCTTGCACCGTGAGCGTTACGGTGAAGATACCGGTCATTTCGGCATGATTGACGCCATTGATGATCCGCAGGTTTTTGCCGCGTTGTTTGGCGCAGCGGAAGCGTGGTTGAAGTCACAAGGTGCAAGTAAGATCAGCGGGCCTTTCAGCCTGAATATCAATCAGGAAAGCGGATTACTGATTGAAGGTTTTGACACACCACCCTGTGCGATGATGCCACACGGCAAACCGTGGTATGCCGCGCATATTGAACAACTGGGTTATCACAAAGGCATTGATTTACTGGCGTGGTGGATGCAGCGAACCGATCTCACTTTCTCTCCGGCGCTAAAAAAACTGATGGATCAGGTGCGCAAAAAGGTGACCATTCGCTGCATCAATCGTCAGCGGTTTGCCGAAGAGATGCAGATCCTGCGTGAGATTTTCAACTCTGGCTGGCAGCACAACTGGGGATTTGTGCCGTTTACCGAACATGAATTCGCGACCATGGGCGATCAACTTAAATATCTGGTGCCGGACGATATGATCTATATCGCTGAGATTGATTCTGCACCCTGCGCGTTTATTGTCGGCTTGCCGAACATCAACGAGGCGATTGCCGATCTGAACGGATCGCTCTTTCCCTTCGGCTGGGCAAAATTGCTGTGGCGTTTGAAAGTCAGCGGTGTGCGAACTGCGCGAGTACCGCTGATGGGCGTGCGCGACGAGTATCAGTTCAGCCGCATCGGCCCGGTGATTGCGCTGTTATTGATTGAAGCCTTACGCGATCCGTTTGCCCGCCGGAAGATCGATGCGCTGGAGATGTCATGGATCCTCGAAACCAATACAGGCATGAATAACATGCTGGAACGCATTGGGGCGGAGCCGTACAAGCGTTACCGATTGTATGAAAAGCAGATTTAATACCAGCTAACTCAGGTTCATCTCCAGCGGCACCGCCGAGCGAATCAAATGGTGGCCTTCCAGCTCGATATCGTGGAGATTCTTTTTCACGGTCCGCACATGATCGCGTGCTGCGCGCTGGGCGACGTGCGGCAGCCGCTGCAACACCGCGTTGTAGATCCTCGCATGCTGGCGATCGATCTGCTTTTTTTGCTGTGGTCGATGGTAGAGATTATTTACGCTGGCAAACACTGAATTAAACATCAGATCGGTCAATGATTGCAGCGTAAACACCAGCACCTGATTGTGAGAAGCCTGACAAATGGCGAGATGGAAAGCGTGATCCAACTGCGCATGTTCGATCAGCGAAATCTCTTTGTTGTTCTCACTGGCGGCGAGCATTTTTTCATAACAGCGGGTTATCACAACAAAATCAGCCTGCGTTCCCAGCGTTGCCGCCAGCCTTGCCGATTCGCCCTCCAGTAATGCGCGAACGTCGAGCAGATCGTACAGCGTTCGCGGCTGCGTACTGAACAGATGGATCAGCGGGCTGGTGTCCTGCACCCGATTAAGCCGTGCGACACGAGAATCGCGACCCTGCGCCGTTTCAATAATCCCGCGCCCGCGCAGCACGGTCAGCCCTTCACGCAGTGCGGAGCGTGAGAAGCCGAGCTTTTCACACAGTCGACGTTCCGAGGGAAGTGGCTGACCGACCTTCAGTACGCCGTCGATAATTAACCGTTCGATACTCTCTGCAACCACTTCGCAAATAGGGCGACGTTCATCTTTCATTCCCGGACCTCGTGCACAGGTAGGACCAATTTTTCTGTTCTTAACTCGCAAAACACGCACATCACGTAAGTGATTATGTTACATCAATTTAACATTGAGTTAACCAAGGCAAGGTCACAGAGCTGGAAAAAAAATGGTCTGACCGGTAGCTAAAGAGATAGACGAAAACGAAAAGCCCGCTTAATAACTGTTCACAGAAGCAGCGCGCAAAAATCAGCTGCCACACAACACAACAAAGCGAAGCCTACTCATGAGCATCTTGTACGAAGAGCGTCTTGATGGCGCTTTACCCGATGTCGACCGCACATCGGTACTGATGGCACTGCGTGAGCATGTCCCTGGACTTGAGATCCTGCATACCGATGAGGAGATCATTCCTTACGAGTGTGACGGGTTGAGCGCGTATCGCACGCGTCCATTACTGGTTGTTCTGCCTAAGCAAATGGAACAGGTGACAGCGATTCTTGCTGTCTGCCATCGCCTGCGTGTACCGGTGGTGACCCGTGGTGCAGGCACCGGGCTTTCTGGTGGCGCGCTGCCGCTGGAAAAAGGTGTGTTGTTGGTGATGGCGCGCTTTAAAGAGATCCTCGACATTAACCCCGTTGGTCGCCGCGCGCGCGTGCAGCCAGGCGTGCGTAACCTGGCGATCTCCCAGGCCGTTGCACCGCATAATCTCTACTACGCACCGGACCCTTCCTCACAAATCGCCTGTTCCATTGGCGGCAACGTGGCAGAAAATGCCGGCGGCGTCCACTGCCTGAAATATGGTCTGACCGTACATAACCTGCTGAAAATTGAAGTGCAAACGCTGGACGGCGAGGCGCTGACGCTGGGATCGGACGCGCTGGATTCACCTGGTTTTGACCTGCTGGCGCTGTTCACCGGATCGGAAGGTATGCTCGGCGTGACCACCGAAGTGACGGTAAAACTGCTGCCGAAGCCGCCCGTGGCGCGGGTTCTGTTAGCCAGCTTTGACTCGGTAGAAAAAGCCGGACTTGCAGTTGGTGACATCATCGCCAATGGCATTATCCCCGGCGGGCTGGAGATGATGGATAACCTGTCGATCCGCGCGGCGGAAGATTTTATTCATGCCGGTTATCCCGTCGACGCCGAAGCGATTTTGTTATGCGAGCTGGACGGCGTGGAGTCTGACGTACAGGAAGACTGCGAGCGGGTTAACGACATCTTGTTGAAAGCGGGCGCGACTGACGTCCGTCTGGCACAGGACGAAGCAGAGCGCGTACGTTTCTGGGCCGGTCGCAAAAATGCGTTCCCGGCGGTAGGACGTATCTCCCCGGATTACTACTGCATGGATGGCACCATCCCGCGTCGCGCCCTGCCTGGCGTACTGGAAGGCATTGCCCGTTTATCGCAGCAATATGATTTACGTGTTGCCAACGTCTTTCATGCCGGAGATGGCAACATGCACCCGTTAATCCTTTTCGATGCCAACGAACCCGGTGAATTTGCCCGCGCGGAAGAGCTGGGCGGGAAGATCCTCGAACTCTGCGTTGAAGTTGGCGGCAGCATCAGTGGGGAACATGGCATCGGGCGAGAAAAAATCAATCAAATGTGCGCCCAGTTCAACAGCGATGAAATCACGACCTTCCATGCGGTCAAGGCGGCGTTTGACCCCGATGGTTTGCTGAACCCTGGGAAAAACATTCCCACGCTACACCGCTGTGCTGAATTTGGTGCCATGCATGTGCATCACGGTCATTTACCTTTCCCTGAACTGGAGCGTTTCTGATGCTACGCGAGTGTGATTACAGCCAGGCGCTGCTGGAGCAGGTGAATCAGGCAATTAGCGATAAAACGCCGCTGGTGATTCAGGGCAGCAATAGCAAAGCCTTTTTAGGTCGCCCTGTCACCGGGCAAACGCTGGATGTGCGTTGTCATCGCGGCATTGTTAATTACGACCCGACCGAGCTGGTGATAACCGCGCGTGCCGGAACGCCGCTGGTGGCGATTGAAGCGGCGCTGGAGAGCGCCGGGCAAATGCTTCCCTGCGAGCCGCCGCATTATGGTGAAGAAGCCACCTGGGGTGGGATGGTCGCCTGCGGGCTGGCGGGGCCGCGTCGCCCGTGGAGCGGTTCGGTCCGCGATTTTGTCCTCGGCACGCGCATCATTACCGGCGCTGGAAAACATCTGCGTTTTGGTGGCGAAGTGATGAAAAACGTTGCCGGATACGATCTCTCACGGTTAATGGCCGGAAGCTACGGTTGTCTTGGCGTGCTCACTGAAATCTCGATGAAAGTGTTACCGCGACCGCGCGCCTCCCTGAGCCTGCGTCGGGAAATCAGCCTGCAAGAAGCCATGAACGAAATCGCCCAGTGGCAACTCCAGCCGCTACCTATTAGTGGCTTATGTTACTTCGACAATGCGTTGTGGATCCGCCTTGAGGGCGGCGAAGGATCGGTAAAAGCGGCGCGTGAACTGCTGGGGGGCGAAGAGGTTGCGGGTCAGTTCTGGCAGCAATTGCGTGAACAACAACTGCCGTTCTTCTCGTTACCAGGTACCTTATGGCGCATTTCATTACCCAGCGATGCGCCGATGATGGATTTACCCGGCGAGCAACTGATCGACTGGGGCGGAGCGTTACGCTGGCTGAAATCGACAGCCGAGGACAATCAAATCCATCGCATCGCCCGCAACGCTGGCGGTCATGCGACCCGCTTTAGTGCCGGAGATGGTGGCTTTGCCCCGCTATCGGCTCCTTTATTCCGCTATCACCAGCAGCTTAAACAGCAGCTCGACCCTTGCGGCGTGTTTAACCCCGGTCGCATGTACGCGGAACTTTGAGGAGCAGGCTATGCAAACCCAATTAACTGAAGAGATGCGGCAGAACGCGCGCGCGCTGGAAGCCGACAGCATCCTGCGCGCCTGTGTTCACTGCGGATTTTGTACCGCAACCTGCCCAACCTATCAGCTTCTGGGCGATGAACTGGACGGGCCGCGCGGGCGCATCTATCTGATTAAACAGGTGCTGGAAGGCAACGAAGTCACGCTTAAAACACAGGAGCATCTCGATCGCTGCCTCACTTGCCGCAATTGTGAAACCACCTGTCCTTCTGGTGTGCGCTATCACAATTTGCTGGATATCGGGCGTGATATTGTCGAGCAGAAAGTGAAACGCCCACTGCCGGAGCGAATGCTGCGCGAAGGATTGCGCCAGGTAGTGCCGCGTCCGGCGGTCTTCCGTGCGCTGACGCAGGTAGGGCTGGTGCTGCGACCGTTTTTACCGGAACAGGTCAGAGCAAAACTGCCTGCTGAAACGGTGAAAGCTAAACCGCGTCCGCCGCTGCGCCATAAGCGTCGGGTTTTAATGCTGGAAGGCTGCGCCCAGCCTACGCTTTCGCCCAACACCAACGCGGCAACTGCGCGAGTGCTGGATCGTCTGGGGATCAGCGTCATGTCAGCTAACGAAGCAGGCTGTTGTGGCGCGGTGGACTATCATCTTAATGCGCAGGAGAAAGGGCTGGCGCGGGCGCGCAATAATATTGATGCCTGGTGGCCCGCGATTGAAGCAGGTGCTGAGGCAATTTTGCAAACCGCCAGCGGTTGCGGCGCGTTTGTCAAAGAGTACGGGCAGATGCTGAAAAACGATGCGTTATATGCCGATAAAGCGCGTCAAGTCAGTGAACTGGCGGTCGATTTAGTCGAGCTTCTGCGCGAGGAACCGCTGGAAAAACTGGCAGTTCGCGGCGATAAAAAACTGGCCTTCCACTGCCCGTGTACCCTACAACATGCGCAAAAGCTGAACGGCGAAGTGGAAAAAGTGTTGCTTCGTCTTGGATTTACCTTAACGGACGTTCCCGACAGCCATCTGTGCTGCGGTTCAGCGGGAACATATGCGTTAACGCATCCCGATCTGGCACGCCAGCTGCGGGATAACAAAATGAATGCGCTGGAAAGCGGCAAACCGGAAATGATCGTCACCGCCAACATTGGTTGCCAGACGCATCTGGCGAGCGCCGGTCGTACCTCTGTGCGTCACTGGATTGAAATTGTAGAACAAGCCCTTGAAAAGGAATAACAAAATGAAAACTAAAGTCATTCTTAGCCAGCAAATGGCGAGTGCAATTATTGCCGCAGGTCAGGAAGAGGCGCAGAAAAATAACTGGTCTGTTTCCATTGCTGTTGCCGATGACGGCGGTCATCTGCTGGCGTTAAGTCGCATGGACGATTGCGCGCCGATTGCGGCTTACATCTCCCAGGAGAAAGCGCGTACCGCCGCGCTGGGGCGTCGTGAAACTAAGGGCTATGAAGAGATGGTGAACAACGGACGTACCGCGTTCGTGACTGCGCCGTTACTGACGTCGCTGGAAGGTGGCGTACCGGTTGTTGTTGATGGGCAAATTATTGGTGCCGTGGGCGTTTCTGGTTTAACCGGAGCACAGGATGCGCAGGTCGCGAAAGCGGCAGCAGCGGTGTTGGCGAAATAAGCGAAAACGAGGAGATAAACAATGAGTCAAACCATAACCCAGGGCCGTTTACGCATTGACGCCAATTTTAAACGTTTTGTGGATGAAGAAGTTTTACCGGGAACAGGGCTGGACGCTGCGGCGTTCTGGCGCAATTTTGATGAGATCGTTCACGATCTGGCACCAGAAAATCGTCAGTTGCTGGCAGAACGCGATCGCATTCAGGCGGCGCTTGATGAGTGGCATCGCAGCAATCCGGGGCCGGTAAAAGATAAAGCGGCCTATAAATCTTTCCTGCGTGAACTGGGCTACCTGGTGCCGCAACCGGAGCGCGTGACGGTGGAAACCACGGGCATTGACAGCGAAATCACCAGTCAGGCGGGGCCACAGCTGGTGGTTCCGGCAATGAACGCCCGCTACGCGCTGAACGCGGCGAACGCTCGCTGGGGCTCACTGTACGATGCGTTATACGGCAGCGACATCATCCCGCAGGAAGGGGCGATGGTCAGCGGCTACGATCCGCAACGCGGTGAGCAGGTTATCGCCTGGGTTCGGCGTTTCCTCGATGAATCTCTACCGCTGGAAAACGGCAGCTATCAGGATGTGGTGGCGTTTAAGGTGGTCGATAAACAATTACGCATCCAGTTGAAAAATGGTAAAGAAACCACGTTACGTATCCCGGCGCAGTTTGTCGGTTACCGTGGCGATGCCGCTGCGCTGACCTGCATTTTGCTGAAAAATAACGGCCTGCATATTGAACTGCAAATTGATGCCAACGGGCGGATTGGCAAAGACGATCCGGCGCACATCAACGATGTTATCGTCGAAGCGGCCATCAGTACCATTCTCGACTGCGAAGATTCGGTCGCGGCGGTTGATGCGGAAGATAAAATCCTGCTGTACCGCAACCTGCTGGGCCTGATGCAGGGGACTCTGCAAGAGAAAATGGAGAAAAACGGTCGACAAATCGTGCGTAAACTGAATGACGATCGTCATTACACCGCCGCCGATGGCTCTGAAATTTCTCTGCACGGACGCTCGCTGCTGTTTATCCGCAACGTGGGTCATTTGATGACCATTCCTGTGATTTGGGACAGCGAAGGCAATGAAATCCCGGAAGGCATTCTTGATGGCGTCATGACTGGCGCGATTGCCCTCTATGATTTAAAAGTGCAGAAAAACTCGCGCACTGGCAGCGTCTATATTGTGAAACCGAAAATGCACGGTCCGCAGGAAGTGGCGTTCGCCAACAAACTGTTTACCCGCATTGAGACAATGCTCGGTATGGCACCGAATACCCTGAAAATGGGCATTATGGATGAAGAACGTCGGACCTCGCTGAACTTGCGTAGCTGTATCGCTCAGGCACGCAACCGCGTGGCGTTCATCAATACCGGTTTCCTCGACCGTACCGGCGATGAAATGCATTCGGTGATGGAAGCTGGCCCGATGCTGCGTAAAAATCAGATGAAATCGACGCCGTGGATCAAAGCCTACGAGCGTAATAACGTGCTTTCCGGCCTGTTCTGTGGGCTGCGCGGTAAAGCGCAAATCGGTAAAGGCATGTGGGCAATGCCGGACCTGATGGCAGACATGTACAGCCAGAAGGGCGACCAACTGCGTGCCGGGGCAAACACAGCCTGGGTTCCGTCACCAACCGCTGCTACGCTCCATGCGCTGCACTACCACCAAACCAACGTACAGAGCGTACAAGCCAACATTGCCCAGACCGAGTTCAATGCTGAATTTGAACCGCTGCTGGACGATCTGCTGACTATTCCGGTTGCTGAAAACGCTAACTGGTCGGCGCAAGAGATCCAACAAGAGCTGGATAACAACGTGCAGGGGATTCTGGGGTACGTGGTGCGCTGGGTGGAGCAGGGGATTGGTTGTTCAAAAGTGCCGGATATTCACAATGTGGCGCTGATGGAAGACCGCGCAACGCTGCGTATCTCCAGCCAGCATATCGCCAACTGGTTACGTCACGGTATTCTGACCAAAGAACAGGTGCAGGCGTCGCTGGAGAATATGGCGAAAGTGGTTGATCAGCAAAACGCTGGCGATCCGGCTTATCGTCCGATGGCGGGGAATTTCGCTAACTCGTGTGCTTTTAAAGCTGCCAGCGATTTAATCTTCCTCGGCGTGAAACAGCCAAACGGCTATACCGAACCGTTATTACACGCCTGGCGTTTACGCGAAAAAGAAAGTCATTAATAGCGTCAAAAAAGCCCCGGCAAGTTTTATTGTCGGGGCTATGATAGTAACTGCGGTAGTACATTTATCCCGGAAATAACCGGAGCGATTATCAGGGTTTAACAATATTAAATACCCGTAGCGCATTACTAGCGGGCCTAAAACAACAATATGGACATCTTAACGATACTCTGCGTCTGCGTGTGCGGAACAGAAACCCTTACCCGATATACTTGTTATGCCAGAGGTAGCAATTGCGTTAGCGGCGTACTGTTGCTGTAAAGTATAACGCCTATATTTTACAGTTCAGTCCTCTTTTGCTTATTACAACCTTAAGTATATCAAGCATATAAAGATAATAAGAGACTGAACAATATGGTTACCTGGACCCAAATGTATATGCCGATGGGAGGACTGGGGCTATCCGCTCTGGTCGCCCTGATCCCGATAATATTCTTCTTCGTTGCACTCGCGGTATTACGTCTGAAAGGACATGTCGCTGGAGCAATAACCCTTATATTATCTATCCTGATTGCAATATTCGCCTTTAAAATGCCGATTGATATGGCTTTTGCTGCTGCGGGCTATGGCTTTATTTATGGATTATGGCCTATTGCGTGGATTATTGTCGCGGCGGTGTTCCTCTATAAATTAACCGTTGCCAGCGGTCAGTTCGATATTATCCGCAGCTCGGTTATCTCCATCACCGACGATCAGCGTTTGCAGGTGTTACTGATTGGTTTCTCCTTTGGTGCGTTGCTGGAAGGAGCGGCTGGCTTTGGTGCGCCGGTGGCGATTACCGGTGCGCTGCTGGTGGGCCTGGGCTTCAAACCGTTATACGCGGCGGGGCTGTGTCTGATTGCCAACACTGCGCCAGTGGCGTTTGGTGCGTTGGGCGTGCCGATTCTGGTCGCCGGTCAGGTAACGGGAATCGATCCGTTCCACATTGGCGCAATGGCGGGACGTCAGTTACCGTTCCTGTCGGTTCTTGTGCCGTTCTGGCTGGTAGCAATGATGGACGGCTGGAAAGGGGTGAAAGAGACGTGGCCAGCGGCGCTGGTTGCTGGGGGAAGCTTCGCTGTCACTCAGTTCTTTACCTCTAACTATATTGGTCCGGAACTGCCGGATATTACTTCGGCGCTGGTGAGTATCGTCTCACTCGCTTTATTCCTTAAAGTCTGGCGGCCGAAAAATACCGAAACGGCAATCAGCATGGGACAATCCGCAGGTGCGATGGTGGTAAATAAGCCATCTTCTGGCGGTCCCGTGCCTTCAGAATATAGTCTGGGGCAAATCATTCGTGCGTGGTCACCGTTTTTAATCTTAACGGTGCTGGTCACCATCTGGACCATGAAGCCGTTTAAAGCGTTATTTGCTCCGGGCGGCGCGTTTTATTCACTGGTGATTAATTTCCAGATCCCTCATTTGCATCAACAAGTGTTGAAAGCGGCACCCATTGTCGCCCAACCAACGCCAATGGATGCGGTGTTTAAATTCGACCCTCTCTCGGCTGGCGGCACCGCTATTTTTATTGCGGCGATTATCTCTATCTTCATCCTCGGCGTGGGCATCAAGAAAGGGATTGGCGTCTTTGCCGAAACGCTAATTAGTCTGAAGTGGCCGATATTGTCGATTGGCATGGTGCTGGCGTTCGCCTTCGTCACCAACTATTCCGGCATGTCCACCACGCTGGCGCTGGTACTGGCAGGTACAGGCGTGATGTTCCCGTTTTTCTCACCGTTCCTCGGCTGGCTGGGGGTATTCCTTACCGGCTCGGACACTTCTTCAAACGCCCTGTTTGGTTCACTGCAATCGACCACGGCGCAGCAAATCAACGTCTCTGACACTCTGCTGGTGGCAGCAAATACCAGCGGCGGCGTAACTGGCAAGATGATCTCCCCGCAATCTATCGCCGTGGCCTGCGCCGCGACGGGCATGGTGGGCCGAGAATCTGAACTGTTCCGCTACACCGTGAAGCACAGTCTGATTTTTGCCAGCGTTATCGGCGTTATCACGTTGTTGCAGGCGTATGTGTTTACTGGAATGTTGGTCTCGTAAATCAATAATGCCGGATGATCGTTAATATCATCCGGCTTCATTTACATTATTCTG
>ENA-UEQY01002347-UEQY01002347.1-human-gut-metagenome-genome-assembly--contig:-NODE-2347-length-10688-cov-4.325040_pt1 | contig 10688 bp, 10 predicted proteins | sample MGYA00242949_ERZ507949 | MGnify/ENA primary metagenome ERZ507949 (study PRJEB26167, sample SAMN06115403) | human gut metagenome | host: Homo sapiens | place: China:Jiangsu | collected 2016-07-06... | reverse complement strand
AGCAAAATGTGTTAGTCCCGTACGCACCGCGAAAAAGAATTAAGAAGAGATACTTAGCACTGATATTTGATATATTAGCGCTTATTTTATGTTTTTACCTTCGCTCCATTTATTATATGGTGTACATAATGTGCGACCAATTATTATAATTCGTGCGACTAATCCATGTATAACATTTATGTATATTAGCTACTTGAACTCATAAATGTGACATATTGGCTATTTTTTAAATTGTTTTCTTTACTATTATTCAGGATTGAAATGTAATATCAATTGATTAAATATGTCAATAAACAGATGCTTGAAGCTAATCACTAAAGTTGTATAAAATGAAAAAGATTACTGATTCATTATTTGTTGTTATCATCGTATGTATCTTTTGATAACAACAGCTTATTACTTCTTCCTGCCGTCATATCCCCATTTTACATAAATAGCTCCCCAGGCAAATCCTGCTCCGAATGCTGTAAGAATTATATTATCTCCTTTTTTGAGTTTATTCTCGAAATCCCAAAGGCAGAGTGGGAGAGTACCGGCACTGGTGTTTCCGTATCGTTCAATATTGACAATGACCTTTTCGGAAGGTACTCCTAAGCGTTGCGTTACAGCGCTGATTATGCGTTGATTGGCCTGATGAGGAATCACCCAGTCAATATCATTTTTGTTAAGATGATTTCTTTCAATTACAGCTTCACAGGCATCGGACATATTGGCTACGGCATACTTGAATACAGTACGTCCTTCCTGATAGATATAATGCATTTGATTATCCAATGTATAATAGGAGGGGGTACATACAGAACCACCGGCTTTTATATGCAGGAAAGGTAATCCTTTGCCGTCTGTTCTCAATACGGCATCCATAATACCTAAATCTTCGGTTGTGGCTTCCAGCATGACGGCTGCCCCTCCATCACCAAAAATAGGACAAGTGGCGCGATCTGTATAATTGATGATTGATGACATCTTTTCGGCTCCTACAACTATAATTTTTTTATAGTTTCCCGAACGGATGAAATTAGCTCCTGTTTCCAGTGCATACAAAAAACCGCTGCATACGGCTTGCATATCGAACGCAAAAGCTCTTTTCAATCCCAGCCTTTCGCATAAAAGGGATGCAGTGGAAGGAAAACGATAATCAGGAGTGGTGGTAGCAACAATAACCAGATCAATATCGTCCGGATTCGTTCTGGTACGTTGTATCAACTGCTTCGCTGCTTTACGGGCTATATAGGAGGTCCCTAGTCCTTCATCCTTCAGGATACGTCTTTCTTTTATGCCAATACGCCCCATAATCCATTCGTCGGTGGTATCTACCATTTTAGAAATCTCATCATTGGTCAAAACATAATCGGGAACATATCCTCCGACTCCTGTAATTATTGCGTTAATTTTTTCCATCCGGCTTATCTTGGTTTTGTAAATTTTGAATAGGGTGGCTAATAAAATGTGATAAAAATGCGGGCACAAATATAGATAAAAGAGAATGAAATGCAATTATCGTCTGGAAAACACTTACCTTTTTAATCAATAAAAAGGAATATTTGACCTAATTTTAGCGAAAAGGAGGAGGGGTGTCTCTTGTTACTTAGAAGGGACATATTTTGCCAATCAACGAAATAGTACTCCTGTTATTACTATGGATTTATGATAAAAGTGTTTTGTTTTTCTTGTAAAGTTGGATATTTTGGAGTAAATTGCGCAATTATTTCAAATGTGTTTTTATAGGAGAATAACAGGTATGGATAATCATGTGGTAATAATGGCTGGTGGCATCGGTAGCCGCTTTTGGCCGATGAGCACGCCGGAATGTCCCAAACAATTTATAGATGTAATGGGATGTGGACGCTCATTGATTCAGTTGACGGCAGATCGGTTTGACGGTGTCTGTCCCAGAGAAAATATGTGGGTGGTAACTTCAGAAAAATATATAGATATTGTTCGGGAACAGTTGCCGGAAATTCCGGAAAGTAATATTCTGGCGGAACCTTGTGCGCGGAATACGGCCCCTTGTATTGCTTTTGCCTGTTGGAAGATAAAGAAAAAACATCCGAATGCTAATGTGGTGGTGACTCCTTCGGACGCATTGGTTATTGATACGGGAGAATTCCGTCGGGTGGTGGAGAAGGCTCTTCGTTTCACTGATGATAGCAGTGCCATTGTGACAATCGGTATCCGGCCGACCCGTGCGGAAACGGGATACGGTTATATTGCCGCCGCCGACCAGCTTCAAACTGATAAGGAGATATTTACAGTAGATGCATTTAAGGAAAAACCGGACAAAGAAACGGCCGAGAAATATCTGTTGGAAGGCAATTACTTTTGGAATGCAGGAATCTTTGTATGGAATGTGCGTACTATTACTTCCGTGATGCGTGTATATGCTCCGGGGATAGCACAGATTTTTGATCGTATTTTCCCGGATTTCTATACTGAAAAAGAAAATGAATCAATCAAGAAGCTGTTTCCGACCTGTGAAAGTATTTCTATTGACTATGCAGTAATGGAGAAGGCACAGGAGATCTATGTGCTTCCTGCTTCTTTCGGCTGGTCGGATTTAGGGACATGGGGAGCCCTCCGTGGACTATTGCCACAGGATAAATCGGGCAATGCTATGGTGGGAACTGATATTCGTTTGTATGAAAGCAAGAATTGTATTGTTCATACCAGTGAAGAAAAGCACGTGGTAATACAAGGATTGGACGGATATATTATTGCCGAAAAAGATGATACGCTGCTGATTTGTAAATTGGAAGAAGAACAGAGAATCAAAGAGTTTTCAAAATAAGAACTCATTCCGATTTCTGATATTCTTGTGGCGTCATTCCTGTCATTCGCTTGAAAAACTTACAGAAAAAAGAAGGATTAGGGAAGTTCAATTCATCAGAAATTTGATAGACAAGCAGGTTGCTATGTTTTAGCAATACTTTAGCTTCTAGTATAATGGACTGGTTTATCCAGTCCATTACTGTTTGTTGGCTGGTCTGCCGGATGAGGGTGTTCAGGTAACGGGGGGTGAGGCATAACTTGTCTGCGTAAAAGCCGACATTGCGTTCTGTCTTGCTATAAGAGTTGACTAGAGAAATAAATTGCTGGAAAATACTCTCTTGATGTGTCAAACGCTCTCCTTTCATTTGATTATAGTGTTTAGCTATATATTCTATATTGTATAAAAGGCTGGCGATAAGATGTCGTATAGCTTCCCGGCGGAAAGGAGGTTCTTGCAGAATGCTCCAGATTAAACTGAAATACTTCTCTAGTTGTATATGTTCCTGCGGAGTTAATGATAACAGAATGTTTCTTTGATGATGTAAGAGATAGGTGAAAAAATCTTCTTTCTCGGAGATAGGGAGGAAGTTGTTATTTATGGCTATCATTTGCATATCGAAATCAGGAGAGACTTCTATGACCTGAATAATAGAGGTGGGAGTCATTAATGATAGGTTTCCTGCTTGCAGATTATGTTCTATCAGATTAATAGAAACACGTGCAACGCCTGTCCGAACGCGAAAAGACTCGGTTCCATTTTAATGAAGCTGTTGACGAATCCGAACTCAGAGGAAATAAAACGAAATTCGTTATGACGAACAATTTTGTAGTTCTCCAACATTTTAAGTCCCAAGTCTAACGGTGCTTTCTTCTGTTCCATTCTTTTTTTTCTTTTCCTGCAAAGGTAATAAAAAGATATTTCTTAATTCTTTTTTTCTGATTTATCGAACTATTGGAACATATTTACCAACTCATAGAGAGTGACTGTATATTTGAAACCTCTTATCTTTGTCTTTCGAAAAACTAATAGAAAAAGATGCGTATGAAAAGAATGGTTTTCAGTCTCTCCTTTTTATTGTTTGTATCGGGGATGTATGCGCAAATCACGTTGGAGGAATGTCAACGAAAGACGCAGGAAAATTATCCGTTGGTACATCAATATGGATTGGTGGAGAAGACAAAGGAATATAATCTGGAGAATGCGGCCAAAGGTTATCTGCCTCAGTTTGCTCTTTCGGCCAAGGCTTCTTATCAAAGTGATGTGACGGAATTGCCGGTGAAGATTCCCGGTGTGGAACTAAAGAGATTGCCTAAAGACCAATATCAGGTAATGCTGGAACTGCAACAGAAAATCTGGGACGGTGGAGGAATCCGGATGCAGAAGAAACAGACGATAGCGGAGGCTGACGTGGAGAAAGAGAAGCTGAACGTGGATATGTATTCGTTGAATAGCCGGGTAAATGATCTTTATTTCGGGATACTTTTACTGGATGAGCAGTTGCGGCAGAATGCTTTGTTGCAGGATGAGTTGGGACGGAATTATCGTCAGATCACCGCCTATGTGGAAAATGGAATTGCTAATCAGGCTGATCTGGACGCTGTGAAGGTGGAGCAGTTGAACACGCAGCAGAAAAGAGTGGAACTTGCCTCCTTGCGCGTTGCGTATCTGGAGATGCTTTCCATATTGATAGGCGAGGAATTATCTCAGGAAACACAACTGGAGAAACCGGTTCCGCAAAATGATGTTTCGGCAGTCAGCGACATCCGCCGGCCGGAACTGTCGTTGTTTGATGCGCAGGGTGCAGGGTTGCAGATACAGGAGAAAGCATTGAATGTACGCCACTTGCCACAGTTTGGATTATATGTGCAAGGTGCTTATGGGAATCCGGGATTGAATATGCTGAAGAATGAGTTCTCTCCTTATTATATAGCCGGTGTCCGACTCTCGTGGAATTTCGGGAGTCTGTATACACTGAAGAATGACCGGCAGGTGATTGAGAACAAACGTCGGCAACTGAATAATAACCGTGATGTGTTTCTTTTTAATACGCGTCTGGAAATGACGCAGCAGGATCAGGCAATTCGTTCATTGGAGAAACAGATGAAGGATGATGACGAGATTATCCGCTTGCGTACCAACATTCGGAAATCGGCGGAAGCCAAAGTGGCGAACGGTACTTTGACGGTGACTGAGATGCTTCGGGAACTGACGAATGAAAGTTTGGCACGCCAGACGAAAGCGATGCACGAAATCCAGCGGTTGAAAGGTATCTATCAATTGAAATATACTACAAACCATTAATTAGATTTTCTTCGGATATGAAACGAATGATAAAAATAGGAATAGGAGGGATAGCATTGACAATGCTATCTGCCTGCGGAAATGGAACGCCTGACTATGATGCGACAGGCACGTTTGAAGCAACGGAAGTTATAGTTTCCGCTGAAGCTGCCGGCAAATTGTTGAATTTGGATATTGAGGAAGGGAAGCGGTTGCAGACTGGAGAGGAAATCGGCCTGGTGGATACGCTTCAGTTGTACTTGAAAAAACTACAACTGGAGGCTAACATGAAATCGGTGGAAAGCCAGCGTCCGGATTTAGCCAAACAAATTGCTGCTACCAAACAGCAGATTGCTACGGCTGAGCGGGAGAAAAAGAGAGTGGAGAATTTGCTTACGGCAGGAGCGGCAAACCAGAAACAATTGGATGACTGGGATGCGCAGGTTAAACTGCTTGAACGACAGCTTGCAGCTCAAGAATCATCGTTGCTGAATAGCACGAATAGTTTGACGGAGCAGGGAAACTCCGTTGCCATACAAGTGGCACAAGTGAAAGACCAATTGAATAAGTGTCATATTCAGTCGCCGATTGAAGGCACGGTATTAGCGAAATATGCAGAAGCCGGTGAACTGGCGGCTGTTGGCAAACCTCTGTTTAAGGTGGCCGAAATAGGTCGTATGTATCTGCGGGCTTACATCACTTCGGAGCAGCTATCACAAGTGAAACTGGGTGATAAGGTGACGGTATATTCCGATTATGGAAATTCGGAGCAGAAGGCTTATACGGGTGTAATTACGTGGATTTCCGAACGGTCGGAATTTACACCCAAAACCATTCTGACGAAGAACGAACGTGCCAATCTGGTGTATGCGGTAAAGATTGCCGTGGAAAATGACGGAGCGTTGAAAATAGGTATGTATGGCGGAGTCAAGTTTTGATGACGAAGAACCGGAAAGATGAGAAAAGGAGAACCTATAGTCGTTGTAAAGTATGTAAGTAAGAGCTACGGAAAAGTGGAAGCTCTGAAAGAGGTTTCTCTTGTTGTAGAGCAGGGGGAAATCTTCGGGCTTATTGGTCCCGATGGTGCGGGCAAGAGTACGTTGTTCCGCATCTTGACGACCCTGTTGCTTGCAGATAAAGGCTCGGCAACTGTCGGAGGGCTGAATGTGGTGGAAGACTATGAACTGATTCGTACCAAAGTGGGGTATATGCCCGGTCGTTTTTCTTTGTACCAGGATCTTTCGGTAGAAGAGAATCTGGAGTTTTTTGCTACCGTATTCCATACGACGATTCAAGAGAATTATGCTTTGATTAAAGATATTTATCAACAGATAGAGCCTTTTAAGAAGCGGAGAGCGGGAGCTTTGTCGGGAGGTATGAAGCAGAAACTTGCATTAAGTTGTGCGCTGATTCACAAACCCGATATTTTGTTCTTGGATGAACCTACCACAGGAGTTGATCCGGTGTCTCGTAAAGAGTTCTGGCAGATGTTGCGAAACTTACGGGAACAGGGCATTACGATTATTGTTTCGACTCCTATTATGGATGAAGCCCGCCAGTGCGACCGGATAGCTTTTATCAATCATGGAGAGATTCATGGAATTGATACTCCCGAACGGATTTTACAGGAATTTGCTTCCATTCTTTGTCCGCCTTCGTTGGAACGGGAAGAAGTACAACATACAATGGCTCCTGTTATTGAAGTAGAACAACTGACAAAATGTTTCGGCAATTTCACTGCGGTCGACCATATTTCTTTTCAAGTGAACCGTGGAGAAATTTTCGGTTTCCTGGGAGCAAACGGAGCAGGAAAGACGACTGCAATGCGTATGTTATGCGGACTAAGCAAGCCGACGTCCGGGGTAGGGAAAGTCGCCGGATTTGATATATCCCGGGAAGCGGAACAAGTGAAAAAGCATATTGGCTATATGAGCCAAAAATTCTCTCTATATGAGGATTTGAAGGTTTGGGAGAACATTCGCCTGTTTGCGGGGATTTATGGGATGAAGGAAAAAGATATAGAACAGAAGACTGATGAACTGCTGGAACGCTTGGGATTTTCTGCCGAGCGGAACACGTTGGTTAAAAGCCTTCCTTTGGGCTGGAAACAGAAGCTGGCTTTTTCGGTCTCTATTTTCCATGAGCCGAGAATTGTCTTTCTGGATGAACCTACGGGCGGGGTTGACCCTGCTACGCGCCGGCAGTTCTGGGAACTGATCTATCAGGCAGCCGACCGGGGAATTACTGTATTTGTAACTACGCATTATATGGATGAGGCTGAATATTGTAACCGGATTTCCATTATGGTGGACGGGCAGATCAAGGCTCTTGACACACCGGCCCGTCTGAAGCAGCAGTTCGGAGCAGATACAATGGATGATGTTTTCCAACAATTGGCCCGCCATGCGGTACGTAAAGCAGATTGATTATGAAACAGTTTATAGCTTTCGTAAAGAAGGAGTTTTACCATATTTTCCGGGATCGGCGTACGATGCTGATTCTGTTGGGAATGCCTGTCGTGCAGATTATCCTATTCGGCTTCGCTATCAGTACGGAGGTAAAAAATGTCCGGCTTGCTGTTCTCGATCCCTCTAATGATGTGGTGACACGGAAAATCATTGATCGGCTGGATGCTAGTGAGTATTTCACTGTCACCAGGCGTTTTCATTCTCCGCGGGAAATGGAGGCTGCCTTCTTGAAAAATAAAATAGATATGGTGGTTGTCTTTAACGAACATTTTGCCGACGGACTTTATTGCGGTGACGCACGTGTCCAGTTGATTGTGGATGCAACAGACCCTAATATGTCGACCTCGCAAATCAACTATGCTACGGGCATTGTGTCTGCGGTAGGACAGGAGATGATATCTCCGGGCATATCGTCGTCGGCTCGTCTGACTCCGGACATAAAGTTACTGTATAACCCGCAAATGAAGAGCGCCTATAACTTTGTTCCGGGAGTAATGGGATTGATTTTGATGTTGATTTGCGCAATGATGACTTCTATCTCTATTGTCCGTGAGAAGGAAACAGGCACAATGGAAGTCTTGTTGGTATCGCCTGTCAAACCGCTGTTTATCATTCTGGCGAAGGCAGTTCCTTATTTTGTATTGTCGTTTGTCAATTTGGTGACGATTCTGTTGCTTTCTGTATTTGTACTGGATGTACCGGTAGTGGGCAGCCTGTTTTGGTTGGTGGTGGTGTCTTTGCTGTTTATTTTTGTCTCGTTGTCGTTGGGATTGCTGATTTCATCGGTAACACGTACACAAGTGGCGGCTATGCTGGCTTCCGGCATGATTCTGATGATGCCTACCATGGTGTTGTCCGGTATGATTTTCCCTGTGGAGAGTATGCCGTTGATTCTTCAGTTGATATCGGATATTATTCCGGCCCGCTGGTATATCCAGGCTGTACGTAAACTGATGATTGAAGGAGTATCGGTTGTACTGGTATTTAAGGAGATTGGCATTTTGTTGTTAATGGCAACCGTGCTCATCACTGTCAGCATTAAGAAGTTTAAATATCGATTGGAGTAACGGTTATGATAAAGTTTCTGATAGAAAAAGAGTTTAAACAGTTGCTTCGCAACTCGTTTCTACCGAAGTTGATTCTTATTTTTCCTTGTATGATTATGCTGTTGATGCCTTGGGCGGTGAATATGGAGATAAAGAATATTCGGTTGAATATAGTTGACAATGACCATTCTGCAGTTTCGCAACGATTGGTGAATAAGATTGCCGCTTCTACTTATTTCCATTTAACGGAGGTCCCGGCTTCGTATGAAGAAGGATTACGGAATATTGAACTGGGTACGGCGGATATTGTCATGGAGATTCCTAGGCATTTGGAGCGTGACTGGATGAATGGAAGAGATGCGCACATATTAGTAGCCGCCAACTCGGTGAATGGAACAAAAGGCGGATTAGGCAGTTCTTATCTGACCGCTATTATTAATGGTTATGCGTCCGAATTACGCTCGGAACGTCCGGAGGCTGTTTCTGTATCCGGAATCATTCCTTCTATCCGTATTGATACGCAAGGGCTGTTTAACCCGAATCTGAATTATAAGCTCTATATGATTCCGGCATTAATGGCAATGCTGTTGACATTGATTTGTGGTTTTCTGCCGGCTTTGAATGTGGTCAGTGAGAAAGAAGTCGGGACCATTGAACAGATAAATGTTACTCCTGTACCTAAATTTACTTTTATTCTTGCTAAACTTTTGCCTTACTGGATTGTAGGTTTTATTGTGTTGACATTATGTTTTGTGTTGGCTTGGCTGCTTTATGGGATAGTACCTGTGGGGCATTTTAGTATGATCTATCTCTTGGTGATTTTTTTTGTATTGGTGATGTCCGGTTTTGGGTTGGTTATATCCAACTATTCAGCGACGATGCAGCAATCTATGTTTGTGATGTTCTTTTTCATGTTGATTCTGATGTTGATGAGCGGACTGTTTACACCGATTAGCAGTATGCCGGAATGGGCGCAGGCTATCACTGTATTCAATCCTTTAAAATATTTTATAGAGGCGATGCGTATGGTATATCTGAAAGGAAGCGGCTTGGTCGATTTATTGCCGGAGATAGGCATTCTGTCTCTTTTTGCTGTATTCTTCAATAGTTGGGCGGTGATTAGCTATAGGAAAAGCCGGTAAACGGTAGGTTGAATTTGTTTCAAAGCATGAAACACTTTGTTTCACTATGGGAAACATTTCGTTTCTCGGTGAGAAACATTTTGTTTCATACTATGAAACACATTGTTTCAAGTAGGGTTGAAACAATGTGTTCCAAATCCGTTTGAAACTCTTTGCATAAACTGTGCTTCCCTTTTAAACCAGTTTGAATCTTAATCGTAGAGTTTGTCTTGCTTCGTCATAATCATAGCTAATGATTTTGAAAATGCCCACTTCGGAGGTATGGGAGACGTGTGCCCCGATACAAGCGCAAGCGTCATAATCTCCTATACGTATGATGCGAAGTGTTTCGCTGGCATCTTCCGGCAACTTGCTAAGATCTACAATATTTTTTGCCTGTTCGTGTGTCATGAATTCAATTGTTACGGGCAAGTTCTGGTTGATTACTTCGTTCACCTTATTTTCGATCGCTTGAATTTGTTCCGCTGTCGGAGAAGAGGAAAGAATATAGTCACATTTACTTTTTTTCCTTTCTATATGGGCATTACGTGAGCGTGGACAACCGAATGTCTTCACCATAGTGGCATTCAATAAATGCTCCGCAGTGTGCATAGGAGGATACTCCTGTTTGTTGTGGTCGTTGAGTTGAATTTGTTGTTCCATAATTGTTTTTATTTTCCGATAATAATCTTGTCTCCTAAAAAATGAGGTTGTTTGTTTATTGCCAAGTCAATAAACATTTTGACTCTTGCAAATAATTCTCGAATATTAGTTTTCAGTCCTGAATAAGCATTCACGTCTTTGGCGTTGTAACCGATAGCGTTTATTCCATTCTTTTCTGCTAAATAAATAGCTCGTTCATTGTGAAAACGTTGAGAAATAATTGTTAGTCGGCTTTGTCCGAACACTTCTTTGGCACGAACAACGGAATCGAGTGTGCGAAATCCTGCATAATCCAGATAAATGTATTTTTCCGGGACTCCTCTTTGCATAAGTGCTTTCT
>ENA-UEQY01002345-UEQY01002345.1-human-gut-metagenome-genome-assembly--contig:-NODE-2345-length-10696-cov-4.244562_pt1 | contig 10696 bp, 6 predicted proteins | sample MGYA00242949_ERZ507949 | MGnify/ENA primary metagenome ERZ507949 (study PRJEB26167, sample SAMN06115403) | human gut metagenome | host: Homo sapiens | place: China:Jiangsu | collected 2016-07-06... | reverse complement strand
GTAATCCCTCTAAAATTTGGGAGGAGTCATTCGATAATGACTCCTCCCACCCCTATTGATCAATAATGCAAGGGCTCTTATTCGAGCTTTGCAGCTTTTACATTGATGCCGATCTGAAACGACGATAAATTCATCTGCGGAATATCCGATAATTTGTGGTACCGGATTACAGTGTTGACGTTCGTCAGAGCAGCGGCTTTGGCGGGGACGCCGGCAGCCGATTTCTTAACCATCTTGAACGGTCCGACCGGATGATCTCCCGATGTAAATCCTGCTGCGGGACCATAAGATCCGTAGCTGCCTCCGGTATCTATGAAATATCCTACCGTACCTACGGTAAACTCCTCGCCGTCCGAGAACTTGCCCTTATAGCAGGAAACGGAAGCTGTTCCGTCGGAATTCATAACGCCGGTCAGAGCCGGGTAGCTGCCAGAGACGATATAGGTGCCCGATGCTGCGATTCCGCGGGCGATAAGATACGGCGTACCGTTGGGATCCGAATACGGGAGTTCTTGCCCGTTTATGATCTCGAACGAATTGTTGGTTGCTTTGAAGTCGGCAGTTCCCGCCCAAGTCAGTCGGCGGACCGAAATATCCCAGCCGGTCAGCGAATAAGAGGTGTTGGCGACCTTCTTGGCAAGCGTGATGTCGAATGTAATCGGCTGCTTGCTCTTTTCGGACGACGTACTGGTGACGGTCCATGTACCGAGCCATGCTTGGTATTCCGGCGACATCGGATCGCCCTGACCGCTCATGAAAGCGGTGCCCTTTGCCAGTTCCGTGATCGGATAGATCCAGCCGTTTACGATTTTAAGACCGAATGCGCAGGGTATGTACTCCGTGTCAGAATCTACCGTCAGCGTTTTCATCATTTTGCCGAGCGACAATTGGTTCATCGACGTGATTCCGTCCATCAGTTCGTACAGAATCTCCTCATCCGATGCACTTGCGAATGCACTCGACGGCACGACGTCGAAATAGTAGTACTCGTTTGCAACAGTCGGCGTCGTTTCTACGTTGACCGAAGTAGCCTTGATGTCCGATACGGCGAAGGTGAACTTATTGTTGGATACCGTTTCCTGAATCCGGGCGCCGCTCATCTCGTCGGTGAACATGCCGCCGCTCCAAGTCATCTCCTCGATCGACACTCCGTCGACAACCAGCGGCTCATAGAACTTGAGTCCGGTATCCTGCGTGTAGATGAAGCTTGCGGGAATCGTTCCGTTTTCAGTCACAACCGAAAAATAACGGGAGTTATAACCGGCCGCCACCTCGCGCGAAATGTCGTAGGTCTTGCCGTTGAGAACGAGTTCGTAGGACCGGAAATTGTCCATCTTGGTCACATCCGCAGAATATTTGCCGAACATCGTGTTCCATGCGGTTTCCGGCAGGGGAGTCAGCACGATGGTGTTCTGGGTCTTCTTGCCGCGCAGAACGACTTTGTCGGCCGCGTAGCTCATGATGATGAACTCGCTGTCACCTCCCATACCCGTATTGGTCGGGCCGACACCGGAGTTCGGCTCCGAATAGATATGGAAGTACGGATTGTAAGTGTCGAAATTGATCGTGGGACCGTAATCCTGATCGTACGAGTAGAGACTCTCGGCGGTCTTGCCGGCGCCTCCCGCTTCGGAAGTTACGGTAACCGTTCCGTTTTGGAACTTCATGTAGATCGCAATGCCTCCGTACTCCTGCGTCGCACTGGGATAGTACTCCATCAGCCAGCCGTTGGCAGCTCCGGTCAGCGCCTTTTCGGTGCCCTCCTGCACCTCGCGGATTCGCTCACTGGCCGTTTTGCCGAAAGCGTCCTTGTCGTCTTTGAGGCACGAAGAGAGGACAAGCGGCAAAACCGCTAATAATATGATAAGTTTTTTCATCTCTTTTACGAATTAAATGTTATAATCGAGCGACCAAATCTCATTCTGCCGACGTAATACCACTTTTCGCAGTTCATCGATATTGATATCCCATGTGCTGAGCATGTAGGCACGCATGATATCGTTCTTCTGTTCGAGAAGCGGACGTCCGGCGCTGCCGCCTTGTGCGAGAATGGCTTCCCATTCGGCAGCCGTCGAGGTTACGTAGAGCGAGAGCTGTTCCACGAAATCCTCATCGGGAGCCTTCGACGAATAACGCGTGATAAACCCGGCCTGACGAGCCGCTGCATCCGTCCGATAGGTGTCGAAGCATGCGTCGCCGACGTAGCTCGAAGGCGTCACGGCGTTGAAGTCGGTCGAGTAGGGCCGCGTCTGGTGGAGGATGTGACCGAACTCATGGTGCATGGTCTTGAAGAAGAGCTCGTTGAGCTGGGCAATATTCTTCGTGCTCAGCAGATAGTCGATGATGTTTACCTGATAAAGGGTCATCATCTTACCGCCTTCGGCCACACCGAGTACGATGTTGTTGTTTTCGTTATAGGCCGGCGAACCGATAACATGGACGATCTTCGGGAAGTTCTCGCTGATGAACTGCCTGTTGCCCGTCACTTCGTCGTAAACCTGCAGCGTCAGGTACAGCGTCAGCTTGGCCAGTTTGATCGCCTGTCCGTAATCCGCGGGAGTCAGGTTGTAGTCCATGTCGCCCAGAACATCTTTGAAACGATATTTGAAATCGATGTTGTAGGGTTCCAAATAGTTCTTGGTAAGCCATCTGTCGAAATCGTTCTCGACGGTAGGCGAGTCGAGGACAGCACTCGTCTTTTTCAGGTCGTCCTCGGAGCAGCCCGCCAAAACGAACACTCCGAACACTGCCGTCATAAGTAATATAATATTCTTTTTCATCGTATATCCTGTTTTATCGTTAGCATCTGATTATCTCGGGTTAGGAGTCAGGCCTGCGGCAACGACATCCATCGGCAGCTGCATCGCGCAGCGCGGGTCGCGGGCGTGCAGTTCGTCGGTAACGCTTCCGAGCGTGTTGTAGCTGGCCAGCTTGCGACGATAGATCGTAATGCCGTAACGTTTTACGTCGAACCAGCGCAAACCGAGGTGTACGGTCTCCACACGGCGCAGATGCAGCAGCGCATAGCACATGTTGGTCTGCGTGCCGGCTTCGAGCGGGAAAGCCGTCTCGCCGAAAGGTTTCTTCACGGTGGGGTTGGCGGGAGTGTACTCCCTCGTGTTCTGCGCCCACTGGTTGACACTGGCTTCGGTGAGCGTCTGGGCGCCGGATTTCACATATTTGCTGATCCAGAGGTTCATGTCGTTCAGAGCCGGTCCGTATTCCTTCTTCATGATGTAAGCCTCGGCGCGGCAGAGCAGCGTCTCTTCGGCCGTAAATGCGGGGAAAACCGTATGCGCGAGTCCCGTCTGCATCACCGGGTCCTTGATCTCGAAGAGATAGGGCGCACGCCATGCGAAACACTTGTCGGCTTTACCGGTATTCATTGAATACGGCGCAGAGTAGAGCGTATAGCTGCTGCCCCACGGAGCCGTCGGAGCGCGGAAGGTTTCGGTCTGATCCAGCCAGTTACCGTGGGAGAACCCGGTGTAGGCATTGTAAGGACCGAACGAAATGCCGGGAGCATCGGTTATCGAGGTCTGCAGCAGCAGATTGCACTTGTGCGAGTAGTCGATATAGTCCATCGTGCGAAGCAGGGTCTGTCCGTCGGCCGACTGCAGTCCCAGTTTGCCGTTCGCTTCGAGGTCGCGCATCATCGTTTCGGGAGCGCTTCCCAGCACTACCTTCGCGGCGGCGATACACTCGTCCCACTTCTGATAGAAGAGGTAGAAACGGGCTGCAAAAGCATAGGCGGCCTTCTGGTTGAAATGGTACTTCGGCACCGAGTAGAACTCGTCGGTGATCAGCGGCAGACCCTCGATCAGGTCGGCGTCGATCTTGGAATAGACATCGGCCAGCGTACCGCGGGTGTATTTGGGGTTGAGTATCGTTTCGGCCTTCTCCATGTAGGGGATGCCAAGGTCTTCCGACGCATACTGCGGATTGTAAGCCTGACAGAACATATTGGCCAGACAGAAATGAGCGTATGCACGGCAAATGAGCGCTTCGCCCTTGGCGGCCTTCAGCTGCGGGGTGTCGGCGCCGCCCAGCTCCTTGATGGCGTCGAGCGCTTGGTTGGCAGCGGCAATCGCCATGTAATACTGACTCCATACGGCCTGAGGCGCTTCGTTGGTAACGGCCGCCGTAACGTCCTGCCAGCGGTAGTACTCTTCCTGTTCGGGTTCGAAGTTCGGTGAAACCAATGCCGTTTCATCGACATTGTCCGATGCGTATTCGCAGGTTACGGGGTAGGTATGTTCGGAATATGCCGAAACCAGCAGACTGGTGATCTTGTCGCTCGAATCGAGTTCGGTTCGGTTGTCCGGCATCTCATCCAGAAAGTCGTTACAAGCGGGAAGCGCCACGAGGGCAGCCGCGAGTACGATTAGCGTGGTTATTTTTTTCGTATTCATATTTTTCAACTTTAGCGTCTGTTATAAACCGATTTTCAGCGTCAGCGTCAATTGCTTGGGCACCGGAACCGCAACACCGCCGGTATTGAAGAATTCGGGATCCTGACCGTTGAGCTTCTTGTCGGCGTAGATCAGGAAGAGGTTCGTAGCCTGAAGTTTAAGCGACATGTTCGAGAAACGGAGTTTCTTGATCCAGCGCTTCGGGAAGTCGTAGGTCAGCGAAATCTCCTTCATGCGGATGAAGTCGCCCTTGGCGATACGTGCCGTCGAATAGTTGTAGGCATTGTAAGCGCGCGAAAGGTAGTTGTCCTTCTTGACCTGACGCTTGTTGGCGATAACCGGAATATCCGTATGGTTCTCATCGCCCGGACGCATCCAGCGGTTGCGGAACTCGCGCGGCATGGAGAGCAGGTCGCTGTAGGATTCGGAGAAGACCGGATCCAGACGGATCACATTGCCGAACGAGTAGGTGATGAAGACATTGAGCTTGAAGCCGTAGAGACGGAACATGTTGCCGAAGCTACCGAAATCCGTCGGATCGGCCGTACCCGAATACTTCAGATGTCCGAGGTTGTTACGCTCTTGGAAGTTGATCGAGGTGGTCGTGAGCTGGCCTTTCTCGTTGATGAACTGCGGGATACCCTCGTCGTTCAGGCCTTGGAAGTCGAACGAGAAGATCGAACGCGAAGGATAGCCTTCCATACCGAAACCGGTGCCCGATACGAGGTCGATGGCACGCTTGTACGACATCAGGTCGGTCACCTCCTCTTTCAGGTGCGAATAGATGAAGTCCGTAGACCAGCTGAAATTCTTGGTTTCGATGTTGCGGGTCGAAAGAGTCAGCTCGACACCCGAAGATTTCAGACCGGCGACGTTACCGTATTTCATCACCTGACCGCCGATACCCTGCGTGTTGATCACACCGATCAGGTCGTGGTTGTCACGCTTGTACCAGTCGGCTGCGAGGCTGATGCGGTTGTTCAGGAAGCCCATGTCGATACCGACATTCACCTCGTTCTTCTTCTCGTAAGTCAGCTCGCTGTTCTCCAAGTCGTAAATCGTCAGACCCGACTCGGTAACGCCGGCCGAAGGACGCCACGGGGTATTGCTCGTAATGACGACGCGCGAGTTGGTCACGAAGCTGGGGCCGCGGTCTGCGGTCAGCGAGTAGGAAGCCTTCAGCGACAAGTGCGACAGTGCGGGACGCAGCGCCTCGAAGAAATTCTCTTCGTGTACGTTCCATGCACCGGCGACGTTCCATGTCGGCAGCCAGCGGGCGCTGCGGCTCTTACCCATGCGGTTCGTTCCTTCGTAACGGAAGGTTCCGTTGAGGGTGTAGCGGCCTTTCCACGAATAGGTGCCGTTGAAGAAGAAAGCGACGTTGCGGTAATGGGTGTCGGCCAGACCGAAGTAGTCGGTGTTCTCCTCCTTGCCTTTCTTGAATACCTCATAGGCGTAGAAGGGGATCAGGCCCATCGAGTACTGCATACCCCAGCCGTTGAACCAAGATTCGTGACGGTCGCTCTGGTTGACCTCCATACCTCCGTAGAGGTTGATGATGTGCTGGTTGTTGATCTCCGTATTGTACGAAGCGGCAAAACGGAAGTCGTACGACAGCATGTTGTTGTCGCGGCGCTTGTAGATACCGCCCTTGGGCAGGATCGAAATAGGCACTGCATACGCATTGTCGGGATCGGTATACAGGAACGGGTTGTTGTCACGGATCACCGTAGTAGCCATTGCACGGTAGGCGCGGGCCTGATTCGAATAGTCCGTAATGTTGTGCTCCTGCGTCGTAGCCGAATATTTGATGGCGGCCAGTGCGCTCAGTTCGAGACCCGTGACGGGTTTGTAACGCAGCTCCGCTTGGAACTTCGTATCCACGACGTTGAGATCGATGTAGTTCTTCCCAAGTTCGTCGAGAATGTTGAAGGGAGCGTAGTTGCGCGTGTAGAATTCATCGGGATCGAGCGTCCGGGACGAATTCATGGCATAAGAGTAGGGGTTGATGTCGAAATCGCGCTTCACCTCGCCGAATACCACGTCGGTCGTCGCGGCCAGCGTACCCGGAGCCGTTTGCTTACGGTAAGAACCGCTCGAAATCAGGTTCAGCGTCAGATTGTCGAAGATATTATAGGTAGCATTGAGGTTCGCCGTATAACGCTCCACCTCGCTGGCCTTGGTCCATCCCGGATCGAACATGGCGCTCATCGAAGCGTAGTACTGCGACTTCTCGGTACCGGAGCTGAGGCTGATCGAGTGCGTGTGCATCAACGTACTCCGGAAAAGCTCCTTGAACCAGTCCGTGTTGCGGTACTCGGCCTTACGCAGGTAGCGGTTGCGCGCAGCCTCCGTATTTTCGAGTTTGCCCGTATTTACCAGCTCCCACATTTTGCCGTAAACACCGCTCGAAGAGGCGTTTGCGATAGTCGAGTTGTTGAGCCAGCCCTTAGCGGCCATTTCCTGATATACCGACATCTGATCCTGAGAATTCATGATGTTGAAATCGGCATAGCGCGGCGTCATGCGGAACGTATAGTCGCCGGTATAGCTGATGCGGCTTTCGCCTGCGCGGCCTTTCTTGGTCGTAACGACGATCACGCCGGCCATAGCGCGCGCACCGTATATGGAAGTTGCGGAACCGTCTTTCAGAATGCTGAAGCTCTCGATGTCGTCGGCGTTGAGACCTGCGATGGCGGAGCTGATCAGCGTCGTGGCGTCACCCGAAGAGAGTGCGTCGGCGTCGATGTCGATCACATCCTCCATAATGACGCCGTCCACAACCCAGAGGGGCTTCGAGCTGCCGAAGATCGACGTCGCACCGCGGACGCGGATCTTGGGAGCGGTACCGAACGTACCCGATACGTTCTGCACCGAGACACCGGCCGAACGGCCTTCCAGACCGCGGCTGATATCGGCCATACCCGAAAGTTTCACATCGTCGGCGGAAAGGCGGTCCGCCGCACCCGTAAAGAGTCGTTTGTCGGTCTTGGTCATACCCGTAACCACGACCGTCTCCACGGTCTGAGAATCCGGCTCGAGCGTGACCTTCACCTCAGGCGCAACGGCTACCGTAGCAGTCTTGTACCCCAAATAGGAGATTTGCAGTTCCTCGGATTTCGCCGGAACATTGTTCATAACGAAAAATCCCTGCTGATCGGTGGATACACCGATGGTCGTACCTTTGACGATAACCGAAGCGCCGATCACGGCCGCTCCGTTTTCATCAACGACACTACCGCGCACTTGTTTGGCTTGGGCGAATGCCCCCGCTGCAAACACAAGTACTCCAATTAACGATAGTAGGATTTTTTTTACCATAAGCGTTAATTTTAATTAATTTTAAAATAGAAAGCCAGCATCCTCTATTCGGGTTTGCAGATATCCCCAATGGTTTGACCTTCAGTACCGTTTTCGATTTTCGATGCCGGAAAAAGGCGCGAACGCAGGCACCTTTGCAACTATACGGCCACCTGAAAACACCAAACAACTCACTCAAGATCAACTGATTGAAAATAACCGAACAGGTAAGAACGTTACCAGAGTATAACCTTTCCGGGATGCTTGCGGGCTGAAACCGGAGCCGGAAACCGGGTGGAAAGTGCATAAAAAATGTGCGGCATCTAACGATGCCGCACATGGCGCCAGAGGGGAGCGATCCCGCCTGCGATGTTCTATAAAAGCCGGATCGGAACCGTCCGAGAACTCTTCATCACGGCCGCTCCGTTTTTGACCCCGTCGGGAATCGCGGCGCGCACATAAACGCCCGTCTCGGCGACGCCCGTGGCGCTGGTCAGCGTCAGCGTATTGCCCGACTCGTCGAAAGTGATGTCGTAAGTGCTGCCGAACGGCTTGCCGTCGCTGTATACGCCGCCGAGCATCCCGTTTCTGATCTCGTATTTTCCCGAATACTTCTGGTAGCCCACCTGCTCGATCCGCTGGTATATTTCGAACGAACGGTCCGCGCCGAAGGAGACATAGGCATCGAAATCCCGCGGAGCTTCGCCGTTCCACGTTTTGAGCTGCCATTCGCCGGCAAGCTGTTTTACCAGCGGCGACACCTTCTCCTTGTCCGACGATCCGCAGCCGGCGAACAGACACAAGCCCAGTGCGGCCAGTACGATATAGATAGTCTTTCTCATAATCTTCATGCGTTTATATTACAACCAACCTCCGTTTTCGGTCTGTACCGCGCGGGCGATGACGGCGAACTCCTTGGCGATCTCCATGCCGCCCATCGATGTCCCCGTGCCGAGACCGCTGCCTCCGGCAACCGCCCTGACCGTTATTCGGGCCACGCCCGGCTTGGTGCAGTGCAGCCTCAGTTTCCCGGACACGAAGGTCGGCTCCGCCGAAATACCGAGCTTGGTCCTGTCAGCCTGCGAGATCTCGACGCCGAGATAGGTCAGGTTCGCCGAAGCCTTGCCGAAGTACTTGTCGAGCGAAAGCTGCTGCTGTACGCCGACTTTCGCTTTCAGGCAGGGTGTGCCCTCGATCTGCATGAGCAGTTGGTAGGCGTCGATCGCTCCCGTACCCATCTGCTTGCGGTAGTTGCGCAGCTGCATGGTGGTCAGGGATTGTTTGGTGCCGTCGAGGTAGGTGTCGATGTCGTTCACCGAAGTCAGAAGCATTGATTTGAATTCGGCCACCGTATATTGCTTCCCTTTGGCCAGCGCGTAGGAAAGCCCCAGCGCGGCGACGCCCGATACGTGCGGGCAGGCCATCGAGGTACCCTGCATATAGCCGTAATCCGACTGGTAAAGCTCGGACGGAAGCGTCGAAAGCACCTGCGCGGCGCTGCTTCCCGAAGGCGAGATATAGGCGTCGCCGCCCGGAGCCGCGACGTTGCAGCCCGGACCATAGTTCGTGTAGTAGGCCGGCAGATAGTCGGGCGAGAAGGCGGTGACCGAAATGTAATCGCGGTAAGCGCCCGGATAACCGGACATGGCCTTGGCGTCGTTGCCCGCAGCGAAAATCACAAGTCCGCCGTCGAGAACAGCGTTGTTTTTCGTCGCGATGAAGTAGTCGATCGCCTGCTTTTCGATCCGCGCTCCGCTGGCGTAGGCGTTGTCGGTCGTGACCGCTCCGGCCGGGTAGCCCCACGAACACTGGAGAATCGACGCCCCGTTGTCGGCGGCGTATTTGATCGCTTCGGCGGAAACGGCGGCCGAACCGCCCTCGCCGCCCGAAAATATCTGGCACGACATGAGTTTCACGCCGTCGTTCCTGCCCGTGCCTCCCGCGATGCCCGACACGCCGACGCCGTTGTTGCTGACGGCGGCCACCGTACCAGCGACGTGGGTGCCGTGGCCCGAATCGCCGACGTTCTTGCCTTTGTCGTCATAAGCTTCGACGTCCCATGTCAGCCGGCTCGTGCCCAGCGCGAAGTTGTAGCCGTAAACGTCGTCGGCATAGCCGTTGCCGTCGTCGTCGCGGCCCGTCGTACCGCTCTGCTCGGCCTTGTTGATCCACATGTTGGCCGCCAGATCGGGATGCGAGTACTTGATGCCCTGATCGACGATCGCCACGGTCAGCGACGGATCGCCCGCGGCGAGTTTCCACGCCTCCTCCACGTTGATATCCGCTCCGGCGCGCGTCGTTTCGGCAAATATCCTATCGCCGTTGTTGCTGTAGTGCCACTGGTCCTTGTAGCCGGGATCGTTGAAACCTCCGGCGGCGGCGCGCGTCGCCGCCGAACCGCCCCTGTAGGGACAGGCCCTGTTGTCCGAAGCCAGCTGCAGTTTGGTGTTGAACTGCACGAAGCTCACCTCCGAAACGGCGGCGAGCCGCCGTGCCGCTGCGTCCAGATCGACTTCCTCGCCGAACGTTACGATATACCATTTATGCAGTCCCGCCGCGCGGGTGCGCTCTTCGGCGACCGGATTGCAGGGAAATACGCGGCGCAGCGAAGTGACGCCCAGTTGTGTGAAGATGTCGTCCACGGGCGCTATCCCGGAGCGCGTCACCGCCGTACGCGTAATCGCCGCAGCAACGGCGGTCTGTTCGACGTCCCCGACGGCATCGCCGTCGAAATAGATCAGCAGTTCGCCCCGCGCGGCATTCGCGGGAGCATTGACGATTTTGCGCATGGCGGCCGCCGGAGCCTCCTTGCCGCCGCTCTCTTCCATCGGGTCCGAGGCACAGCCCGCAAGGAACAGCAGCGCGAGCAGTAAAATTTTCTTGTCAGTCATGGTAGGTGAATTTAAAAAGGGAACCGGCCTCGCGGGCCGGCTCCCCGGTGATAGTCGTACTGTCCGAACAACAGTTTTTTATTCGGTTATTTT
>ENA-UEQY01002315-UEQY01002315.1-human-gut-metagenome-genome-assembly--contig:-NODE-2315-length-10783-cov-3.893331_pt1 | contig 10783 bp, 9 predicted proteins | sample MGYA00242949_ERZ507949 | MGnify/ENA primary metagenome ERZ507949 (study PRJEB26167, sample SAMN06115403) | human gut metagenome | host: Homo sapiens | place: China:Jiangsu | collected 2016-07-06... | reverse complement strand
GTATATGGGGGTGGAGGTAGTATGCCGGACGTGTTCATCCCGGTAGATACGGCTCGCTATACGGATTATCACCGGAAACTGGTAGCTTCCGGTTTGGTCAATCGGGTGTCCATGAATTATCTGGATCGTAATCGGAACCAGATGATGGCTAAATATCCGAAATTCCAGCAGTATAAGCAAGGTTTCGTGGTCGGAGAGGATATCATGGAGGAGCTTCTTAAGATGGCCGGCGATGAGAAGATTGAGTTTGAGGAAGAGCAATATAATCGTTCGAAGCCGTTGATTATGCTTCAGATCAAGGCGCTTATCGCACGGGATCTCTATGATATGGCGCAGTACTTCCAGATTATCAATGATGATAATCCAAGTTACCAGAAAGCGCTTCAGATTATTAATAATAAAGAAACTTACAATAGGCTTTTAGGACGTTAGCCAACGTAAACAGATAAGGGTATGTATTGGACGCTTTTTCTGACATTCGTGAAAATCGGTATGTTTACCATCGGAGGTGGATACGCCATGTTGCCGCTTATCCAGCGGGATGTGGTAGACCGGGGGTGGATGACGAAAGAGGACTTTATCGACGTTTTCTCCGTGGCCCAATCGTTGCCGGGTATTTTCGCCGTGAATATAGCGATCTTCGTGGGTTATAAACTGAAGAAGACATGGGGCGGTTTTGTTTGTGCCTTGGGCACGATTCTCCCTTCTTTTGTAATCATGCTCTTGATCGCGTTATTCTTTACGCAGGTAAAGGATAATGTATGGGTGGAGAAGGCGTTTATGGGATTGCGTCCGGCGGTGGTCGCCTTGATCGCCGTGCCTTGTCTGACAACCGCACGTTCTATCAAGTTGAGTTACGTGCAAATGATCATACCTGTCGGGGCGGCATTGCTGATCTGGATGGGTGGGGTGTCTCCCGCTTGGATTATCTTGGCGGCTATAGCCGGAGGTTTGGTGTATGGTTTAAATAAGAAGGGCTGATATGATTTGGTTACAATTATTATATGTATATCTGAAGATCGGTATATTGGGCTTTGGTGGTGGGTATGCGATGTTATCCTTGATACAAGCCGACGTGGTGGACCGCTATGGTTGGATTTCCTTGCAGGAGTTTACCGATATTGTCGCTATCTCTCAAATGACACCCGGGCCGATCGGTATCAATAGCGCCACCTATATAGGGTATACGGCGGTGCATAATGCGGGGTATTCAGAGACGATGAGTATCCTAGGGTCTTGCCTGACGACATTCGCGGTATGTCTGCCCTCTTTCATATTGGTTCTCTTGATCTCTTATTTCTTCGCTAAGTTCCGGAATAATAAATATGTAGAGGCGGCTTTCCTTGGATTACGCCCGGCTACGGTGGGACTGATCGCTGCCGCTGCCTTGCTATTAATGAATAAAGAGAACTTCATCGACTACAAGAGCTTCTTGATCTTTGGTGCCGCTTTCATCCTAACATGGAAATTCAAGGTACATCCTATCTTGATGATCATCTTGGCGGGTATCGCGGGTATTATTTTATATTGGTAATCCCGATGTCGATGGAATTGCCCGTTTAATCGGTGAAAACAGCCCCTTTTTCTAGTCTGGTTGCCCATGTTTTTAAGGTAATATAGTTTTGCTTTCGTAAAAAGATAGAAAACGAAGGCAATATGAAACAATACGCTTTATTATTCGCATGTCTGTTCTTCCTCTGTGTAGGGAGTAAGGCACAAGAGCAACCTACCCGATGGACGTTGCGCGCTTGCTTGGATTACGCTTTGGAGCATAATATCCAAGTAAAGAAAAGCAAGGTGTCGCATCTTTCCGGTATAGAGGATACGAAGCAGGCGAAAGCACAGCTTTTCCCTTCCCTTTCGGCTTCGGTTACCCAAGGATTCGTGAATTATCCTTCGAGCGACGCCGCTACGAATAATAGCTATAGCGGTAATTATGCGCTGAACGCTAAATGGACGCTTTTTGATGGAGGGCAACGTGTACAGGCGATCAAGCAACAGGAAATACAAAATACCGTCGATGAGCTGGGTATCGAGCAAAACGAGGATGATATCCAAATCTCCTTGATACAGACCTATATGCAGGTACTATATGCGATGGAGTCCGTTCGTATCAACCAAAATACGGTCGAGGTATCTACGGCGCAACGGGATCGTGCGGTGGAGTTGCTACGTGCCGGTTCGATCTCGAAAGTGGATTTGGCTCAGTTGGAAAGCCAGTTAAGCACCGATAAATATCAATTGGTCGTAGCCCAGACGAATCTAGACAATTATAAGTTGCAATTGAAGCAATTACTAGAACTGGATATAACCGAAGAGATCGAATTGGTGATGCCGGAGCTTACGGAGAAAGATATCTTAACCCCGCTTCCGAGCAAGCAAACGATTTACAATACCTCTCTGGCCGTGATGCCGCAAATAAAGAGCAGTGAGCTGGCCGTGGACATCGCCGAGCTGGAGAAGAAAAAGGCGAAAGGTGCTTTCCTTCCTTCGCTCTCCATGAACGCCGGGCTGGGTACCGGCCATCTTTCCGGAACGGATTACGCTTTCGGTAGCCAGGTCTGGAATAGTTTCAACGAGAGTGTCGGATTGACGATCAGCATCCCTATCTTCAGTAACCGTCAGTATAAGACGGCCTATAACAAGGCGAAATACGCGATTACCACCAGCCAGTTGGAGTTGCTGAATACCCAAAAACAATTGCTGCAAACCGTGGAGGGGATCTATCTGGACGCTACCTCGTCGCAGACCCAATATACCTCGGCTACCGAACGCTTGAGTTACGTGAAAGAAAGCTATAACTTGATCGATGAGCAATTCAGCCTCGGTATGAAAAATACGCTTGAGCTATTGACGGAGAAGAACAATTATCTGACCGCCCAGCAAGAGCAGCTACAAGCGAAATACATGGCCTTGATGAGCGTTCAATTGCTGAATGTTTATCAGAAGAAGCCGGTTGCGGAGAATTATTAACCCACTAATGGATATATTTACTCCACTCTCTTTTTTCAAGGTTACCCTGCGACGGAGGTCGCGGGGGCCTTTTGAACAAGAATACAACGTAAAACAGAAATAAAACGAATCAGAATATGGACAAGAAGAAACTAATCATGGGCGGTGTTGCCGTTATCCTCATTGCGGGGGGCGTGTTCCTTTTCACGGGCAAATCCTCGAAAGGCGGGATCAAGCTGGAGACCGCTAAAGTAGGGCGCAGCACGATCACGAATACGGTTACGGCCACCGGTACGGTAGAGCCCGTTACCGAGGTTGAGGTAGGTACGCAGGTCTCCGGTATCATCGATAAGTTGTACGCTGATTATAACGACGTGGTGAAAGCCGGCCAACTGATCGCCGAGATGGATAAGATCAACCTCCAAGCCGAGCTTCGTTCCGCCGAGGCGCAATTGGCGAGCAGCAAGACGGAGTTCGAGTATCAACAGAAGAACTACGCACGTAGCAAGGTGCTTCACGAGAAACAATTGATTAGCGATACGGATTATGAGACGGCTACCTATAATTACGAGAAGGCGAGGGCCGCTTACGACCAGAGTCAGGCCTCCATGGTAAAAGTAAACCGTAATCTGGAATATGCCACGATCACGAGCCCTATAGACGGAGTGGTTATCAACCGGGCCGTTGAGGAAGGGCAGACCGTTGCCGCCGGCTTCGAGACCCCGACGCTGTTTACCATTGCCGCCGACTTGACGAAGATGCAGGTAATAGCGGATGTGGATGAGGCGGATATAGGTAATGTGGAGGAAGGCCAACGGGTTAGTTTTACGGTGGATGCCTATCCGAACGATCAATTCGAGGGCGTGGTTCGCCAGATTCGCCTTGGGGATAGCGAAAGCACCTCCAGCGCTTCTTCCAGTACTTCTTCTTCTACGGTCGTTACCTACGAGGTAGTGATTACGGCAGATAATCCGGACTTGAAACTGAAACCTCGCTTGACGGCGAATATCACGATTTATACGTTGGAACGTGCGAATATCCTGACCTTGCCGAACAAGGCACTTCGTTTTATCCCCGAGCCCGCCATCATGGAATCGTTGGGTATGACCGTGACGGATCCGAATGCGGAGGTACAACCCGGAAAACGCTTGGTTTGGTCCCGCCAAGGAAATACCTTGAGCCCGAGGCAGATTACGGTCGGAACCAGCAACAACAGCGTGACCGAAGTAACCGAGGGCTTGAGCGAGGGCGATGAGGTAGCCGTAGATTTAGCGAGCGCCGCCAACATGCCGGAAGTAGGTGCAGGAGCGGAGCGTAGCCCCTTCATGCCGGGCCCTCCGGGAAGCAACAAAAATAAGAGATAGTTTGCGTCATGAAAGAAATTATCAGATTAGACAATATAAAACGAGACTTCCACGTTGGCGACGAGACCGTCCATGCCCTGCGAGGCGTGTCGTTCACGATTCGCGAGGGGGAGTTCGTTACGATCATGGGAACCTCCGGCTCCGGAAAGAGTACGTTGCTGAACACGCTGGGTTGCCTTGATACTCCTACGAGCGGGGAGTATTACTTAGACGGAGTATCCGTGCGCACCATGAACAAGCGGCAGCGAGCGACCCTCCGGAATCGCAAGATCGGATTCGTTTTTCAAAATTACAATCTGTTGCCGAAGACGACAGCGGTAGAGAACGTAGAGCTTCCTCTCATGTACAATCCTACTTATAAAGCGGCCCAACGTAGGGAGAAGGCGGTCAACGCCTTGATCGCCGTGGGCTTGGGAGACCGACTGATGCATAAAAGTAACCAGATGTCCGGTGGCCAGATGCAGCGTGTGGCGATCGCCCGTGCCTTGGTGAACGATCCGGCGGTGATCCTGGCGGACGAGGCTACCGGCAACTTGGATACCCGTACCTCTTTTGAGATCTTGGTGCTCTTCCAGCGTCTGCACGCCGAGGGACGTACGATTATTTTTGTCACCCACAACCCGGAGATCGCCCAATACAGCAGCCGGAATATCACGTTGCGCGACGGTCATGTAACCGCCGATACGGTGAATACGAATATCTTGAGCGCCGCCGAGGCTTTGGCCCGCCTGCCCAAGAATGATGATTAGAATAATGAATTAATGTGGTAATAGCATATTATTTAGAATGAATACGACGAATTTACTAAAGATAGCCCTCCGGGCCTTGGCCAACAACAAGCTGCGGGGATTCCTCACGATGCTGGGTATCATCATCGGCGTGGCTTCCGTGATCACGATGCTGGCCATCGGTCAAGGCTCGAAGCGGAGTATACAGGCGCAGATCAGCGAGATGGGCTCGAACATGATCATGATCCAGCCGGGAGCCGACATGCGTGGTGGTGTCCGCCAAGACGCCTCTGCCATGGAGACGCTGAAGCTACAGGACTACGAGGATATCGTGAACGAGACTCGCTACGTCTCCGCCACCTCGCCCTCCGTGAACAGTAGTGGGCAGGCCATCTATGGCGCCAATAACGCCCCGACTACCGTCTACGGTATCAGCCCGGATTATATGGAGATACGCCGATACGAGGTGGAGGATGGCGATATGTTCAGCGATCAGGACGTGCAGACCGCCGCCAAGGTATGCGTGATCGGGAAGACGGTGGTGGATAACCTTTTCCCCGGCGGAGAGAATCCCGTCGGTAAGGTGATCCGTTTCCAGAAGCTACCGTTCCGGGTCGTGGGCGTACTGAAAAGCAAAGGATACAATAGCATGGGAATGGACCAAGACGACCTGATCTTAGCTCCATACACAACTATTCAAAAAAAGATCTTGGCCATTACCCATTTGCAAGGCATAACCTGCTCGGCGCTCAAGGAGGAGTACACCGATCAAGCCATAGACGAGATATCGGAGATACTGAGGCGTAACCATAGGCTGCGGGAAACCGATGATGATGATTTCACGATCCGGAGTATGCAGGAGTTGAGCACGATGTTGACAAGTACGACGGATATAATGACGACGTTGCTGGCCGCGGTGGCTGGTATCTCTCTTCTCGTTGGTGGTATCGGTATCATGAATATCATGTACGTGAGCGTGACGGAGCGTACGCGGGAGATCGGCCTCCGTATGAGTATCGGTGCGAAAGGCATGGATATCTTGGCTCAGTTCTTGATCGAGTCTATCCTTATCAGCGTGACCGGAGGATTGATCGGCGTGCTTTTCGGCGTGGGAGCCGCCTTGATCGTGAATGTCGTGGCGCATTTCCCGATCTATATCCAGCCGTGGAGCGTACTGCTCTCTTTCGTGGTATGTACGGTGACGGGCGTGTTCTTCGGATGGTACCCGGCCAAGAAGGCGGCGCAGCTCGACCCGATCGAGGCCATACGCTATGAGTAGACGAATGCTCACTAGATAAGGCTACATGGCTCATATAACGGTAGGAATGACTATATTTGCGTAGCACTAAAGAGGATAATAAGATGAATGACACACCACAATCTCCCCCTATCAAAGGTTTGGGAAAGTTGATACACATCGCGGGATGGGGTATCCTGTTCTGCTCCCCCTTTTTCTTCACGGGGAGGGAGTCGCAAGTCACGTTCGAGGGCTATTTCCGGAGCATCATCGTGCCGCTTTCCTTCATGCTCGTCTTCTACTTGAATTACGGGTGGCTGGTGAGGCGGTATTTGTTTAACCGCCGGACAGGGCGTTTCCTGCTGATCAACCTATTGCTTATCGGGGGTATGATGCTGTTCGTGCATCTCTGCATGCGCTATTTCTATCCGCCGGAGATGCATCATCCGGCTCGTCCGCCCCGCCCGTTGAACGAGACGGTGGGGTTCTTTCTCGTCAACGCCGTTATCTACTCCTTGGTAGCCGGCCTTAGCGTGGCGATCAAGATGACGGACGGATGGTACCGGGTGGCGGCTATCCAGCGGGAACTGGAGAAGGAGCGTGCCGAGGCGGAATTGCAGAACCTGAAGAGCCAGCTTAACCCGCATTTCCTGTTTAATACGTTGAATAATATCTATAGCTTGATAGCGTTCAGCCCGGAGAAGGCACAGGAGGCGGTGCACGATTTGAGCCGCTTGCTTCGCTATGTCTTGTATGAGAGTAGCCAGCCTTTTGTCCCATTGGAGAAGGATTTCGACTTCCTTCGTAATTATGTGGAGCTGATGCGTATACGCCTGCCCAAACATGTGGAGCTGAAAACGAATATCGTCGCTTCCTCTCCGGGAACCTTGATCGCTCCCCTGTTGTTTATCTCCTTGGTTGAGAATGCGTTTAAGCATGGGGTGAGCAATAATAAGCCGTCTTTCATCCATTTGGATATCCATCAGGAGGGGGCGGAGGTAGTTTGTACTATTGTGAATAGCTATTTCCCGAAAAGCCCGGATCAAGATAAAAGTGGTTCCGGTATCGGGCTGGTGAATCTGGAGAAACGCTTGGGGCTGCTCTATCCGGGGCATTTCTCGTTCCAATGCGGTCGGGAGGGGGATAACTATTCTTCTTATCTATCAATTACTATAAACGAGACTGAGATATGAGATTGACTTGCGCTATTATTGACGATGAACCTTTAGCGGTTAGCTTGCTGGAAAGCTACGTCTTGAAAACTCCGTTTCTGGATTTGCAGGGGACTTATAATAGTGCCTTGGACGCTCTTTCCGACTTACGGGATCGGCCGGTGGATCTGCTTTTTCTGGATATCCAGATGCCGGAGTTGAGCGGATTGGAGTTCTCCCGTATCTTGAACGCCGATACTCGTGTCATCTTTACGACGGCTTTCGATCAATATGCCGTGGATAGTTACCGGGTAAATGCGCTGGATTATTTGTTGAAGCCAATTAGTTATCCGGACTTCCTTGCCTCGGCGAATAAGGCGTTGCGATGGTATGAGTTGCTCCGTAAGCCGGTGTCTTCGGAAGAGAAGGCAGGATCCGCGCCAATCGCGGAGAAGGGCGGGATGGAGAGTATTTTCGTCAAGAGTGAGTATAAGCTGTTGCAAATAGAGCTGCGCAAGATATTATATATTGAAGGATTAAAGGATTACGTGAAGATATTCGTGGAGGATGAGCCCCGTCCGGTCCTTTCGTTGATGAGCATGAAGAGTTTGGAGGATATGTTACCTTCGGATCGCTTTGTGCGTGTTCATCGCTCTTTTATCGTCCAGCCGGAGAAGATCAAGGTGATCGAGCGGAATCGGATTGTCTTTGGAAAGGAGTATATCCCGATCTCCGACAATTATAAACAGCATTTCCTAGAGATGATAGAGCGTAGATCGATCCTGCCGAAATAACCGCTGGTTAGTTGAACAACTGGAGCAATAATTTCTCTATCGCTACGGTCATAGGACGTCCGTCGCAGGAATAGTTGTTTACGAATAGGGCGATGGCGTATTGCTTATCGCCTTTGTTTATATATCCCGCATATCCTTTTACCCGGCTCATGCTTCCGCTTTTAAGATGAGCTTTTCCTTGGAGGGATGAGCCTTTTAAGAAGTTCCTCACCGAGCCTTCTACCCCCGCTACGGGCAATGATTCGTAGAAGGCTGTGTGTTGTTGTGAACAGGTTTTCATATAAATCAATAAATCAGCTACAAAAGCTGTTGATAACTTGTTGGTAACCGCAAGACCGCTACCGTCGTACATCCAGACGCACGAGAGGTCGAGTCCTTTCCCTTGCCAATATTCCCGAAGCACTTGGATACCCCGGTTAAAAGAAGACAGAACCTCTCCCTTACGGGGCGTATAGCGTAGGCCGATTGTCTTGATCAAGGCATCGGCGAATAAATTATGGCTGACATGATTGGTCACTTCCACGATTTCCCGAAGCGTAGGGGAGTAAGTGGTAACAATCTCGGTCCGTTTCCCGGGTTGCCACCTACCGGCTTCCCGCAAGATACGGAAACAAGACGGTGATTCGCCGACCGTGATCCCTTCATGTTCCAATTGCCTAGTGAGATAATCCGCTAGGAAAAGAGCCGGGTCGGGAATATCCCCTTTGAGCGGATACCATTCCCGGTTAGCGGGGACAATGCCATATAAATAACGATCCGTGGCGAATGGCGCCCCTACGATAAAAGAACTATCCGAAGATACTTGCTGGGTCGTTAAGTAATTATGGAAATGGATGCCGGATAATTCCGGTTCGGTTCCTTTCAACTTCGGGCGGGTTCCGGGAGCTCCGGTTTGCAACCCTAATTTATAAAGATTGTCGAATACGCAAATCCCATAGCTTCCGGCACCATAATAACTACCCATATCTTCGCCAACCCATTTAAGGGAAGTGCCTTCCGTGTCGAATATACTTTCATCAGCGATTACGGCACCTTGTATTTTATGGATACCCACCTTTTTCAAGGCGGAGATCCATTCCTGTAGGAACCGCTTATGATACGGGGCGAAATGCGCTGAGCCAAGGCTGGGATCTCCGCTTCCCTTGATATATAAATTGCCTTTTAACAAGCCGTTCTCGATGGAGCCGTCGTATTCTAATGCCGTAGGAAAGCGATAATCCTCGCCCAGTATCTCCAAGGCGGTAGCGGTCGTAACCGTTTTCATGACCGAGGCTGGGGTCAGCTGCCGGAGGGTATCGTAAGCGAATACCGTCTCGCCACTGTTAACCTCTTTCACGATCAAGGAAAATGAAGCTCCTTCCATATAAGGCTTGCGCAGGAATTGCTTGATAGGTTGTGGAGTCTGTGCCCCCACTGAAAGGTATAAGCAAGAAATGAGGAAGAAAAAGGATATTTTACGTATCATGATGTTTATATATTCTACTTTATTCTATCTTTGTCGCAAGCAAAGATATGAAAATAATATGAATCCACTGTTTGACAAGCCTTTTACGTTTGACCGTGTAATACGCATAGTGTTCGGTATACTGGTCATCTCAGGAATTATTTATTTGATAGCCTTATTACGAAACGCTTTGTTACCTTTCCTGATCGCTTGGTTACTGGCTTATATGATGCAACCGTTCGTAAAGTTCTTCCAATATAAATTATGTTTTAAGAGCCGCATCTTATCGATTATGGCGGTATTGGTGACTTTAGGGCTATTGATAACGTTGCTGGTAGTCATGGTCATTCCTTCCATCGCGGCTGAGGCGGATAAAACGCTAGAACTGATCCGCACACATGATCCCGGTGAAGGTCATGTCCCTTTGATCCCGCATTCATGGATGGAATATCTGGAAAGTAATGTGAACTTCGCCCAGATCATGGAGTTATTGAGTAAGGAGAATTTGTTGAAAGCGGTGAAGCAGATTGCGCCCCAGTTATGGTCTATCTTATCGAACACTTTCTCAATCCTTTTCAGTATCACGATCGTGTTCGTGATCTTGCTTTACTTTATTTTCATCCTTTTGGATTATGAGAAGATCGCGAATGGTTGGATCGATTTGATACCGGAGCGTTACCGTCCGTTCCTGCAAGGTTTGGCTGAGGATGTGGAATACAGCATGAACCGTTATTTCCGAGGACAATCGCTGATCGCTCTCTCCGTCGGGATTCTCCTCGCGATCGGTTTTAAGATCATTAATTTCCCGTTGGCGGTCACGCTGGGCTTGTTTATCGGCGTGCTGAACTTAATTCCCTATATGCAGGCGATCGGTATTATCCCGATGATTCTATTGAGCTTATTGCGTTCGGCCGAGACAGGCGAGAACTTCTGGTTGATCTTTGGTTTGGCTATTTTAGTCTTGGGTATCGTACAATGTATACAGGATTTATATCTTACCCCCCGCATAATGGGTAAGGCTATGGGATTGAATCCCGCCATCATTTTACTCTCATTATCCATCTGGGGAACGATCTTAGGCTTTATCGGCTTAATAATAGCCCTCCCATTAAC
>ENA-UEQY01002310-UEQY01002310.1-human-gut-metagenome-genome-assembly--contig:-NODE-2310-length-10799-cov-39.760866_pt1 | contig 10799 bp, 6 predicted proteins | sample MGYA00242949_ERZ507949 | MGnify/ENA primary metagenome ERZ507949 (study PRJEB26167, sample SAMN06115403) | human gut metagenome | host: Homo sapiens | place: China:Jiangsu | collected 2016-07-06... | reverse complement strand
AACTTGGGCATTGGATTGGCTATGCAGGGCAAAAAGGTACTACTTGTTGACTGCGACCCGCAGGGAGATTTGACAACCTGTTTAGGATGGCAGAGAGTTGACGAGATACCTGTTACTCTTGCCACGAAAATGCATGATGTAATCCGTGACGACAGCACGGAAGCTTCAAGCGGCATACTCCACCATAACGAAGGTGTTGACCTGATACCTTCCAATACAGACCTGGAAGCGTTGGAAATGTACCTCGTTACGGCAATGAGCCGTGAGAATATTCTGAAAAGCTATTTAAGCAAAGTGAAGTCCGGCTATGACTATGTTCTGATTGATTGCAGACCTTCACTCGGTATGCTGACTCTAAATGCCTTAACGGCGGCTGACAGCGTTGTTATTCCTGTTCAGGCGCAGTATTTGCCGGCAAGAGCAATGACGCAGCTTTTACAGACCGTTACAAAAGTTAAGTCACATACCAATCCTGACTTGGTTGTTGACGGTATTTTGCTGACGCTTGTCGATAACAGGACGAACCTTGCCAAAAGCACGGTGGATGCAATTCGTGGTAACTTCGGAAGTGTAATCAGGATATATAAAACGAAAATTCCGATTGTAGTAAAAGCCGCAGAGGTAACTTCCAAAGGTAAAAGCATTTATGCTTATGAGCCGAACAGCAAGGTGGCATTGGCATACGCTGAATTTGCAAAGGAGGTGCTTTCGGATGGCAGAAAGAAAGAGCGACTTCGCACTGCCGACACTCGATGACCTTTTCTCTACACAGCAGGAGCGAGAGGATGCAAAGCTTGAAAAGATAAGGGATATTCCCCTGGACCTGATTGACGATTTTCCCGACCACCCGTTTCACGTCAGAGATGACGAGGATATGGTGCAGCTTGTCGAGAGCATTAAAGCAAACGGAGTATTAACCCCTGCTGTTCTCCGTCAGAAAGAGGATGGGCGTTATGAGATTGTCAGCGGACACAGGCGAAAGAGAGCTTGTGAGCTTGCAGGACTGATTACACTCAGAAGTGAGATAAAGGACTTAACCCGTGACGAAGCTATTGTGTATATGGTTGAAAGTAATTTTCAGCGTACAACAATACTTCCAAGTGAAAAAGCTTTTGCCTACAAAATGAGGTTGGAGGCAATAAAGAGGCAAGGACAACGCACGGATTTAACTTGTGCACCAGTGGAGCACAAGTTAAAAACAAGGGATATTATTGCTGAACAAGGCGGAGAAAGCCGAGAACAAGTAAGGCGTTTTATCCGCTTGACAAATCTCATCCCCGAACTCTTGGAGCTTGTTGATGAAGGCAGAATTAAAATGCGACCTGCCGTTGAGCTTTCGTACCTTGACGAAGATAGTCAGCGTGATGTTGCCCTACAGATTGATATTAACGACTGTACACCGTCGCACGACCAGACAATCCGAATGAGAAAAATGTTTGAAAGAGGTAAGCTGACAACAGAAGTCGTTGAAGCGATTATGTCGGAAGAAAAACCGAATCAGCGGGAGCGTATTGTGCTGCACGGTGACAGAGTGAGAAGCCTTATTCCGAAAAGCGTAAGGCTTAAGGACACGGAGGACTATGTTTGCAAGGCTTTGGAACACTACCGCAGATACCTGCGAAGCCGAGCAGAGCGTGACGGCAGGTAGGACAAGTTATTTTTTTACTTTCCCCCTTTCTCACACTCTATCCCCTTATACTACCAGAACTACCCGAAAAGAAAGATATATACTATCTCATAAATTAACTTTATCTCATAAATATATCTTTCTCTAAAGGCAAATAAACGCATATTTTATTTCAACGGACAGAATTTAACTGTCCGATTTTTATTATGGAGGTAAACCAATGACAAAAGTTTTTAACAAGAGAAACGCAAAGAGAATTACTGCGGTTGTGCTCGCACTTATCTCTATAGTTTCAACAATTTTTATTCTTCCTGCAAATGCCGCCGCAAAAGAAGTAACGGTCACATTTGACTATGCTTACGACACAGGCGGAAACATCATAAAATTTGTAAAGTACACAGAACACGACGGATATGTAGTAGGAACAGTCGGAGAAGAATTGTGCAGGATTTATGCAGACGGAAAAGACGCATACTGCATTGAACCCGGTCATTCTCTCTTTTCGGGCAATACGCTGACAACCGATGCTTCGGCGGCTTGGAACGCTCTTTCAAAGGCACAGAAAAAGGCGGTAAATCTTTCACTTCTTTTCGGAAAGTCGGGAAGCGCTTCAAACCTTGTCGGTACGGACGGTCAGAAGTAGATTGCTACACAGCTTGTTGTGTGGGAGTTTTGCACAGGTTGTCGTGACGCATCAACATTTAAACTGAAAAATTCAAAGTTTATTGACGGCATCACATCGGGTGGTGCAAATCCGAATGTAAAAACCAACTACAATAAAATCATCACTAAACTTGAAGATTACAACACTATTCCCAGCTTTGCTTATGAAACTTCTGCAAAGGCAAAGAGCAATGTCAATGAGTTAAAGTACAGTGACGGTAAGTATTCGCTTACACTTACGGACAGCAACAATATTTTGTCAGACTATGTTTTCAAAACGACTGACGGCGTTTCCGTTTCTGTTTCGGGGAAGAAGATTACGCTGACTTCAACAAAGGTTATTCCCAACGCTGTTGTGTTCAGCGCAACGAAGAAAATGCCGAAGGTTACGACAACGTTAATTGCCTGCGGCAGCTCATCAAAGCAGGATGTTGTAACAGGTGTTCAGTCCGATACTGAAACCAAGACGGCGTATTTTGCTGTAAAGACCTCAGCCGGAAGTCTGAAAATCGTTAAGACCTCGGACGACGGAAAGATCGAAGGAGTGAAATTCAAGATTACGGGTGCTGATAATTACAGCAAGACGGTTACTACGAACTCAAAGGGTGAATTTCAGCTTGATGACCTCAAGGTCGGCACATATACCGTAACCGAGGTAACTGAGGATAAATACGAAACACAAAAGACACAGCAGGTTAAGGTTGAAAGCGGAAAAACTGCAACCGTAAAATTCAGCAATGTTCTAAAGCGTGGTGAGCTTCAGGTTGTAAAGTCCTCTGAGGATAATTTCAATGCAGGCGTGAAATTCCACCTATACGGAACATCTTTATCCAGGGCAAAGGTAGATGAATATGCTGTTACCGATAATTCCGGTGTTGCTGTTTTCAAGAATATCCTGGTAAGCGGTGACAAACCATATATCCTTGAAGAAGTGGATACAGCTATTCGCTATGTTGTACCGAAATCGCAGACAGCACCTATTACTTGGGATAAGGCGACAAAGAGAGAATTTACCAATACACTCAAAAAATTTACCGTTACAGTTGAAAAGAGCGATGCTGAAAAGAAGAAAGCGCAGGGCGACGCTACACTTGCTGGAGCAAAGTACGGTATCTATGACGGCGATAAGTTAATTGATACCTACACAACCGATGAGAACGGCAAATTCACCACAAAGGAATATGTTTGCGGTGATAACTGGACAATCAGAGAAATTGAACCGAGCGAGGGCTATCTGCTTGATGAAACTGTCTATATGGTTGGTGCAGAAGCGAAGAATTACACGGTTGAACATAATGTTATTTCTCTTGAAGTAACCGAGGATGTTATTAAGGGTGAGGTGGAAATCGTCAAGCATTGCGATGACGGACAGACCAAAATCGAAACTCCGGAAAAAGGAGCCGAATTTCAGCTTTTTCTCAAAAGCACAGGCAGCTATGAAAATGCCGACCCGGATGAGCGTGATATCCTTGTATGCGATGAAAAGGGATACGCAAAATCAAAGAAGCTTCCATACGGCACATACACAGTCCATCAGACCAAAGGCTGGGAGGGCAGAGATAAAATTGCCGACTTTGATGTATTTATCTGCGACAACTCAAAGCCGTACAGCTATATCATCAATGATAAGATTTTTGAATCCTATATTAAGGTGGTTAAGGTGGATGCAGAATCAGGAAAAACAATTCCCTACGCAGGGGCAGGATTTCAGATTTATGACTCCGATAATACTTTAATTACAATGTCGGTAAAATATCCTTCGAATATGACGATTGATACTTTCTATACTGACAGCAACGGAAGTCTTATCACTCCTGAAACCCTTGTTTACGGCAAGGGATACAAGCTTGTTGAGGTTCAGGCTCCCTACGGTTATGTGCTTGATAAAACACCTGTTTATTTTGATGTAACAAAGGAAAATTCTACAAACGAAGGCGGTGTTACTTTGATTAAGGTGAACAAAGCAAATTCGCCGCAGAAAGGCAAAATCTCAATTTCAAAGGAAGGAGAGCTTTTCTATGGCGTAAATGTCAGCGGTGGCATTGATGAGAACGGCAACGAAATATCGACCGTCTATCAGCCTGTCTATGAAACGGCAGGACTTGAGGGTGCAACATACGAAATCCGTGCGGCAGAGAATATTATTACTCCTGACGGCACAATACACAATAAAAAGGGCGACCTTGTAGATACCGTTACTACAGGTAAGGACGGAATTGCTGTAAGTAAAACTCTTTACCTCGGTAAGTACAGCATTAAGGAGACTCACGCTCCATACGGTATGGTACTCAATGACGAAGTGCATACTGTAGAGCTTACCTATACAGATCAGACCGTGAAGCTTACGGAGACAGCAACTTCATTTTTCAACGAAAGACAGAAAGTTAAGGTGAATCTTGAAAAGTGGCTGGAAACCAATGAAGCGTTTGATATTGGTACAAACGGGGAAATAAAGAACATATCCTTTGGCTTGTTTGCAGAAAAAGAAATTGTTTCGTCAAGCGGAACATCTATTCCTGCTGACGGACTTATAGAAATTATCACTCTTGATGAAAAGGGTAACGGTTATGTGAATACAGAGCTTCCGTTTGGCAGTTACTATGTAAAAGAGCTTTCAACGGATGAGCATTATATTCTCAGCGATAAAAAATATCCGGTTGTTTTTGAATACGAGGGTGAAAAGACGAGTACGGTTGAGCTGACTGTAAATAACGGTGATTCAATTATGAATGAACTTATCTACGGCTCGGTATCGGGCAGGAAAGTTGATGAAAACGGAGAACCTCTCGGCGGAGCTGTTATCGGACTGTTCAAGTCATCAGATGTTGAATTTACAAAGGAAAACGCAACCTTGACAACTGTTTCTGCGGAGGACGGAAGCTTCAGCTTTAGCGATATTCCTTACGGTACTTGGTATATCCGCGAAATTGAACAGCCGACAGGCTTCGTCCTCAATGACACGGTATATCCGGTTACCGTTAACGCTGACGGCGATGTTGTAGAAATTGAGATTGTCAATGAATTCATCCGTGGCAATATCAAGACCACAAAGGTTGACGCTGACTATCCCGACAATAAGCTGACAGGCGCAGTATTTGAGCTTTATTCCGACATTAATGCTGACGGTAAGCTTGATAATAATGATGAGCTTATCGGTAAAATCAAGGAAAGCGAGACAGGTGTTTACGAAATGGACAACCTTGTTTACGGACACTATCTTGTAAAGGAAAAGACCGCCCCTGACGGCTTTGTTCTTGATGAAAACATCTATCCTGTTTTTGTTGAAACGGACGGCAAAACCTACGAGGTTGAAAATGAAGCAGGCAAAGGATTTTTGAATGAAGCGATGAAAGGCTCACTCAGAATCATAAAGACCTCATCAGATAAAAAGATTGAAGGTTTTTCTTTCCGTGTAACAGGTGAGAACGGATATGATGAAATCTTTAAGACCGACAAAAACGGAGAAATTCTTATTGAGGGATTACGAATCGGCAAATATATAATTTCTGAGGTAAACAACGATGCATCAGCCGGATATATGCTTCCTGATGACAAGGTTGTTGAGATTGAATACGGTAAGACCGCAAATGTTGAAATGCATAACGAGAAAATTCACACACCAAAAACAGGTGACGAGAGCAATCCAAACCTCTGGCTTATTCTCGGAGGCACATCGGCAGTTGGTATTGCGGCTTGTGCGACAGCTCTTGTAAAAAAGAGAAAGAAAAACTGCAAGGAGGCAGAAGAATGAAAGTGATAATTGCCGTAGCACTTCTTGTGTTTATCATCGGCGGCTTTATCTTTTTACAGATTAAAAACCACAACAAAAAGAAGTGAGAAACTATACGACGGGCGGTTTTATTAGACCGCCCGTCAGATTTTGAAGGGAATATATGAAATGGCAGATAAAACTGTAATTACAACACAACAGAAATTCAAGGTGCTGAATAAGCTTTTTGAAGCAGGCTTCAAAACCGAAAAGGATTTGCAAAGCATAAACTTTCAAAATGTTTTCAACATACCTAATTTGACAGTTCAGGAAATGAGTATAATTTCCGAATTACAGACTAACACAAAGGGCAACAAGCTCTATTCTTATCTTGGAGGTAACAATGATGAACAAAACAACGAATGCTAACAGAATCACTCTATGGACGAGTATTGACCTTATGCTTCCGTGCATTAAAGCAAAAATCAGGAGTGAGCTTTCGTCATTTACGGAAAATAAAGTGACTGCACTTATGTACGCAGCCAACTTCAAGCATTTTGAAGAAATAACATATAAGCTCAGCAAGGTATCTGTCGGACAGCCGATTATTGCGGTTGCTTCGTTTACCGACACTTTTAACGAAGAAAACAACTCAAACGCTGTAAAGGTTATTGACTCGGGCAATCTCGGAGAATGCTTTGATATGGATTTTGACCTTGCGGAGTGGTATATCGACGAGAACGGCGACCTTTGCTCATACAATATTGACCGTGAGGGCGCAGGTTTTTATATCTTCTTTACGCTCAAAAAAGATGCTCCGCTAAGTCTGGTGCAGAGATTTTTCAAGGAAGTCGAAAGCGGCGACTGCGAGCTTGACTATATCAACGAAATTGCCGAGAGTATCGGTGACAAGGTGCTTGACACTCTTGGTATGAAATTCTGCTGTTCGGACGGTGAGTGTAATGGCAAGTAGTCTTTCTCCCCTAAAAGGTAAGGAATGGCTTTACACCTACCGTAACAGTCAGCAGATTTCAATGCAGACAGGCTTAATCGGCTATATCCGTGCGGATATGGGAACAAACGGAAATGAGTTCTGGTCAACCTGGAACAGCTTTCGTGATGATTTGAATATACCCGAATTTAACTCGGAAAAGGTTGATGTTATAAATTCTTTTTTAGGCGACGGCGGATTTCTTTCAAACAGGAACGAGCTTGCTAAGTTCTGCCGCAGCGATAAGGTATTTGCTTATGAAACAGGCAGAGATTACGGTGTTAGAGTGAACACGCAGGATTACGCATATCTTATGCGCCTTAATCCATACAAGGGCGAATACAACCTTTACTGCTATTGTTACAAAAAGGATTGGCTTGACAGTCATCTTGAAAAAGCTGAAAGAGGTATTCGTTTTATCAATCCTGATTATAAGGAGTTATTCCGAATTGATGACGGCGATAAAATCAGAATAACTTATTCTGACGGTGAAAAGGCTGACAAGATATGCAGATATGTTGACGATTATCACTTTGAAGCAAATAGTGATATTTTTCATATATGTGAATTCGCAGAAAGGCTTGAAAAAACGGAAGCATATGTTATCCCTCTCCGTTTCTCTTTGCCTGACCAATGCTATGTTTTCGTACAGTCTGAAAATAAAATAGGTATTGTAAACAAAGGCGAAAAGGGATATATCGATTCAAAGTCGGCTAACGGTAAGCCGAGTGAAAACCGTGCGCTCGTTGATGATTTGAACGGAAAGCTCGGTATTACAAAAGCTCAGGCAGAATCAATGAAGGCAGGCTCTATGCTCGGTTGGGATTGCCCGGCGGCTAATCCGAAAAACTATAACGAGAAAGGAACACCTATCAAGCCTAAAAACAGAAACCACGAAAGATAAGGAGGTGCTGAACAATGGCAAGAAAGTTTGACCTTATCTCACAGCTGTATGAAGATACCTCGAAAGAGGTTATGTCACCCGATAAATGGGCGGCATTTCTGAAAACAGCCTGTTATAACTACCGACTGCGATTTGATGAACAGCTCCTTTTATACGCTCAGAAACCCGAGGCAACCGCCGTTCTGCCTATTGAACAGTGGAACAGGACTTTCGGCCGCTGGGTAAACTGGGGTGCAAAGGGTATTGCCGTGTTTGAAAGTCTGAACGGCAATTCACAGAGATTAGTCCATTATTTTGATATTTCCGATACACACGCAAGCGAAATTTCAAGGGCTGTCCCTATTTGGAATATGAAACCCGAATACACAGATGAAGTGATCGACACGCTTGAAAGCAGCTTCGGATATATTGATGAAAAGAACAGCCTTGAGGATGCGATTATATCCGCATCAGGGAATGCTGTCGAGGACAACATTCCCGACTATGTGGGCGATTTGCTTGTAACGGTTAATGATACCTTTCTTGAAGAATTGGACGAGGACATCGTTAAGACAATGTACAGACAGCTTGTTAGTAACAGCGTTGCTTTTATGATTATGACAAGACTCGGTATTGACACTGAACCGTATTTTAACGATGACGACTTTCGTGATATTGTCAATTTCAATACGCAGGAAGCCTTGAATGCTCTCGGCTTTGCAACGAGCAATATTGCCGAAATGGGACTGTCGGAGATTTCCAAAACCGTGCTGGCACTCAACCGTCAGAATCGCATAATTGCGGAAAACAGACAAAGTGAATATACTAATAGCACAATAAATACCGAAAGGAGTTTTGACAATGGCAGAACTGACATACACAATGCAGGGCGATTACCTACTTCCGAACCTGACGCTTCCCGAACAGCCGAGGGTACAGCTCGGACATTACGCTCAGATAAGGAAGAATTATCTGTTGCAGAAGCACAAAATTCTCTATTACAATCTGCTGACGAAGGGAACGCTGACCGAACACCTGTCGGAAATCGAACAGACGGCGACAGAGATGGAGGACAGAATTCTCAGACAGATGTCGGTGCAGGAGGGCGTGACAGACAAGCTGAAAGCGGACGACCCGATGAAGTGGACACGCCTGATGAACAACCTCAGACACTCGGCTCAGGAGATAGTCAAAGCGGAAGTGATTTACGCTTAGAATATTACGACCGCAGCAACGAGGATAAAAGTATTCCGTTCTTTGGCGGTGATGATAAAATCAAGGCTGTCCTGTTATCTACTCCGTATCTAAAAGCGACCAAAACGGAAATAGCAAGATACTTTGAAAACGAATCGGACATTGAAAAACGAGTTGAATTTATCAAAAGCATATTCAATAATGATGCTACCGATATTACTACTCCCGACGGAAAGCGGATGGGATATAAAACCTATCAGAATGTACTTCTTTTGTGGGAAGGCGAGCAGGATAATAAAATATCGCAAGCCTACTATGATTGGGGTGTTATTGCAGGACATTTTGAGGGTATGCGCTTGCTTGGTGAACTCAGGGACACAACAAAATCTCTGCCCTCTCTTGAAGGGCAGTTGGAAATATTGACAGCCGAGGCAGGAGAAAAAACTCCTGTCTTTGTCTTTTCTCAGGAGATTATTGACGCTGTACTTACCCACGGAAGCGGTGTAAGCGAGGGTAAAATGAGGATTTACGAGCAGTTTCAAAAGTCCTTATCTGAAAAAGAAAACATTGATTTTCTGAAAAACGAGTACGGCTGGGGCGGCTCATATCCGATCATTATAGGAACAGGGATTGATGAAAGTCACGACGGCAAAGGCATTATGCTCAGCCGTGGCTTTGAAAATAACGCACCACGACTGCTGTTAAATTGGAGTAAGGTTGAAAAGCGTATCGGTGAGCTTATAAAGCTTGACCGATACCTCAATCCAAAGGAAAAGGAATATTATCCGACTTGGCTTGAAAAACAGGAGCAGATAAGAGCAGAACGAGCGACGGAGAAAGAAATCCGTGATGCAATATATACTCCGCCTGCCGAAAAGGAAGCTATTCCTATTGAATATGAATACAAATATTCGCTCGGTGCATCGGTATATATCGGAGCGGATGAGTATGAAATTCTGTCCTTTGACGAAAACCGTGTAATGCTTTTTGACAAACAGTTTCCTCTTTTCAACAAGGAAATGACAAGGACGAAATTTGACATCAAAGTCAAAGAAAACCCGATGAACGACCATTTAAAAGTTGCCGTACAACCCGAAAAAGAAAAACAGATTACACAGCGAGATTACAGCAGATACAGTCCTGTTATGCAGGAATACTTCAAGATTAAGGACGAACATCCCGATACGATTATTCTGTTCCAAATCGGTGATTTTTACGAAGCTATGGGAGATGACGCCATAACCGTTTCACAGGTACTCAGCCTGCATAACACCACCCGAAGAATAACCGATACAGAAAGAATTGATATGTGCGGATTTCCGTCAAATAGGCTTGAAACATATACGGATATGCTGCTTGACCGAGGTTACAATATCGGTATTTCAAGTCCAAACGACAGGGAAAGTCGGGATTTTATTCTTATGGCTTCCGACAGGTCACACGCTCCCATTCAGTCCGAACCAATCGGCAGAATTGATAACTCCGACCTTATCGGCAAGGAACTCACGCTTGATAACCGCAATTTCATTGTTGAACGGATTGACAGAAACGGTGATGTTTCTATGCGTGACATTACCTTTGAGGACAGTAACGGTTTTCCGATATTCAGAGTTGAAAAAGCCGATTTCGTTCGATCTGCTCTTGAACTTTCCGAAAAGAAAGAACTTGATGCGCCTGTTTGGGAGAGAAAACAGAAAGCAAAGGCACAGACCTTTGACCTGCACCCTGAAAT
>ENA-UEQY01002299-UEQY01002299.1-human-gut-metagenome-genome-assembly--contig:-NODE-2299-length-10838-cov-3.731438_pt1 | contig 10838 bp, 8 predicted proteins | sample MGYA00242949_ERZ507949 | MGnify/ENA primary metagenome ERZ507949 (study PRJEB26167, sample SAMN06115403) | human gut metagenome | host: Homo sapiens | place: China:Jiangsu | collected 2016-07-06... | reverse complement strand
CACCGACGTTCGAGTTCGAGTCCGACGAAGAGTTGTTCGCGTTGAAGTAGAAAAGGCCGGCATTGCCGCCGTTGTTCCAGTTGCCCCCGACGTGGAGGACACGCCAGCCAGAGTTGTAGTTGGCGTAGCGAACAGAGCCTCCGGTGCATGGCGCAGGCAGTCCCGGAGATAATTATACCTCCGGCCTGCCACGCATACGGAAAAACGGGAGAAAATAACAGAATACGTTATTTTCAAAAATCGTGTCGACGGGGCTACGCCCCGTACCCCATTCAGCTTTTGGGCTTGCGCTTATGCCGCCAGCTGGTGCAGGCGGGAAAGCTCCGGGGGCTGCGGCCCCCGGTCCCCCATTAGGGGTGGAAAAGGAGTCGCGCACCGACGCTCGAGTACGAGTCCGACGAAGAGTTGTACGCGTTGAAGTAGAAAAGGCCGGCATAGCCGCCGAAGTTCCAGTCGCCCCCGACGACGAGGACACGCCAGCCAGAGAAGTAGTAGGCGTAGTCCGGAATGTAGGTCGTCTCGCTGCCGCCGACCGCTGTGGGATAGAACGCCCAGGGCATGGCCGACGCTACGCCGATGGCCGTGATGTACCCATCGCTCTGTATCTTGGAGCCGATGTTCGTATAGTTGGTCGCGGTGTCATCTGCATAGCTCGCAGGGTTCAGGCAGACATAAACGGTACCATCAGAGAAGTTGATGCCGTCGATCCACTCGAAGACATTGCCGTAGGGATTCTCGATGTGCCGGTACTGGACGGCGGTCTTTCCGTTCGTCCCAGCTGCGCGTCCGGTGTGGTAGGTCATGCTGTCCGTGCCGCCGGAAGAAATGGCAGAGCTGTTGCTGTCGACATAGCCGCGCCCGATTTTGCTCTGGCTGTCCCAGTCGGAAAACTCCACCAGATAGAGCAGCCAGACCGCGCACCAAGACGCGAAGTCATACTCGCTCCACTTACTACCCTTTCCTCTGGCACCGGAACGAGCCGATGCGCGGGTCAGGTTGACCAGCGGCGCAGCGCCGGTCTTGGAATAATGGCCGGAGATCGTGTTGTAGCGGCCGACATACTTGCCGGAGCCTGGGTGCTTGGTGAAGCCGCTCTTGGCCTTATCCGCGATGTAGAAGTACCGTTTCTTGTTGGCGGCATCGTCGATAATACGGAAGTAATACTCGGGGATAAAGACAACGGTATCGTAGCTGCTTCGAGAGAAGCCGCTCTGCCCCTTCTTGTAGCTGACGGCATTGTTGATGATGTTGTACTCGTCCATACCGCTCCACGGGAGATAGCTGTCGAAGGGGGAGCTGCCGGCGCCGGTACCGACCGCAGGCGCGGGATTCGTGGTGATGTCGACATTGACCAGTCCGTTCGGATCGGTGGACTTTTTCAGGCGGGTCAGCGCCGTCGACTGCGCACTGTAATTCCAGCAGACACCGAAGACCTTGACATAGGACAGCTCCAGCGTATAGCCGGTGTAGGAGCTGCAAGCTACGCTGCCGGTGGCCGTCTCGCCGTTCTTGGTGGCGGTGACGCTCCACGTGCCGGTGTTCGGCAGGTAGAACTTTGCCGTTCCGTTGCTGGTGGCCGTGAGCGTGGTGGAACCGTTGACCGCCTTGACCGTAGAGCCGCTGTCGATGGTGACGGTGAGGGTGCAGAACTTCACCGTTGCGGTGTAACTGCCGCCGGAGGTCGACACCGCCGCAGACGCCGTGGACGAGGATACCCCGCTCTTGGTGGCCGTCACGGAATAGGTGCCGGCATAGTTGACGGTCAGCGCACACTTACCGTTGCTGCCGCAGGTGCCGGTATACTGCTTCGTGCCAAGCGTGGCGGTCACGACTGCGCCGGATTCCGCCGTTACGGTCAGCGTAGCCGCAAAGTAGCTCAGCGTCACCGTGTACTGCTTGACCTGATCCACGACCACAGTCTCGGTGGCGGTGGTCTGCCCGTTCAGCGTGGCATACAGCGACCATGTGCCGTAGCCGGGAAGATCAAAAACGCATTTACCGCCGACGCTGGTGCCGGTCAGCGTAGTCTCGCCGTTCGTACAGGTGATAGCCGATCCAGTGGCAACAGAGACCTCCAGCTGTGGAGCCACGCCGCCGCCCTTGGGCTTTTCCCATGTATATACGCCGGTCTGATCGTTGGCTGCCGTGCAGTAGAAGGTCTGCATGGTGTCAGTGTTCAGATACGACTGGCCGACCGAGCCCTTCGTGCTGGAGGTCGGATCAGTCTTGCCGGTGAGTGGCTTACTTCCGTCCAGCCCCTTGGAGAGCGTGTCGAGGTCGACGGAAACGCCATCAAGGAAGGTGTCGAGCGATTCACCGTTATAGGTCAGATCGGCCGCGTCGCTGGCGCCGGACAGCTTCCACTGATACTTGCCGCTGCTGTCCTTGCCGTTGCAGACGTATTCCTTGCCCGTAGCGCCGTCATAGTAGTGCTGCCCTGCGGTACCCTCGGTCGTGTCTGTCGGCGCTCCTGAGCCTGTTGCAAGCGGATAACCGTAGTCCTTTCCGGCGACTGCCGCAGAGATATTCCCGTTCCCGTCGCCCAGCAGCAGACCCTTGACCATGATCTTGTCCTGCTTGGTCTTTACCGCCTCAGCGATGGCGGCGGACATATCGCTCTGTGTGACGCAGGCGCTGGTGTCGACCGTCACCGTCCATGTGCCGGTATTCGAGCAGGAGATCAGCGCGTAAAAGGTGTAGACGAAATCCGGCGATTCCGTCTTGCTGGGAATGGGAACGCCCTGCTCCAGCTGGAACAAGGCGATCATGGCGGACGCTCCTCCGTCCACGCTGGCAGATACGCGGAACTGATTCAGCGTATAGGCCGTATTCGGCGCAGCGATGCGGAGCTTCAGGCGAATGCCGGAAGATACCCTCTCGCCGCCCAGCAGGCTCGCGGTCTGCTTTTCATTGACGAGGGCGGTCTGTGCCATCATTGCCGCCGCCGCGACGGTGCCCTGCCCCGCAGCCGCGCTGTCGAAGTTCAGGGTCTTTTCATTCACCCACTCATTGAGCAGGCTGTTGCCGGCGTTGGTGATGACGCCGTTCCATGTTGCCATAGTAAAACACCTCCGTGTCAGTATCGAATGGCGGCCGCGCTGTCGACCAGCTCGCAGCCGATGCAGGCCGCGCCGAAATACCCTGTTGCCAGTCCTCCGGCGTCGTAGTATTCTACCTCGTCCAGCACCGAGCGCAGATTCTTGTAAAAGGCAACGCGGTCGATCACGCGCTGATGTCTGACGGGGTCGACATCCTCATAGGTGGCGTCGATCAGCAGCTTGAAGTGGTACGGTTTGCCGCCGTATTCCCACCATTCGCTGACCTGCGTATCGGGGTAGATGGCGGAGATCGCCAGCACGACCGCCGCCTTGGTGCCGAGCCTGCGGTGAACATTCCATGAGTCTTTCAGCGTCCGGCGCTTTTCCTCCAGGGTGTAGTTGGCGTCCCACCAGTCAACCTTGAAGTCGTTCGCCAGAATGTCCAGCAGCTCGTTCGGGAGCCGGTCGATCTGTGAGTAGATCGACACGCGCTCGATCTCGCCTACGCGGGCAGCCAGCACCTCGGCAACGGCAGAGGCAAGCGCCGCCATATTGTCGTCATTGGCAAGGACTGCCGGCAAGGAGGCCAGCAGGTTTTCCTTCGTGATGCCGTGCGCCTTATTCATCCTCGTAGCCCCCATTCGTGGCCGTGATGGTCCCGACCGACGCAACCTGCGGCGTCGTGTCGTCGGATCCATCCCGCAGCGTGGTAAAGACCGGGCTGGTCAGCGCCACGCGCTTGATGCCGGTCTGCATGAGCTTTCCGATCAGCACGGAGGGGTTGATGTCGCGCCCCAGCTTCCCGCACTGCCACGCGACGAACTCGGCCACGGCCTTGTCGACCGCAGCCTTGATCTCTGTGGAGCTGAGGGAGCTGTCCTTCGGCACATAGTAGGTGAAGGTGATATTGTAGCTCACCTTCTGCGGGTCCTTGACAGAAACCTTGTCCGTCAGCGGCCGCACCGTATCGTCGTTGCAGGCGGCGAGGACAGCATTCTTGATCTCCGTGGTAGCGATGGTACCGTCGTCCATGAGGACATAGAGATCCACCGTTCCGTCGCTGGGGCTGTTCGCCACCACGTCGGCGATCTTGGTGCTGACCTGCTTGGCAAAGTAGATATACCCGCCCTTGGCTCCGGCGCAGCTGTAAGCGTCCTGACTGGCGCGCATCAGCTCATAGAACTCGTCGTCGGTGGCCTTGTCTGCGCCGTCATCGCTGGCGGTGAGGTTTTCGCATCTTTCGCAGTAGTCGAACAGGTCAACGAAGGTGTTGATCTGTCCCGCTGCGTAGCCGTTGCCGACCGCACCAACAGTTTGGCAGCGGATCTGCACATCGGCATAGGTCTCGCCGATGGATACATAGGCATCCGCGACCGTCTCCCATGTCAGCGTACCGCTGGCGTCAGTGACGCGCGTACCGGCAGGAATGAGGATTGCTGTGGTCTGTGCCTCGGAGATATGGAAGCGCTCGGTGCAGACCGCAGCCTGCGCCGCCGGGCGCTGCGTGACATAGAACAGCTCGGCCAGCGCGTCCAGGTTTTCCCCTTCCGCGCGGCTTGGGATATTCTGATTGCCTGTGTAATTGTTCAGCCCGCGCTCCTGGATCACCACGGCGGCCACGAATTGGATAAACAGTTTTTCGGGGCTGGCGGGCTTCACGCTGACGCCGGTGATTTTTTCGTAAATGGAGATCAGCAGCGATTCCACCGCTTCGGTGTCGGTAGAAACAAACTGATATCCCGTATTTCTCTCACTCATTGATGATGTTCACCTCCACGGTAGGGATCAGCCTGCCCGGGGCGTTTCTGTCGGCCGCAAAGGTCACATTCACCACCTCGGCGCGGGGCTCATATTCTTCCACTGCCTCTTTGACCTCGGAATACATCATAGGCATATCCACGAACTTCTGAGGAAGACCGAAGCCGCGATACAACGGACAGGTCCCCTGCCGCGTGGAAAGGATAATGGCGATATTCTGCAAGACAGAGCGGACGGTGTCAGTCTCGTTGAGCTGCACCGCGCCGATGTCAGATGCGGTCACCTTGTAGCTCATGGCAGCTTTACCCCCTCAGATACTCTTGCAGGCTGACGGACACGGTGGCGCTGGTGACGTTGCCGCGTCCGTCATAGGTTTTCATCTTCATCTTGTGATCAAGCACGGACCAGCGATATTTCCCGTAGCCCTTGTTGCCGATCACCAGCGGGACGGCGATGCCGCCGCGCTCATAGTTCCACAGCTTCACGACCTCGGCGATAGGATCAACGCCGAGGTAAGCGGAGAGAACGATGTCGAAGGTCATCTTGTCGGGGTCAAGGCCGGTGAACTCCGTAAGGGCGTGTGTGCCGTGCCGCTGATGGGTCGCGTACCGGGCAGACCCAGACCAGGTGACATTATTGATCGTTTCGATCGTGCGGTCAGACACCGTAAAAACGATGTCGCCCAGACAGCCGACCATTCCCATGCTCAAAAACCTCCTAACACAAAACCGTCCCCGTTGAATACCGGAAGGTATAGGCAGAGGACGCGGTCATTCACCTTCGGCATCCAGTAGGTCAGATGCGAGCCGGGCAGATGGTCGTGGTCGGGGAATTCGCTGGCTGTGCCGCCGCCGGTGAAGGTGTCCGTGATCTCATGCGTGTGCTTTGCGTCCGGCTTTATGTAGAAATTCGCTCCGTAGTGCTGGAGCACATAGAGCCAGTCTGAAATGATGCCTGTGTCCTTAAACTTGACACGAGCCCTGCGCTTTGCGCTGTCGACGGCCGTTACCGTGCCGGTCTGAACGAGCCTCGAAAGGATATTCTGCAGTTCGTCCATCAATATCCCTCCAATGTCTTGCGCAGCTTGACCTGCGTGGTATAGCCGGACGATCCGACCGAGTGCGCGGCCTGCTCCACAATGTATTTCCCGTCCCACGCACCCCAGCCGGTGAGCTTGGCTGTGACGCCGGCCACGATATCCGGATTGCCGGGCAGCGTAAAGGTCGCGGTCTTTGCGTACTTGTTGTGCAGCCGGAGATATTTTTCAGCCTTGGTCTTGGCCTCGGCCACGCTTGCCACCTTCGCGGTGATCTCCAGCTGCTGGTTGTTCTTGGCCTTGTCGTTGTAGTCCTCTACCTTGACGGTGGCCTCGATGCACTTTCCTGTGCCGGGGTCCGTGTAGCTGACGCGGCAGGAAGCGTACTGCGTTCCGGCCGTTCCCGCGTTCAGCTTGTGCTTGGTGTAGCTGCCGCTGCCGCGGACGATGGTCAGCACGGGGGATTTCTTCTCGTAATCCTCCTGGTCGAAAAGTACGATCAGGTTATTGGTGGCTTTCAAAGAGATGCCCGCCTCGTGGCACAGCTTGGAGAGAAAGGCGATGTCGCTCTGCTTGTACTGCTCCACGCGGCCATAGGACGGGTCGCTGTTGGCGAGGAACATACAGGTCATTCCGTTGGCAGCGGCCATCTCGTTTGCGATGCCGGAAAGCGTGTAGGCCTCCCATGCCTTGGATTTCTCCGTCTGACGGATCTGTGCGCTGTACGGAAGAGCCGTCGCCTTGATGGTGATGGTGTTCGGCGGGCCGGAGGCGTCAACGCTGTCCAGCTCAAACTGTCCGCAGTCCAGCACCTTATCCCTACCGCCGCCCGTCCAGTTCTCCCGGACGAACACGGCGCTGATCTTGAAGCCGGCGCCGGAAGCAGAGGCAGGAGCGGCGGCAGAAGCATCGCCGCCCCCGCCGCCGGATTCCTTGATGTACGATGCGCTGACGTAGGCGGTTTTGCCGTTATAGCTGACCTTCGCCCAGCCGTTTTCGATGCCCTCGACCTGCAGCTCCGCGCCGCAGACCAGAGCACCGTATTTACCGTAGCTGGTGCTGGGGCCAGAGCGGACATTCAAGCCGCTTTTGGCGGTGACCTTGTAGGACTTTGCCGCACCATCGGTCTTGGCCTTGGAGGACGCGGACAGGCTCCCTGCGGAGGCTGCTGCGTCGATGGCATCGGCCAGCCACTTTTTGAGCCATATATCATCGCGGTCCTGAAGCTTCAGCTGCAGATCGTCAGTGCCGTCCGCCTCCTTGTCGGTGTAGGTGGCCGACAGGAAATAGGGGCGCATACTGCCGGTGATGTCCGCGCCCTGGAAAAATATCTGCGCCGTGACGCGGCGCGCCTGATTCGGGCTGCTCATCCGACCACCTGCTTCCACGGGGGCAGGGCATCGCCGACATCCTCAGCAGGGTCGGGCAGCTTCAGCACGATCCCGGCCGGAAAGGTGTAGTACCCGAGATGCTGCGGATTGAGATTCATCAGCCGGTCGGTGTACGCTTCGCTCCCCAGCTGGGAGAAGGCGATGCTGTCCCACATATCGCCCTGAATGGTGGTGTAGGTCTTACTCATTTGTAGGCCCTCCTTGCGGTGTCGATGCCGGCCTCCTCCATGACTTCAAGGACGCGCTCGGCGAACTCGTCTCCGTACTCACGCAGAGCTTCCACCGTCTCGGGCGATGCGCTGCCGTTGATCTGAAACACGATCTGCAGCTCCACCGATCCGGCGCCGGAGCCTGCGCCCGGCTCTGCCGAAAGCGCGCCGTCGCCATGGATGGCGTGCAGTGCCTCCAGCAGCTGCGGGGCGAAGGTGATGGCCTGGATCTCCATGCTCTCGCGCATAGCGGCGGTCTCCTCGGCGGTCATGACCTGCTCGCCGCCGTTGAAGTAGACCAGCTCCGGGCCGTTTTCGCCGACGAGGGCAAAGCCGGGTGCGGCGGACTGCGTACCAACTGCGTAGCCGGGAATGCTGCCGGCCGTTCCGGTACCGGACGCGGACAGTGCGGCTCTGGCTGCGGCGGCGACGCGGTTGTAGGCAGCGGTCACCTGTGGCAGCATACCGACAGCTCCGTCGATAAAGCCCTGAATGGTGGCCTGCGCGCTTGCCTTGGCCTCGTCGCCAAGGTCCATCGCTTCAATGTCCTCAGCAAGCGCCGTCTGCAGCTCGTCCATGGTGGCCGTGAAGTCGGTCTTGAGGTCGGCTACGCTCCCCGCTGCGTTCTGCTGCTCCTGCTGCAGAGTCTTCCAGTTGGCTACCATCGTGGCCAGCTGCTCGTCGGTGGCGCCTGCCATGCCGGCGATCGCGTTCACGCTGTCGGAGCTGCCGTCAGCAAAGGAGGCAATCATGTCGCTCAGTCCCTCGATGTCGGCGCTGCGGTCAGTCAGGGATTGCAGGTTGGCGTTGTAGTCCTGCCAGTAGGTGATCTGGCTCTCCAGTGCGGAATTGATGCTTCCTGCGCTGGTTGCAACGACCTTTGCGGCCTCGTCCCAAAGCTGATACTGCCCGGATATGCTTTCGTATGCCGCGCTGTACGCCTCGTTGTAGGACTCCACAAGGGCGTTGATCTTCTCCTGAACACCGGAGATGACAGACTGGAACTCGCCAGCCTGTGCAGCAGCCTCCTCGGACGCGCCGGTGCCTTCGTTCATGGCGGCGGTCAGATTCTTGACCGCCTCTTCCGCGAGGGCGATCTCCGCCTCAGCCTCGGAAACGGCGTCTGCGTCCTCCTCCATCGCCTTGTTGTAATTCTTGATGGACTTCTCAGCCGCCCATATCTCGTTGTTGGTGTCGTAGATGGAGTTTTGCAGGTCGTAGTATTCCTGCGAGAGAAAAGCGGTCGCATCGGTGTAATAGCCGTACTGGTCGTAATAGGCATCCGCCTGCTTCTGCGCGTCTGCCCATAGCGCATCCATCTGCGCGTAGGTATCAGACAGCTTCTGCTGGGCGGCCTCCAAGCTGTACTGCGCCTTGGTGAGCCCGATGCTGTTTTCTTCTGCCTCGATCAGCACAGCGGAATACTGGGAGTACAGCTCGGTAAGCTGATCCTGATAAGCCTGCTGCATGGCATTCTGCTTCCACGCCTCGGTGTTGGCGCGGAGTGCTTCGGTGCCGCCGTTGATGGTGTCGGTTTCGAGGTCGATATAATCGGCCAGCTCCGGTACCACCTGGCAGAGCAGAGCCAGGGTGTTGTGGTACTGCCTGTGCTGCTCGTCGGTATTGAGCCCCGCCGCCTCCAGCTCCTCCAGCTTGCCGATGTAGGTGTCTGCGACGCCTGCAGCGGCCATGGTGGAGGTAACAGTATCGTCATAGGTGGCCTTGGCCTCGTCCATCGCCTCCCGCATTCCTCGGGCGGCTTCGGTCAGCTCCTTCACACTGGGTACGGCGTCATTCGCCGCAGCGGTGGCCAGAGCAACGATGCCGGCCGTGATTGCGGCCACGGCAGCGGTAACGCCCATGATGACATTGACGCCAGGGATCGCCGCAGTGAGAATTGCACTGGCGGCTGCGGCTATCTTTGCAGCGACCGCATAGGCAGCCAGCGCGGCGACGACCGCGCCGATCACGCCTGCAAAGGCGGTGATGGCATTGACCAACGCCGGGTTCTTCTGAATGAACGCCGTAATGCTGTTGAGGACCTTCGTGCCGACGCCGTAAGCCTCGCTGAGCGCGGGAGTATAGGCGTCGCCGATGGCTACCTTGAGGTTGTTGTAGGCGTTCTGCATCATGGTCAACCGGCTCTGCGCGGTGGCGTAGCGCTTGTTGGCCTCGTTGGTGAGGGCGGTATTCTGCTGCCAGGCGGTATTTGCAGTGTTCACCGCGCCGGTCATCTGGTCTGCGGCAAGCCCCAGGGCTTTGAGCATATTGCTCTGCCGGATGCCGGTCAGACCCAGGTCTTCCAGTACGAGGACGGTGCTCTCGCCCTGCTCGTCCAGCTTGCCGAGCCCGCCGATGAAGGAAGTCAGGGCGCTCATGGCGTCGTTCTTCCATGCAGAAGAGAATTCTTCGGAAGACATACCCGCGATACGGGCGAACTCCGCGAGGTCGTCTCCACCCTTTGCAACGGCCTTTTCAATGGCGTTGAGCGTCTGGGTCATGGCGGTACCGCCTGCCTCTGCTTCGATGCCGACAGAGGACATTGCCGCCGCCAGAGCCATGATCTCCGGCTCGGTCAGCCCGGCCAGCTTGCCCGCCGACGCAAGGCGCGTACCCATCGCCACGATCTCGGATTCCGTCGTGGCGAAGTTGTTGCCAAGGTCAACGATGACAGAGCCGAGCCGTCCGTAATTGTCCGTTGCCATGCCGGTAATGTTGGCGAAGCGCGCAAGGGAGGTTGCTGCCTCGTCAGCTGTCATGTTGGTGGCAGTGCCGAGCATGGTCATGATCTCGGTGAAGTCCAGCAGGGCGTCCTTTTGGATGCCGAGCTGTCCCGCGGCTTCGGTTACCGCCGCGATCTCCTCTGTGGTGGCGGGGATCTCCGTGGACAGCGCCTTGATGGAATCCGACATTGCCGCCAGTTCCTCGTCTGTGAGGTCTGTGGTCTTGGCGACGCCGGTAATGGCGCTCTCAAAGTCCATCGACGCCTGCGCGCAGCTGGCGAAGTATTCGTAGATCTCTTTCAGGGCGACGGCGATGCCTGCGGCCACGATGGCCTCGTGTACCTGATTAAAGGCCTGCCCCGCCTTGTCGCCGAAGGTCATAGCTTTATCGGCGGCCTCGCCCTGCTTCTTTTTCAGCGTGTCGATCTTGCCGGCAAGCTGCTCGGAGCTGTGGGAGAGGTCGTCGGTATTGACGCCCGCCTCTTCCAAAGCCCCGCTCAGCTCGTTCAGCTTTGCCGTCTGCTTCTCCAGCGAGGCGGAGGTCTTGTCGATCTGAAGCTGCTTTGCCAGCAGCTTGTTCTTCATGTCGGCGGACTCGTTGCCGGTCTCCTCCATCTCCCGCTGGATATTGTCATATTGCTGCCGCAGCATTTCCAGCCGCTTCCGTGTCGCTTCCACGGCTG